>RCUU01001126.1_pt1 | contig 13248 bp, 9 predicted proteins | sample 2166211 | NCBI WGS metagenome assembly RCUU01 (sample SAMN09932620, study PRJNA488358) | compost metagenome | feature: garden; material: soil; isolation source: compost soil in phenylacetic acid-enriched culture | place: Germany: Experimental Botanical Garden Goettingen | collected 2016-01-27
GTATTTGGCCCGGGCGAGGTTATCTCCGAGCACACGCTTGATGTTCGGCGCATATTTATCGATTAATTCGGTCAGATCGATCACCGCTCCGGCATCGACAAGCTTTCCGATATCCGCTTTGGCGGAGATGATGTCGGGATAGTCGCCGCCGGCTGCGATCAGGGCGATTTTCTGTTGCGGGTCGCCTACGGCAAATTCCGCATCCAGCGTGACGCCTGTTTTCTCGGTGATAACTTTGCTGATATCATCCTTCATATTATTCCAGTTCGGATTCGGGTCTTCCGCGAAGAAGGAAAGTGTGAGCGGGCTTAAATCTTCGGCTTCGGCGGTGGCCTCTGCAGTTGCACTGGCATTGCCGCCATCCGCAGCCTTAGTTGCACTGGCATTTTCTGCTGTATTCTTGGTATTGTTTGAACCGCTGCAGCCTGCCAGCACACTGAGGAGCAAGGTCAAGACCATCAGCAGCACGTACGGTTTCGCTGTCTTTCTTGTCATGAATAGAAACCCTCCCTTTTTCTGTTCAAGAAAATGTATTGTATACACAGGCAAAGCCTGGCGATACCGGAAGCGGACTAGCTTTTTACCGAACCCAGCGTCATGCCCTTGACAAAGTAGCGCTGCAGGAACGGATAGACAACCAGAATGGGCACTGTGACCACGATCGTGATCGCCATTTTGACCGATTCCGGGGAAATCTGCGCCATGACCTCAGTCATATTGCGGCCGCGGAAATTATCCGCATTGGTTGTCGTGCTCTGGATGACCTTCATCAGCTCAAACTGCAGGGTGGTGAGACCATCCTTGGAGCCGTTGTACAGATAGGTGTCGAACCAGGCATTCCACTGGCCGACGGCCAGGAACAGGGCGATGGTCGCCAGCGCCGGTTTGGTCAGCGGGAGGATCACCCGCCAGTAGATCGTGAAGTCATTGGCCCCGTCCAGCTTGGCGGATTCCTGCAGGGCGTAGGGCAGGCCGTCGATGAAGGAGCGGATGACGAATACATTAAATGCGCTGACGAGACCGGGGAGGACATAGACACCGAAGGTGCCCATCATATGCAGGTTTTTGATCAGAATATAGACTGGAATCAGTCCGCCCGAGACATACATCGTCAGCGCCAGAAACGTGGAGACGAACCTGCGGGCCTGAAAGTCCACCCGGCTTAAGGTAAATGCGAGCATGGAGGCACTGACCAGCCCGAGTATCGTGCCGATGATTGTGCGCAGGACAGAAATCTTCAGTCCGGTCATCAGCCCGGAGTAGGCAAAGATCGTCTCATAGTTCTTGAAGGTGAATACACGGGGGTAGACCGTGATTCCGCCCTTGATGCTGTCCGTGGAATCGTTGAAGGAGATCGCCAGCACATTCAGAAAAGGATATAACGTGGCTATGGTCACCACAGTAATCGCAACATAAACTACCAAATCGAAGATGCGGTCCGACCAGGATGCGGCGGCCAGTTTTTTACTCAGCATAAAGGGCCTCCTATATGATGCTTTCCTTGGTTATTTTTTTGAAAATCCCGTTCGCGACAAACAGCAGAATCACACTCACCACAGAGTTGAAAATGTTAATGGCTGTCCCGAAGGAGAAACGCCCCATGCCCAGCCCGTAATTCAGCGCGTACAGATCCAGCGTCTGTGAATAATCGCGTACCAGGTTGTTCCCGAGCAGGAACTGCTTCTCGAATCCGATGCTGATTAAATGCCCGATCGACATAATCAGGAGGATAATAACCGTAGTCCGGATACCCGGCAGTGTAATGTTCCGCACCTGCTGCAGACGGCTGGCGCCGTCCACCCTTGCCGCTTCATACAGCTCCGGGCCAATGCCCGAGATGGCCGCGAGATAGATTATGGTGTTCCAGCCCGTTTCCTTCCAGACATCCGAAGCGGTGACAATGCCCCAGAACAGGTTGCCTTTGGCCATGAACTGTATGGGTTCGCTGATCAGGTGCAGGCTCATCAGCAGATCGTTCACCGCACCGTTGTCAGTCGAGAGCATTTTGGTAATAATCCCGGCCGCAACGACCCAGGACACGAAGTGGGGCAGATAAGAGACGGTCTGGACAAAACGTTTCAGAAACACCAGCCGCAGCTCATTCAGCAGGACGGCAAATATGATGGGAATAATGAATCCGGCCAGCAGGCCCATGATGCTCATCGCGAGTGTATTGCGCAGCGCATTGAAGAATTGCTCATCCTGGAACAGCTCCCTGAAGTACTGCAGGCCGACCCATTTCTGCTCGAAAAAGGATTTGCCCGGCTTGTATTTCTGAAAGGCCATGGTCCATCCCCACAAAGGCAGATAGTTGAATACAAATGCCCAGAGCACAAACGGGAGAGCCATCATGTAGAGGTATTTCTGCTGCAGGAAAGTTGGCCAAAAGCGTGAGGCAGGCTTCTTCGGCTCCGGCTTCACTTTGACAGTAATCGCTTTCATTTATGTCCCCCCTTCGATATGGCTTTATCATAATCCACAGGGAATCCGGGAAACACCCGAACATTTGAGTTAAAAAACCGGGAGGAATCCGCTCTTTTCGTAAGCGCTTTCTGAAAAAGAATCCGGCTCATACAGAGCTTTTTCTGCGGTATCCGGAGGGAGAGATGCCTTCAATCTTCTTGAACTTTTCCCGGAAATAATCCACATCGCTGAAGCCGGCTTCGCTTGCGGCCTGATGGATTTTGCAGCCCTGGTCCAGCAGCTCCTTGGCTTTCCCGATGCGGACTTTGTCCAGGTAGCTGTTGAAGGAGAGGCCCGTGCTGTTCTTGAAAAGCTTGCCCAGATAGGCGCTGCTGTAAGTGAACACATCCGCCAGCGCCTCAAGCTTCAGATTCTCCTGGTAATGGCGGTGAATAAGGTCCAGCATCCGCTTCATTAAGACCTCCATATCGTCACGGTCAATTCCGGCCGCATATTGTTCCAGCAGACTGATGATATGTGCTTGCAGTCTGGGCAGGGAGGTATGCTTGTAGATTTGCCCGATTTGGTCATCCATTCCGCTGTGGAGATGGTCCAGCTCCCGGTACTGGAGCGCAAGCTTGTTGATCAGATAGGTGGCCAGGCGCACATAACGGGATTTCACGGCCATCTCGGAATAACGGGCGGCAATCATCAGCTCACCGGCTTCCCGGATCAGTGGGGACAGTACCTCTCTGCTGCCAATATCCATGGCAAAATAGAGCCGTTCCGTCACAGATGTGAGGTGGGATTCCACTTCCTCCGGCTTGACGGGCACCCCGGTCTTCAGCTTAAGGGAATCCGGGCCAATCATCCCCGGCTCATCGTAGAAGAAATGCTCCTTCATGCGGTCCAGTGCCGATTGATGAGAGGCTGGAACTTCTTCCAACGAATCCACCATATCACCCGCGGTGATGATGCAATCCAGCCCTTGGGCCGTCACGGCTTCTTGTATATTCTGGACCATTAGTTTGCGTACCAGCTCTTTCTGAAACGAGGGCTGCAGCAGAACGCCCAGATAAGAGTCCAGCGAGAAGACAATGCCCCATTCCTGTTCTTCAAAGCTGGCCGCAAGCCTCGTCTTGACCGCCGTTGACGGCCCGTTGTCCGCATTGTCCTGAAGCAGCAGCCGGATCAGAACCACCTGATAGGAATCCCAGAGCAGCCCGGACTCCAGCGCGGATGCCTCCGTTGCCGAAGGGGCCTGCGGGCTGTTCTCCATCAGCAAGGATTGGACCAGCATTTCCCGGCTCCATATTTTGACGGCGGCATGCTTCTTCCGGTGGGCGGTCCGCGCTGCAAGCTCTGCAGCCAGACTGGATAAATAATGGTGCAGTTCATCTTCATCCACCGGCTTCAGCAAGTAATTGTCGATCCCGAAAGACATCGCACGTTTGGCATAGCTGAAATCCGCATAGCCGCTGAGGATGATGATGTGCATCTCCGGATCGTCCTCCCGCAGCTCCTCAATCAGCTCCAGCCCGTCTCTGCCGGGCATGCGGATATCGATAATCATCAGATCGGGGGAATACAGCTCATATTTATGCTTCGCTTCTATGGCGTTCGCTGCGGTATCCACGACCTGATAGCCAAGGCTCTCCCAGTCCAGCAGGGCTGCAAGTCCCTCCCGGATCGCCAGCTCATCATCCACAATCAGCACACTATACATAAGAATCACTCCTCAGTGGTATTTCGAAGCCGGTCTGCGTGCCGAAGCCTTCCTGGCTTGCCAGCGTAAGCCCGGATTCCGGGCCATAGGTCAGCTTCAGCCGCAAATGAATATTGCGCATCCCGATATTGTTGCTGTCATAGTCATCCTTGCTCTCCAGCATCTGCCGGATTTCTTGCATCCGTGCTTTGGAAATACCGGCTCCGTTGTCGGAAACCTGGACTTTGAGCCGCCCGTCTTCAATACGGATATCCACCCGGACCATGCCGCCGTCAATCCGGTTCTCCAGCCCGTGGACCACGCAGTTCTCCACCAGCGGCTGAATAATCAGGGGCGGGATCTGAACAAGATTTGCCTCGGGGTCCACATGCAGCTCATAAGCGAGCCTGTCATCATAGCGGAATTTCTGGATGACCAGGTAGCAGCTTACGGTCTCCAGCTCGCTTTGCAGGCTGATCATCCGGGTGCCGACCTCCAGATTTTTGCGCATCATTTTACCGAGCAGCCGCACAACTTGGGAGATATCGGACTGGCCCCTGACATGGGCCTTCATCCGGATGGATTCCAGGGCATTGAAGAGAAAATGGGGGTTGATCTGGCTGGCCATCATTTTGAATTTGATCTCGTTCTGCTTCAGCAGGGTGGCATTTCTTTGCCGGTTGGATTCCTGAACCTCTCTCATCAGATCATTGATGTTCCTCACCATATGATTGAACTGTCTGGCCAACTGGCCGATTTCATCTTTACCGTCAATGACAAGCGTGGCCCCCAAATTGCCGGAACCGACCTTGGAGATATGCTTGCTTAGGAGGAGCATCCGACCGGTGAGCAGCCGCGAGAAGTAGTAGATCAGCAGGATGGCCATTAGCAAAGCGGAGAAGATGACCGTAGAAGCGAGTGAAATAATCCGGTTGGGCTCCTTGACGATGCTTTCCACGGAGAAGATAGAGATGATGCGCAGGCTGTTCAGACTCCCTCCCGGCTGCCAGTGATCAATCAGCATTTTGAAGGGCTTGCCGTCAATCGATACGTCATAGGGCCCTTGTCCAGCGGCGGATACGGCCTTAAAGTCAATGTCATTCAGTGTTTTGCCGAGGGTATCCGAGCGGTTGGAAGCTACAATGTTGTCGTTCTCATCCACAATCAGAGTTTCAAAGGACTCCTGGTTCAGGATGTCATTCAGTTTGTCTGTATTCACGTTTACCACCAGCACACCCGTAGTCCGCTGCTCAAAAAAATCAACTTTGCGGATCAGGCTGAGATAATACCGGCCATCACGGTTGTCACGGATATAATTCCAGCAGACCAGCCCCTTCTGGGCAAGTGCTGTCCGGTACCACGGCTCCTGTGTAACCGTCTCGTCGGCCTGCAGGAACTCCCAGTTGTCCAGAACCGTCGGGTTGTCGATATACAGGCGGATACTGGAGATTTCTCTGTACAGCCGGACAAATTCGCGGAAATCGGGGTAATTCCAGTAGGCCTGCACCACATCATAGACCGATACGTAACGGTGGTTGGCGGCCTCCTCCAGACGGCTGTCATTGGACAGCCGGTAAGCGATGTCGAGTGGAACCCCCAGCATTTCGCCGGTCCGTTTTTTCACCCGGTCCACATTGGCCGTAATCTGCTCCAGGGCATTGTCCATTGCCATATTCCGCAGCTCACCCGTCAGGAATACGCCTACAATGAGCACCGGAATCAAGGCGACGCAGCCAAAAGACAGGAAGAGCTTGGTTCTGAGACGCAGGTTGTTCATCGAGGTGATGATACGGGCATACACGAATAGAATCGCCTCCATTCAGTTAATTGATAACGCTTACACGAAAGTATACCTGTTAACAGGGAATCATTAAATGTAATTATTCAGGTATTTATTGTCTTCAGTTATGCTCTTTATCTGTGAGTTAACATGTACTTGCGAAATAACAAAACAGGACAACGGATATCCTTCTCCGCTGTCCTGTTTATGTTGCGGCCCGCGCTGCGGCCCCGATTTTTCTGTATGTCTTAGTTGCTGCGCCGCAGGCTTTGACCGCTCGTGGCGATGACTTCCTTATACCAGTGTATGTGTCTCTAAGAGTAGTTAGTGCGGTGCTCAGCGGATAATTGTATTTCGTGCAGTTAAAAGACGGCGAAAAGCCGGATTTGTAAGTCTAACTGTATTCTGTACATCTAAAACTGGCGGAACGTCTTCTTTTACGGCATAAGGAGATTTTTAACTGTAGAAAGTACAATTAAAACTCTCCCAGCACAATAATAAATCACTTTAGTTGCAGCAAATACAGTTAAAGCCTAGGTGGGGTTCTCGCCGCAGAGGAACTGCAGTTTAAGCGCTGCTTCAACATTAGCCTTTAACCGCGCCTGCTGTAAGTCCGCTCACAATGTATTTTTGGCAGAACAGGTACAGGATGAGCACCGGCAGTGAGGTCAATACCAGATCGGCGAAGATCAGGTTCCAGTCCCGGCTGTACTTGCCGTAGAAATTGTACACAGACAGCGGCATGGTCCAGTCCGAGCTGTCGGTCAGGAAATAGAGCGGGATGGTAATGTCGTTCCAGACGGACATGAAAACCATAATCGCCACGGTTGCGTTGACCGGTACGATCAGCGGGGTCACGATTTTGAAAAAAACATCAAACGTGTTGGCCCCCTCCAGGAAAGCCACCTCATCCAGCGCTTTGGGGATGGAGCGGATAAACCCGCTGTAGAGAAACACGCTGAACGCGGTGTTGAGCGAGGCATAGATTAGGATAACGCTGGTGATGCTGCCATAGAAGCCCATCCACTGCACCACACGGATCGTGGTGATGGTGGACATCGGGGCAATCAGACCCATGAAAAAGAACATATACAGGAAGCCGGACCATTTGGTCTCTCTGCGGACGAGAATAAAGGACGCTGCCGAAGAAGTGAAAATATTCAGTATGGAGGATACGCCGGTAATCAGCAGCCCATTTAGAAAAGCGCGTCCCAGGCCGCCTTCACGGAAAACCTTTGTATAGTTGGAGAACATCCATTGGTCCGGGAGCCGCAGGGAGAACTTCAGCACCTCCGTGCTGTTCATAAAGCTTCCAAAAATCATGATCAGCAGCGGCAGGATAATCAGAAGCGAAGCAAGGATAAGGAACCCTTCGACCAGATAGTTGCGCCAAGCCATTTTACGTGAAAAGCTCATTATTCCGATACCTCCTTGCGCCGCATAAAGATCAGCAGTGGAATGGCAATGACGGTTACCGCGGCGAAGAGCAGGGTGTTGATTGCTGTACCGAGGCCCCAGCTGCCTTCCCCGAACGAGCGCAGGATGATGGTTCCCACCACCTGGGATGCATTGCCCGGACCCCCGCCGGTGAGCACGAATACCTCGGAAAATACTTTGAGGCCGCCGATCAGGGTGAGCATCAGATTGATGTTGATCGCAGGGAGCAGGAGCGGAATGGTGATGCTGCGGAAGCTTCTCCAGGAACCGGCTCCATCGATAGTGGCAGCTTCATAATATTCTTTGGAAATGGACTGGAGTCCGGCCAGGTAGATAGCCATTTGGAAGCCGGTATGCTGCCAGATGGAGACAGCGGCAACGGTCCAGATGACGATGGACGGATTGGTCAGCCAAGCCTGGCTCAGGGAATGCAGGCCCACGGCATCGAATATGCGGTTAATCGTACCATCGGAGCGCAGCATGGGTGTAAACACAATGCTGATCACCAAAACACTTAAGATCGACGGAGAGTAAAAAATGGCCCGCAGGATGTTTTGGGATTTCAGCTTCATGTTCAGGCCGACGGCAAGCGCAATTCCGAGCAGGTTCTTGCCGAGTACGGTGACCACTGCGAAGATAACTGTATTCTTGATGGCGAGGAGCAGGGTTTTGTCGGTAAAAATACGTTCAAAGTTGTCCCAGCCGATAAATGCGATATTTTCCCGGTCCAGCCGCCAATCGGTGAAGGAATAGAAGAGTCCGGTGAGTGCGGGAAGCACGAAAAAAATGGAATAAATCAATAGCGCAGGCCAGATGAGATAATACGAGTATAGTTTCTTTGATATTTTCATCTCTTCACACTCCTTTACAGCCTGGGACAGAATAAAGCCCTATAAGCTAAAATCCGGACTTTATTCTGCCTGTTGCATGGTTAATTAGAATCCCTCGGCACCCTTGTCCTTCATCAGCTGGGCGAATTTTTCATCCCAGGCTTTGAGGACGCCCTGAGGGTCCAGGCCACCGGCGAACTCGTCCTGAAGCAGACGGTACAGCTCGCTGCGGTCCACGATCATATAAGCATCGGTGGTCAGTACGGTTTTCTTAGGCGTGATGTATTGATCCACAATCTCCTGCTTGTATTCCGGAAGCTTAGGCGTAGTCACATCGCTGAAGTTGGACACATACCCCTGATCGTCTACAATTTTCTGTGCTACTTCTTTGGCGGCGATGAAATCCAGGAATTTCTTGGCTTCCTCCATATGCTTGGCCTTTTTCGGAATGAATAACTGGCCGCCCAGCGGGCTGGCGCCAAGACTTGCGCCTTCGGAAGAAGGAATGGCGAACAGTCCCAGGTGCATGTTCGGATCTTTTTCGGCTACATTCACAATCAGCCAATCGCCCATGAACATCATTGCTGTTTCTTTATTCAGAAATTTGCCTACGGCCATATCATAGCTGTCGCTGAGAATGTCGGTGTTGGTGTAGCCTTTCTTGTACACATCATATTGCTGCTGAAGGAATGTTGTGAACTCTGGAACATCAGACCACTTTTTACGGCCGGCATTGATGTCGTCAAAAAGTGTGGGTTCGTTTTTCGCGGCCCAGTCGGCAAATGCGGCAGCCGGCCAGATGTTCGCGGCCCAATTATCCTTGAACGGCATGAACACCGGTGTGATTCCGCTTGCCTTGATCTTCTCGCACACCGCCAGGAATTCCTCGAAATTGTTCGGGATCTCAAGTCCCAGCTCTTTAAAGATATCCTTGTTGTACACAACTCCCTGCATCCCTGTGTCCTGGCTTACATGAAAGCTGTAGACATGGCCGTAAGCGGAGAGCACATCCTTATTCAGCAATCTTCCCACCCAAGGCTCATTGTCGAGAATTTCGAAGTTGCGCTCCAGATTGAGATCCGTTGTGGCACTGGCGAGGTTGTATTGGATAATATCCGGCACCTCGTCAACGGCCAGCTTGGTCTGGAGAACGGTAGCCGTCTGTTCGGCCGGAAGCAGCTGAAGATTGACCTTGATATTGGTCTTCTGCTCGAACTCATCGAGAAGATCCTGTGCGACAAACGCCGAATCCTGCGAGCTTTTGGAGATGGCCAGCTCAATGGTAACTTTGCTGCCGCTTTTACCGCTGTCAGTTGCTGAAGCGTTGTTGGCATCCGAAGCGTTCTTGGAGTCTGAAGCGTTGGAACCGCATGCAGCCAGCGATAATGTCATTACACCAGCCAATATGCCTGTCGCGATTTTTGTCATTTTGCCATTCATGTTATCGCCCCCGTAGTCGAATTGTTCTGATATGAATCCGTTTACATTTTTGATTATAGAATGATGCCTGTGTAAGGTACATGTTTGTACTTGACTCTTTCTGTGTAATATTCTGAACTGCGGAGAGCTTGTTCATTCACCGGTTTGGATGTACAGTAGGAACATCAAAGGGTTCAGGGAGGATTCAACTTGGCGATCTTTAACCGGAAATTGGGCGGCGGCAGGTATCAGGCCAGTCTGCAAACTAAGTTTTTTCTGACCTTCATGTTTCTCCTGCTGATTGTGCTGGGCTGTTTTCTGGTCTATGTTAACTTTCTGGTCATCCAGCCGCTGAAGGAGAAAACGGAGGATGAAATGAAGATGGCCGCCGCCAAAGTCAGCGATCAGCTGAGCATCTATATTAATAACCAGAATCAGCTGTCCCAGCGGATTCTGTCGAATAAAGACGTGTTCACTTTGCTGTCCGGCGGCGATTACTCGGGACTTGAGGGACTGACACGGAGCCGCAAGCTCAGGGATATCATGTTCCAGGCGATTGGACCCAGTCTGAACATTGAAGATATGATTATTTATGACCTGAAAGGGGCGGAGATCGCTTCTTTTCTCGGATACGCCGGCAACCCGACTTCGCTTGTACCCTTCCTGAAGGACAGCGGTAAGCTGGCCACCTGGAATGCAAGCGGTTACGCACTGTATCGCCAGCCAACGAACGGGATATCCTTTGTGCGGTCTATCATGAACCAGAATGGTCAGGTGTTCGGCTATCTGGCGGTCCAGCTGGATCAGGAATATCTGAAAAGATCTGCCGCCGGCATCGCTGACAGCAAGGTGTATATTTTGGACCCGGAGAACCAGCTGATCTCCAGTTCGCCTGTGCTTGAAGAAGGGGACAAGGTCCCGGAATTTGCAGTGGCTGCATCGGTCAACGGAATCTATCTGGGCAGCAACCGGAACTACGTAGCCTATGACCGATCGGCTGAGACCGGCTGGACCACCTACGTTGTGACTTCGAAAGGCGTTGTGCTTGGCCCCGTCAATTCGGTGAAATACATCTCCATTCTGCTGATTACAGCACTGATCCTGTTCTCGTTCGTTTTTATCTACTTCTCCACCAAAAGCCTGCTGCTCCCCATCCGGAAGCTCCGCAGCCAGATTCTGCGGATTAACTACAGCAATATGAACGTGAAGGCAGACACGCGTTCCAACAACAATGAGCTAATCCAACTGAATGAAGCCTTTCAGGAGCTGCTCGAACGGCTGCAGGAATCCATTGAACGGGAAAAGCTTGCGCTCCATGAAGAGGTGAGGTCGCGGAATTCGGCCCTTCAGGCGCAGATTGCCCCCCATTTCATACACAACGTCCTGTATCTGATCAGCATTGCCGCGCAGGAAGGCAAAAATGCAGTGGTCTCAGAGATGTGCAAACATCTGTCGGACAGCCTGAGGTATATTGTGTCTTCTCCTTACCAGCATGTCACTTTGACGGAGGAGCTGAAGCATACCCAGCATTATCTGTCGCTGATCCAGCACAATTTCGAGGATGATCTGGAGTGGGAGATTGATGAGGATGAACTGTTTGACCTGATCGAGCTGCCCCGGCTTGTGATACAGCCGTTCGTGGAGAACTGTATTGAACATGCATTCAAAAACACAGATCCGCCATGGAAGATCCGGGTGCGGGTGAAAGTGTACAACGGGGTGTGGGCCATAGAAATCCGGGATAACGGGGATGGCTTTGAGCCCGGCAGGATCAAGGAAATTCTCGACAATATCCATAGCTCCGACTTAGGGGCCTACGAGCTTCAGAACAATACTTCGGGGATCGGCAATATGGGCATTGTGAATACGGTGAACCGGTTGAAGCTGATGTACAAAAACCGGCTGTTCTTCAATATCTATAATCATTCCGGGGAGGGTGAGGGAGCCACGGTTCAGATTATCGCATCCATGAGCAAAGACTTCTACTAAACCGGAGGGAGAACTATGTACACTGTACTCATTGCTGAAGACAGCAAGCCGATTCTGCGGAATATCCAAGCCCTTATACAGTCCACGGAACTGCCCGTGCGCATTGCAGCCACTGTGTCGAACGGGATCGAGGCACTGGAATATATCAAGACGCACCCGGTCGATATCCTGCTGACAGATATCCGTATGCCCAAGCTGGACGGGCTTGCGCTGATCGAGCAGTGCAAGCTTGTGAATCCGAAGCTGAAGGCTGTGCTGATCAGCGGATACAGCGATTTTGAATATACACGAAAAGCATTGAACCTGCAGGTGTTCGACTATCTGCTGAAGCCTGTGGAGCGCCAGCAGCTTGTCGAAGTGATGCAGCGTCTGGTTGAGCATTTGCAGGAGCGGCAAGGCAGTGCCAAAGAGGTCCTCGAAGGCATTGTAGAGCCGCAGTTCCTCTTGTCCATGGAGCCTCAAGCGGACTTTGCTGCCGGGGACCAGATCATGTTGATTCTGCGCAGACAGCGGTTTACACCAGAACCGGGACCGGACTGCTGGAACGGCAAAGTGATCCAGTCCTGCCTTGTCGAAGCCTGTGCACCGCATGAATGCCGGGTTTTTCCTACCCTGCTGCCTGAACAGTTTCTCGTACTCGTAAACGGTTCAGTTCTGGATACCTATCCGTCCGTCCAGGAGGTGATGAAGGCAATCTGTGCTGCGCTGGAGCTTCAAGGCATCCGGGTCTCCATAGCAGCAGAGCCACAGCCGGCAGGGAACCGGGCGCTGGCTTCAGTCTATGAGAAGCTGGATAAGCTGATGAGTGAGCAGCTGTCTGTGTCCAGCCGTCTTATGGACACGGCCAATTCCATGCCGAAGGGTATACTGCCCGGCGGTGAAATGGAGAAGCTGACGAAGCATTTCACAGACATGATCGGACAGCGGCAGAAAGAGCGCTTCATGCTGCTGCTGGGGCAGCAGCTGCTGAATTTTCAAACTGCCGACATCCGGATCGCTGAGCTGGAAAGGTTCATCTGGTCCCTGGCGGAGACCTTCAGCAGCATAGGGGGTTCAGATCAGGATGCAGTCCATAGGCTAAAGGTGGAGGATGAGGTGCAGCGGCTGCTGGAGAGTGAGAGCTATGAGGTTTTCGTGGAAGCCGTGCATGCTTGGACTGAGAAGTGCTTTGAACGGCTGCAGCAGCAGAACAAGAAGAGCGGCGAGGAGCTGTTCCGGCAGTTGGATCAATATTTGCAGCAGCATATCTACTCCCAGCTGTCCATTACCGATGTGGCGCTCAAATTTCATGTGAGTCCATCTTATATCAGCAGGATCTTTAAGAAATATTCGCAAAAGACCTTTGTGCATTACTATATGCAGCTGAAGATCGCCGAAGCCCGCAGGCTGATTGCCGCCAAACCGGAGATGAAGGTGAAGGAGCTGTCGGAGGTGCTGTCTTTCGGAGACCAGCATTATTTCTCCAAGGTGTTCAAGGAATACACCGGATGCAGTCCTACAGAGTACAAGGAAGGTCAATATATAGATTGAACTTGCAATCCGTAGTCTTCATTTGGGATCACAAAAGTGAATTTTTTGCATGACTGCACTTTGTGCAATAGAACGCTCAGTGTTCCGGCTGCGAATCGCATTCTGCTGTATTTCGTGCAGCAGATTTCCGGATTTGGAGTCAAAAACAGCTTTTC
>RCUU01001128.1_pt1 | contig 13238 bp, 11 predicted proteins | sample 2166211 | NCBI WGS metagenome assembly RCUU01 (sample SAMN09932620, study PRJNA488358) | compost metagenome | feature: garden; material: soil; isolation source: compost soil in phenylacetic acid-enriched culture | place: Germany: Experimental Botanical Garden Goettingen | collected 2016-01-27
GTCTAGAGAACCATGTGATTTCTGACCATTATAGCCGCGCCAGTCACCACAGCTTCTTCTTTTAATGTGCCTAGGGAGAAGTGGGGTTGGTATTCAGAATAACGGTAAATGTTTCGTTGTGCCACTTCCACCGCTGTTTGGAAGAACAATTCGTGAGAGTGGATGAGAGCGCCGCCTAGAATGATGGTCTCAGGATGAAACAGGTTGATAACGTTGGCGAGGCCAATTCCGAAGTGAACGGCAGCTTGGGTAAATAATTCACGTGCATGTGGATTACCATCTCTGAAGGCTTGTACCAATACATCATAAGTCAGCTTCTCTGGCGATACTTTATATCTTTGGAGGATCAGATCGTTGTCCATGTTCGCTTCCGAGCGAGCACTTTGTTCTAACGCCTGCACGGATACGAATGCTTCCAGAGCCCCGTAATTTCCTTCATTATTTAATCGAGGTCCGTCTGTCTGGATGATCATTTGACCCATTGCATCTTCCATATCCATCGTGCCATGAACAATACTTCCATGCGACATCATCGCATAACGTAGCCCTGCTCCAGCATGTACATAGAGCATATGTTGAATATTCGCGTGACGAATGGACCATCGTTCTCCAAGTAGAGCGGAATTAGCACCGTTGTCCAGCCAAGCTTTAAATCCCGTCCGTTCCTCCACCAGTTTACAAATAGGGAGATTGTTCCACCCTGAAGCAGGGAAGTGTAGCGGCTTTAGGATAAAGCCTTTTTCCCGGTCAAGTGGTCCTACAGCCCCTATTCCGATCCCAATGATTTGACTGTCTACTAACTGATGGTCCCTAAGAAAAGCGCGTATTTGATTACTTATATGATCCATGAATCTTTCCGGTGTAAATGCCTGATCCATTCTCCAATGAACAACGGATTTGGGGTTCATTTGCATATCAAATAATCCTAGTGAAGAATACAGCCTGGAAATCTCTAAACCGATTATATAACCGTAAGACGGATTGATCTGGTACAAAATAGGTCTTCTGCCTCCGCTAGATTCCCCAAAACCGCATTCTATCAGCAAGCCTTCTTCTGTCATTTCATCTAATATCCGGGTCATTGTGCTTTTGGTAAGTGAAAAGGTCTGTAAAAGGTCCAATTTGGATACCGTGCCTTGTTCGGCGATTCGGTCATATAGGCGTTTTTTGGGTGAAGGGATGTGTGTCGAGTGCTTTTCCATGAGCTACCTCCAAGCTATATATAAGATGAAGTAGTAAGATCGCAAGTTATATCGTTTGTAATCATTAACATTAATACAGTATAACTCATAAACCACAGATTGTATTTTCCCGTTCGAAAAACTTAATTCCATTTTGGGAGAAAGTGTTATAATGGAATTACGACAGAATAGATAAGGGTGTTGTCCATGAGAACAACTATGAAAACAAATGTGAGGACAAATTCAAACCTAAGGATAAGTCTGCTTTTCCAGTTGTTTTGGGTATTTGTTCGAATCGGTCCCGTGACCTTCGGAGGAGGTTATGCGATGATCCCAATGATCGAACGGGAAATCTCCACTAAACGAAAATGGCTGGATGAAGAGGAGATGGATGAGATTCTGTCTTTAGCTGGCGCTGCACCGGGTGGTGTAGGTGTAAATGCAGCGGCCTTCATTGGTTATCGGCTTGCTGGTGTAAAGGGTGCGATTGCTGCGATCGCTGGGATCACAATTCCAACCTTCATGATAGTTTGTTTGCTTAGCGCTGTTTACTCACAACTGGCTGACCAACCGAAAGTTATTGCCGCAATGAAGGGGATTAACGGAGCTGTTATTGCTTTGATCCTAGTAGCTGTTTATCGAATGGCTAAGAATGCTATATTTGACAAGACTACCGCTGTGACCGCAATGGTTGTCCCGGTTATTTTATTAATTTTCGGAATCAATCCCATTTACGTGATCGCAGTTGGTTTAACGATTGGGTTTGTATATTTGCAAATAAAACAGCTCATTGGGCTCGAGGTTCGGACGGAGAAGGATTCTTTGGATTATTCTGATGAAGAGTCGAATTATCCGGAGTATTACATCTAGGAGGCCGTGATGTGATTTGGAATTTATTTTTTACCTTTATAAAAATTGGACTGCTTTCCTTTGGTGGAGGGTACGCAATCATTCCGATGATTCAGCATGAAGTCATGGCTGGCGGTTGGTTATCCGAAAGGGAATTTCAAGAAGTGGTTTCCATCGCAGGGATGTCACCTGGTCCTGTTGCGACCAACAGTGCAACCTTGATCGGCTATCGTATAGCCGGAATCGAAGGAGCGGTTGCGTCAACCATAGGCATGGTTATACCCTCATTCATCATCATCATTGTTATTTCCATCTTCTTTTATCGAGTGAGGGACAGTCAATGGATTAAAACATTATTCTATGGTTTGCGACCAGTGATTACAGGATTGATTGCCTATGCTGCGATTCGTTTTGGTTTAAATAGTATGGATAGCACGGAACAGGCTCTCCTTACTTGGCAGACCGTTGGCATGTTGATCATTGTATTCGCTGCACTTTATGGTTTGATGAAATATAAGTTGCATCCGCTCACGATTATCATTGCATCTGGCATTCTTGGTATAGTCTTTTTTTAAAGTTCTATTGGAACTAGAGAAAAGCACCGAATCAACAGAGCATATAGCTACTGTTTGATCGGTGCTTTTTTTGCACACATAACGAAGAAGAATTTGAAATAACCTAAAATAAGAAAGATTAACGAGAAACTTTCTCTTTTTAAATAGGGATATCACCTTTATTCTTGAATCGTAAGATGAATTAGGCAAGAAGAGGAGATTAACAACATTGAAATCTATCATTCAACTACTGCATTTTGGCTATCATCAGGCGATGAGCTGTATCTTTCCTGTGGCGATCTTTGGGACTTTAGCTCTCACAACCGTCATAGATATCCCTTTATTTTGTCGTTATGATGCCATTCTACTGATCCTGCTTGGTGTGCAATATTTCATGTACCGCAGTGGATTAGAGACCTTGGATGAAATCAAAGTTATCTGTATCTTTCACGTTATAGGTCTGTGTCTGGAATTATATAAAGTATGGATGGGATCCTGGGCATATCCTGAACCTGGGTTTACAAAGCTGTTCGGTGTCCCGCTGTATAGCGGCTTTATGTATGCCAGTGTAGCCAGCTTTATGTGTCAGGTATGGCGGAGACTGCGAATGGATATGACAGATTGGCCTGGGTTAATCCCTTCTGCGTTACTTGGAGGGGCGATCTACTTGAACTTTTTTACACATCATTTTATTCCTGATTTTCGTTGGTGGCTAACGGCGCTAGTGTTCATCGTCTTCCGGAAGACGCGAATTGTTTATCGGGTACGGACTACAACGTATCGAATGCATTTATCGGTTGCTTTTATCCTTGTAGGTTTTTTCATCTGGTTAGCGGAGAATATCGCCACATTCTTTGGTGCTTGGAAATATCCAGATCAAGAGCAAACCTGGCAGCTGGTTAGCTTCAGTAAGATCAGCTCATGGTTCCTTCTGGTAATCATTAGCGTCATCATTGTGGCACAGCTTAAACATGTAAAAGCTAATCGGACAAATGGATTTTAAAATCAACTCGCAGCTTTAGAAGATTAGGCGATATCATATTTAGTCTATTAAAGCAGGGATAATACATTCTTTTATCAGTGTCCACCGATCGTTAGGCTGCATGATGAACTCTGACGCTATGGCAACAACAAGGTCTTGCTCTGGAAGGCAACAAATGACATGACCACCATCACCTAATGCTGAGTAGGCAAAAAAACCATCTTCTTTGCGTAACCACCATAGATAACCATAGTTATTGGCATTCATCGCTGTTGATTGATCGATCCAGGTATCCGAAATGATCTGATGATTATCCCAAAGACCACGGTTCAGATATAGATAGCCAAAACGTGCCATATCACGTGGATTTAACGTAAGACCCCAGCCACCTGTTGAGATCTGGTTGGGGTCTTTAACCCATCCCTTTACATGTCCCCCGAATAAATCGTCAAATCCAAATGATGTCATCTCAAAATCCGGGATTTCCGTCATACCGATCGGACTGAATAATCGTTCGTTAGCAAATTCACGGGCACTTTTTCCTGTGCAACGAGTGATGATCGCCGACAGTAAGTGCGCCCCTGCGGTAGAATATTTAAAATTTCCAACATTCCCTTGGTGGCCAAGACTGTCCAGTGCGAATTTGACCCAGTCAGACGATTTACACATTTGTTCTAGTGGCTCGTGCCAGTCCTCAAAAGCATAGGGAGCGGTCATGGTGAGTAAATGGCGTATCGTGATTTCTTGTTTTTGCGGGTGGGAAGCCGCATCGTCGGGAACATAGTCAGGGAAAAAATCTAGCACCTTTTGATCAACATGTTTGATATATCCTGCATCAATGGCAATACCAATGAGGGCGGATAAGATGCTTTTCGTTACAGAAGCCACGTGATGCAGATCTTTCGGACCATAGCCATTAAAGTATTCTTCATAGGCAATGTATCCATTTCTCACCACAACAATTCCATTAATATTACTAAAATCGGATTTAATCTTTGTCTCTAGTTCTGAAAGTAGTTCAGCATCCATACCTAAGGAAGCCGGATCTGAAGTTTGCCAGTCCTTTGTGGGCCAGTAGTTTCTGAGCATTTAGGTAACTCCTTATATTCAAATTTTTTAGCGTATATTCGTGTGCTACGATCTTTTCTTCACAGGAAAATACACCTCAGTAACATGATCCGCGGGATCAGTAATATGCGTGGGGTCTGTTAAATAAATTTCATAGGGTGAATTCACCAATTCAAATCCTTCATTTTCTATCCATTCAGTAAGCTTCGCATATACGGATGTCATTTCTGAATAGGGGCCTTTATATACCGACTTCGCACACAGCCCTTCGTTTAATTCTCTAGTTCCGTTTACGATCTCCTCAATGGGTAGGGCAAACTCTGTATCATTCCCGGCAGGATTATATTCTTGGCTGTGATAAATGGTTATTGGCGTGCCAAGCAAGGTCAGCTTTTCTCTGGCAATGGTTTCATACAGCTTGCTAAAATACTTTCCATATCCAAGCGCATAATCATCACTATTCAACATCTGACGTGTATAAAGGATATTCATGGGTTTGGTTTCAACAAGTTGCACTTCTATCTTGTTTAAGTAGGACATGATAGATATCCCTTTCTCTAAATTTAAAACATCGTGATTCATTTGTTTTAGGGTATATTCGTAAGTTCGTAGTTTCTCTTGTAGTTCTCTTTTTTTGAGATGTAGGGCTGCACTAAGCCTCTCCTCAAACTGATCCTGCTCCCATTCCAGGATATCTTTGATTTCTTCCAGGGAGAAATAATAAGATTTCAAACGATTGATAAAGAGCATTGTTGTTAGTTGTTTGATGGAGTAGTACCTATAACCGTTCTCAGGATTTATTTCATCGGGATGAATTAATCCAATTTCAGCATAATACCGCAGCGTTTTGGTTGACACTTCACATATCTTCGAGAATTCACCTATAGACAGCAACAATCTCATCTCCACTTCTTCGATATTTAATGATCAATTCCACTATGCACCTTCCCCTAAGGGTAAAGTCAATAGCCAGACTTCTTACCTGAAAATAGGTTACGGTTGTGTCTTCACAAATCGGCTTAGATCATTTAAATATTGATCATCCACCAATTGTCGTGGAAAGAAAATAGCGGTTAAACAAGTCCTTAAGGGGGATGCGGCATTCTTCTTTGACAGCATAGCGTGGTCAGCGTTGGGAAAATAAGAGACGGAGAGCAAGCTGGCAGGTATTTTTTTACGGTAAATACGTTCGGTTTCCTCAATATCTACATTAATATCTTGACCGCCGAGTACTAAATGGACAGGAGCATTGAAGTAACTGAGTTCTTCGGTGGCATCAGACTGATAATTTTTGGCGATAAATCCCCAGCGTTCTTTAGAAATCAAATTCTCGGATTGTGCAATACGCAAGTAATCTTCATAAGATGCTCGTTCGTTAAGTAATTGTAAGACATGCGCGTTATAATTCTCCTTCACTTTGATCTCGTGTTCCGAGAAGCGATCTTGTTTCATTTCTGCTCGGGTGTTGTATTTACCTTGAGAGATCCAGTTCACCGCAGGCGATACAAGGATGCTAAACGCAAGGTCTGGTACTTCTCTAGAGACCTTGGGAATCACCCAACCGGCCTGACTTGCTCCCCACAAACCAATAGACTTCTTATCAATCATTGGTAAGTTCTTCGCCCAGTTAATCGCTGATATCGTTTCCTGAGCACGATCTTCCATACTTTGCTCCAACCAGTTGCCAGAGGAACCACCAATACCAGGCTTATTAAGAGACAAAGAAGCATATCCGGCAGATGCGAATTTCTCCCATAAAGGTTTATATCCGTCATCGTGTGTGTCATTTATGGGACCATCACCATGAACAAAAACTACTAGCCCTACGTTTCCAGAATAGTGCTGGGGTAGAATTAAAGTTCCTGTTAGTTTACCCTGAGGGGTTTCGATTTCTATCTTTTGCTCAGTCATTGCAAATGAATGCTGATTTAATACGAATAAGACTGAAGCTACCATTAAACCAGTGATCATCCATGCGGTTAATTTAATATTTTTTTTCATTTATTGAGCTCCTAGGGTGTAGCGGTAAACGCCTCGTCATGTAATGCCAATTAGCCTCTTTAAAAAGAAGGTGTCTAATCCCGCTATAGTTAGATTGATCGATAGCAAAGTCCATCTGTTGGTACATATGAATGGCTCGTTTATTATTTTCAGCAACATGTAGCGTTAATTTGTCCACTTCGGAATGACTGTTTACACAATCTATTGTCCAACTAATCAACTGCTTACCGATTCCTTTATTACGGTGGCTGGATCGAACGGCCAAGTGATCGATATAACATTCTTTTGCGTGCGGCTGATAATTCAAAAAATGTAACCCAACCATTAACTTACATACATTTAGATATCCAAATTGCTTGAATAATTGTGAAAAGGAACTAAGGTGAGGTGATTTAAATTGACTTCTGTCTGAGGATCGGCTGTCCTTCCACTTCATGCTGATCGTACCGACAACCTCTCCATTTTCTTTAGCTACGATTTGTTGTGATAGTGCGGATTGTTGATCATGCTCCCAGAGCCCAAAAAGTAGTTCAGCAATATCATCGTCCTCTAGTGAGATGAGGGAGTGGAACTTACCGTGGAACGCATCCACTAAAAGACTGCGCACTGCTCTATGATCTTGTTCTTGGTAGGGAGCAATTGTAATCTTGTTCAGACTTATCATGCTACACCGTCAGGGTCATGCTTGATTTTAATTTGAATTTCATAATGAAGCTTGTCATTGTTGAATAGGGATAGATATGATTTTTCCAATAGGATCATTGGTCCCTGAACTGTATAGTGATGCTGTGTTAAATAGTGTTCCAGTTGAGCAATCTCAAGTTCAATATCCTGATCATCCGTCACGAAAAATGATTTATATAAGTAGCTACCTTTTTCTAGGATGATGTTTGGTAAGTGAGTGCTTTCAAAACATAAGGTTACTAGTTCAGTATCATATAAATAATGCAGATCTGTTTCAAATAAATGAGTCGGTTGCGGCTTTTTTTCATACAGACTTCGAGCGGTGAGTGACTCATCTTGCTCTAGTTCCATCCATTTTTTTAAATGACGAGTATCCAATTGTTTAATGTGATATTTGTCTTCTAGAATGTCGGAGTGCTCGTATTCTTTAAGTACTTTTTGTAAAAACTGCTGCAACAACATTAGCTGGTTTATATCAGAGTTTATTTTGCTTAGAGATTGCTCCAATAGTTGATGGTAGTCATTTTTGTCGAAGTTATTCATGCTTTTGTTAATCGTACTGACAGGCACATTCAATTTGCGGAGTAATAGGATCTGGGCCAACTGATAAATCTCATTAATTCCGTACATCCGGTATTGATTACTATCGGTATAGGCTGGAAATAAAATCTCTTTCTCTTCAAAATATCGGATTTGGTGTACGGATACATTCATAAGTTTTGAAAGTTCACCAATCGTAATGTAATGATTCAATGGAGGTGCTCCTAACTATATTGGTATTTGTTGATTTAACTATAAACCTTAGGTCTGACCTAAGGTCAATAGTGGATCACAGTTTCGTGTAATCGCTAATCGCCATTCCATTAATTTGTCGAAACATGAAGGAAAATAGAATATTTTATAGAATTATCTATCGTTATCTATCCTATTTAATCCAAGTGTGCACGATGCCCCAAGCGTTTGCTGCAGCTTTACTTCTCCATAGAAAAGGGGCCTACGATGCTCAAAAGGACATTGCTTATCTATTTAATTGCTTTCATTTCGATAGCAACAATCCCATTATCCATCTTTATAGACAAAGATCAACATGAGAATCGCCTGCAAGTTCAGAAGGGTATTATGGATCTGTCAACGTGGGATTACCAACAACAAAAGATTATTAAGCTGGACGGTGAGTGGGAATTTTATTGGAATCAGTTGCTAACGCCTGAGCATTTTATAGTTACAAACACAGACAAGCTGACTCCTTCAGCATGGATGGACGTACCCTCACAGTGGAATGGCAAAGTGATTGATGGGGAACCATTACCCGCATTCGGCTCTGCTACTTATCGGATGGTACTAAAAAATTTACCTGTAAACGGTGTATTTGCTTTGAAAAAAACGAATATCCGTTTTTCAAGTGCGATATATGTGAATGGACATCTACTCATTGAGGATGGAAAGCCAGCTATCCGCACAGCCGATTACAAGTCGGGGAATATTCCACAGTTCGGGCTGTTTTCGTCTGAAAAGGGTGATGTTGAGATCATCATTCAAGTGTCTAATTATGAATATGTAAATGCAGGCATTCCAGTATCTCTAACTTTTGGTAAAGAAGCTGCGATGATGGAGAACCAGCAGAAGAGTATGGCACGTGAATTTAGCACAGTTGCTATTTTGGGAACGTTATCCCTTATTTTTGTCATCTGCTTTGTAGCGGCTGCATTATACCGTAAGAAGGACTACTCCTTACTAGTGTTTGCTATTATTTGTTTGCTGCTGGCAATTTATCATGGCTTGATTGGAGAACGTTCGCTATTACTGTTTTTCCCAAACCTTTCGTTCATAGTGTTATATAAAGTGAAGGATATTACCTCCATATCGTGTTTTATTGTTCTGGCTATATTTTTCTATCAGATGCACAAAAGCATAATCTCTTTAAAACTTACGCAAGCCGTAACGATCATATTAGGCAGCTTTATAATTCTGGTTGTGATCCTGCCGATTCGTTCTTACACGCTCTTCTCTTCGTATGTGATTTTTGTATATGAATTGATGTTAGTTTGGATGTTGTTTAGAGTGGCTCTCCTGTATATTAGAAGCGCAGAAGTAAATCGGATCAAATCGTTATTGTTGTTCTTGGCGATTCTTGCTATCAATCTGTACTCCATAGACATCGTTCTATTCGCGCTTTCGATGAAAGAAAATCTTTGGCTCGGACAGTTCTACATTGTTGCTTTTAATATCATTATGATCGTTATAATTGTTCTCCGTTTTTTCGAGGCATATCATACGATAGACGAAATGAAAAACCAGCTGATTGGGCTGGACAAGATTAAAGATGAGTTTCTCTCCAATACCTCGCATGAGCTAAAAACACCACTAAATGCCATAGTGAACATTACCGCTACACTTCTTAATGGGGTTGAGGGTCCAGTTACCGAAAGGCAAGCGCAGAATTTAGCAATCGTATTGGGAAGTGGAAGAAGATTAACTTATATGGTAAACGAATTGCTCGATTATTCTAAAATGAAGCATGGAGATATCACATTATATAAAAGCACCCTGGATCTGAAAGCAGTTGTTGATTCTGTCATCGGGATTCATTCGTTCCTGCTCGGAGAAAAGTCGATCCTGCTTATGAACAGCGTCGCTCCAGATTTCCCTTCAGTGCATGCGGATGGCAATCGGCTGATTCAGATTTTGCATAACTTGGTAGATAATGCGATTAAGTTTACGGAGCAAGGTGAAATTCATATTAGTGCCAGAGCTAGTCATGAATGGGTTGAAGTTCGTGTAGCAGATACGGGAATCGGTATTGCACCGGAGATGCAGAAACGTATTTTTATGGCCTATGAGCAGGTGGACGAAGCTGAAGTCCATAGTCATGGTGGAACAGGTCTCGGACTAAGCATTACCAAGAAGCTAGTGGAGCTACATGGTGGGAGCATTAGAGTGGAATCTAATAGGAGTAAAGGTTCGGTTTTTATTTTTACCCTTCCACGTTGGGATAAGTTATCTAATCAAATCACGGGCCCATTCGTAGAAAAGACACTTCCTTATAGAGAGGTTTTCTTCCCTCGTCAGGAGTATCCAGTATATATCAAAGGTAAAATCAATGAACCGATCTTGGTCGTGGACGATGATTTCGCCAACCTTCAATCGATGATCAACTTGTTCAAGCTAGAGGGATATTCTCTTGTTGTCGTGAACCGCGGGCAGCTGGCACTTGATGAGTTATCGAAGAATTCGGACTTTTTCCTAGTTGTTCTGGACATTACAATGCCGGATATTTCTGGCTATGAGGTTCTGCAAAAGATCAGAGAAAGGTTCACTGCCTTTGAGCTGCCTGTGTTAATGTTAACGGCGAAGAATAGAGTTACCGATATGAAAATGTCCATGGACAATGGGGCAAATGATTATGTGGGGAAGCCGTTTGAAGCGGAAGAATTAATGGCGCGTGTGAAAAGTCTGACCCGATTGAGAGCTTCTGTGAAGAAAGCTAAAGCTGCCGAAATTGCCTTTTTACGTTCTCAGATCAAACCTCATTTCTTGTACAATGCCCTGAATTCAATTGCTGCATTATGTGTGGAAGAGCCTGAGCAGGCAGAGGAATTAACGCTGGAGCTGTCGCAGTATTTGAGAAGTAGCTTTGATTTCAAACAATTGGATTCGTTAACCACCCTGGAGAGTGAGCTAGAGCTGGTTAAAGCTTATATAAATATAGAGAAAGTGCGCTTTGGTCCGAGATTACAAGTCCAATATGATATAACCGCAAATACAGATAGCCGGATTCCCCCGCTGATCCTGCAACCATTAGTGGAAAATGCGATAAGACATGGACTGATGTCCAATTTACGCGGAGGAAAGGTAACTATATCTGTGAAAGAGTCGGATCCTGCTGAGGTCAGCTTTGTTGTAGAAGATGATGGATGTGGAATGAGTGAACACAAGCTGGAGGAGATTATGAAATCAGATGTAGATAAAAGAGGCGTAGGGCTGTGGAATATCAGTCAGCGTATCAAACTTCTTTATGGAAAAAGCGTTTCTATTGAAAGTGTTGAAGGAAAAGGTACACGGGTTTCTTTTGACATCCCCAAACAGCATAGCAAGCGGGTAGGAGGTTGACACATGCTTCGAGCTATTATCGTAGATGATGAAGAACTATCAATTAAGCGTTTAAAAAGAATATTATCTCAGAGTGGTGAGATTGAAGTATACAGTACTTTTCTGGATCCGACAGAAGCCTATGAATTTGTGAAGGGGAATTCGATTGATGTTGCTTTTTTGGACATTTCTATGCCTGACACGAATGGAATGAAGCTTTCCACCCTTTTGCATGAACTAGATGAATCGATGGATGTGGTTTTTGTTACAGGGTATGACGAGTACGCACTGCAAGCCTTCGAACTTAGTGCTGTCGATTATCTGTTGAAGCCTGTAACTGCCCAGCGTTTAACTAAAACTCTGGATAAGATCAAAAAAATGAATCGAGGGGTGACGGTTCAGCCTGTTATGGAAGTTCTTTTATTTAATGGACTAAAGATATACCGCCGAACGCAAGACAGAGAGCCCATTAAGTTGAGAAGTCCAAAAACCGAAGAGTTGTTTGCTTTTTTGGTTAGTAAAGGAACCGTTAGCCGTGAAGTAATTATCGATACCTTATGGAGTGGGCTGGAACCTGAAAAAGCGCTCAAGAATCTGAACTCTACCCTGTATTACATTCGAAAAGCAATGGGGAGTAGCTTAATAAAGGCCAGCAGAAACGAAATTAGTATAGAAGAACGTAGTATTTATTGTGATTTGTATGAGTTCGAGCGATTGCTGAAGCAAATTAGACAAGGTACGAAAAGAGATTCGGCATGGTTTAATCAAGTAGAACCATTGTATACGGGAGCCTTTCTTAAAGGAAAAGCATATGATTGGGCCAGTGGGAAGACACGCCAACTTGAACAGGATTTTATGGGTCTTTTGGAACTGATTGGAAGATTTCATATGGAGCAGAACGAGCCTCAACAATCGCTGCACTACTTTGAGAGAATATTGAAGTTGGATCCCTTGAGAGAAGATATCCATCAGGAAATCATCCATTTATATATTGAACTAGGGCGAATGAATGAAGCATATCGGCGATATGGACAATTGGAAGAGACTCTTCAACAGGAGCTTGGAACTTCACCTGATCCTAAGCTCAAAGCGTTGATTAAGAGCATGATGAACTAGCATATGGTAAAAGAACCTTCGAATGGCTGGCGATCGAGGGTTCTTTTTTTTGTTTATTTTTCGTTTATCATAATTTTGTATAATACTCTCGATTATTGTCGAAATGATGACATGATTTAAGCTAGAGGGGGAAAAAGAGTTTGAAGCCATCATTTATGAAAATAGGCATTAGTATTTCGTTAGCCACTGGACTTGTGGTGCAGGGAGTGGGGCCAATCCACACACAAATAGTGAGTGCAAAATCGGATTTTGGTTGGATCGTGAATATCCCAGCTGTGATACCGTCCATCAATGAAGACGATACTTCCAACGCAGGCGTTGTTGTGTCTAGTCTTTTGTCGGGTAAGGTAACAGACCCAGCTTCAACAGGAATTGCTGTGGTGTCTTTTGATAATACCAATGGGGCCTGGCAATATTACAACACGCAAGGAAATATTTGGTATAATATCGAGCCGGTGTCGGACACTAAAGCTTTTCTGCTGCTGAAATCGGAGAAAATTCGTTTTGTCCCCGCTAAAGACTGGAACGGAACAGCTTCCATTAACTATAAGCTATGGGACACTACAGCAAGCGGCTATCAAAATTATCAAAAAAATGCAAATACCACAGTTGCAGCTTTCAGCTCAGATCCAGGTACCGCCACAATTACAGTAAATCCAGTGAACGATGCACCATATCTAACGGAAATGAATGGTGGGGATTATCTTAGTTTTG
>RCUU01001129.1_pt1 | contig 13237 bp, 11 predicted proteins | sample 2166211 | NCBI WGS metagenome assembly RCUU01 (sample SAMN09932620, study PRJNA488358) | compost metagenome | feature: garden; material: soil; isolation source: compost soil in phenylacetic acid-enriched culture | place: Germany: Experimental Botanical Garden Goettingen | collected 2016-01-27
CCGACCTTTCTTTTTTGCCATAGTGTCTCACCTCGATTTCAAGCCTAAAGTATCACAGAGTAAAAAATATTGTCAACTAACTACAGGATAGTCCTTTAAGAAAAAGGCCTAAATTATACTCCAGGCTCTCTTGCAGGTCCAGAGGCATTCTGAACCCTCCTTGCCGCTCCAAGGTGGCAAAACCATGCACAAGGCTTCTAAGTCCCCTAACCGCATGCAATGCTTGCTTCTCAGGCAAGTGATAACTTTGCAGCAAATCCATCAGCAAGCTAACAATACGGTGGCTGGCCTCATTGATCTCGGCATCTTCGCCTTCAGGTGCAAACTGGGCTGCCTCATATAATCCGGGATGCTGACGGGCGTACAAGATGAAAGATATCGCAAAATCGCGAATGGCCGGCTCTCCACTCTTTCCTTTAACTGCACAAGCAAGTTTGTCATGTAAATTATTTATTGCATAAATTGCCAGCTTCTTTTTAAGCTCATCAAGACCGCTTGTATGGTTGTAGAGCGATGGAGGTTTAATACCCAGTTCTTTAGCAACAGAGGCAATTGTCACCGCACTCGCTCCATGTTGATCAGCAATGCTGACGACTGCATTCATTACTATATGAATATCTATCCCTGCTCGCGGCGACATGAAGTCATCCTCCTTCATTCCTGATTTATTTTTTTATCGGCTTTATCTATTGCCTTCATCATAATATCAAACGGATTCTCAATCATTTCGCCATGTCCTACTGCCAAAAGTGCAGGCTTCAGACCTGCCAGACGTTTTGCGCTGGATAATGCCGTTCCCTTGTCCCATGTTGCCAAAGCGGGAAAAGGGAACGACAGAGACATCACACCGCTAACCGCCACACCGCCGCGGACTTGAAAGGCATCACCCGCTATTAAAGCTCCACTTCGGGTATCTAATAGCGAAATGGAACCGGGCGTATGTCCAGGTGTAGATATGACACGCAGGGAGCCTACAAGATCTCCGTCTTCAAGCAGGATATCTGCTCGGGTCGATATTTTTTTGGGAACATCGCCTTTAATCGGAAATTGAGGTTCATCCGCATCAAGAGAGACATCTCCACGCAACAAACGATTATCACGGGATGAGATAAATACCTTGGCTTCAGGATAGGCGGATTTCAGAATATCGAGCGCACCTACGTGATCGCCATGAGCATGAGTGAGAATAATTCGTGTTAATGGCTTTGAACCCAGCCCATCAATCGCATTCATAATTCCTTTTGCACTGATAGCCAAACCGGCATCGATAAGTGTAACTCCTTCATCTTCTTCAAATAGATAACAATTAACAGGAAATAATCTTGGCATTGTTGTCAATTGTGTCAATTTTCCGTTGCGTATCATTCTCATATGGGACTTCCTCTCTTAACTAATGTCATTAGTTAAATAATAAACTAATACTATTAGTTAATCAACTTCTTTTTTTCATTTAAATTCCTTATACCCACTCGTCCAATATCCGATATAATATCGTATTGAACATTACTCTTGGGGGCATACATGATCAGACTCAGAACTTTTCTTATACTCACATTTACTGCTTTTGTCTTCTTCCTGTCTATTGTTCTTAGCATTGTATTCGGGCACCATTCCACAAAGGAAATCCAAAATGAAATCGGACAATCCCTGTCCGGAATCGCCTTTCAGATGTCCAACAAACTGGATCATTTCATGTGGTCCAAGGCCGGAGAGGTCGACTTGCTGGCAGGGCTGGCAGCTTTTCAAGAACCAGGTCAGGAGCATGAAATCAAAGAATTACTGGAAAGGCTTAAAACAAACTTTCCTTCCTTCTCATGGATAGGATACCTGGATACAGAAGGCAACGTGCTGGCAGCTACAGATGACATCCTTGTAGGTACTAACATTGCATCTCGTCCAGTATTTACCGAGGGAATCAAAGGGAAATTTATCGGCGACGTGCACGAGGCGGTCCTACTTGCCAAACTGCTGCCGAATCCCGGTGGGGAACCTCTGAAATTTGTAGATATAAGCTTACCTGTAAAAAATAAAAATGGTACAACTATTGGGGTCCTGACTACCCACTTAAGCTGGGAATGGTCCAAACGAATTCAAAGCACCATTTTTCAGCCGGACATGATCGATAGCAAGGAGCTTGAGATATTTATTATCAGCAAGAAGGACGATACGGTCCTTATGGGACCTCAGGATATGATAGGAAAACCACTTCAACTGGAAAGTGTAAAAAAGGCCCAAAATGGTGAAAATGGCTGGGAGCTCGTAAATTGGCCTGATGGAAAGTCCTATCTTACCGGATATGCGTATGGTGATGGTTACTTGGATTACGAGGGGATGGGCTGGGCAGTACTAGTACGGCAGCCTGAAGATTTAGCCTTTTCTTCTGTAAATAACCTGAGAAATTTCTTCTTTATTACCGGCGGCATCGCAGCAGCCCTATTCGCTTTTCTTGGTTCTTTATTAGCCGAAAGAATTTCCCGCCCAATCCGTGGTCTTACCCAAGCGGCCAACCGGCTGCGTGCAGGCGAGAATATAGTCATACCGGAATATAAAACTTTTACAGAGCTTTTTATATTGTCACGTTCACTGCGAAGCCTTGTCGAATCTCTGAATCGCACTGAATCTGCTCTGGGCGATATGAAAACTTTGGCCCATAAAGATCAATTAACAGGTCTCCCTAACCGGGTCGCATTGGAAGGATATCTGGAACAAACCTTACATGAGCTAAATCTAGATAAAGAAATACTAGTGTTTATGTATCTGGATCTGGATGGATTCAAGACAGTTAATGATACATTGGGCCATCAGGTTGGCGACATTCTCCTGCAAAAAGTAGCGCATCGTTTAGTCTCTATGTCCTTGCCGGGCAACATTGTCGTACGGCTTGGAGGAGACGAATTCTTATATATTATTCGGATGGAGAAATCCGAAACTCTGATGGCTGATCTTGAACAACTGGGTAATGGAATCATTACGAAGCTGAATAAACCGTTTGTCATCAAATTAAATCAAATTGATATTGGCTGTAGTATAGGAGTATCCTTATATCCAATGAACGGCACTAATCCTAGCGATATCATTCAGATGGCTGATGAATGCCTGTATCATTCCAAGCAAACCGGCAAAAACCGAATCTCATTTGCAACCAAAAAGATGGAATAGTCATCATCGACTATCCCATCTTTTTTTGATGCAAACATCACTCATTATTTACTTGGAGTCTCTAAGCGACTATGCCGTTCTTTACTTTCCTTTTCTTCATGACGCGCCGGCCAGAATGCCCATTTACCAAGGAGCATTGTGATCGCCGGAACTAGGAACGGTCTAACGACAAATGTATCCAGAAGAACGCCGATTGCCGTGATAATACCGAATTGCACCAGAACTTGTATCGGCAGAGTCGCCAGTACGGCGAACGTCCCTGCGAGGATAAGACCTGCTGAGGTAATAACCCCACCCGTCTCGGTTACCCCCTCTTGGATCGCCTGCTTTAACGGCATCTCTTTCCGTTTCTTCCAGATGCTTGAAATCAGAAAGATGTTATAGTCCTCACCAAGCGCTACAAGGAACACAAAAGCGTAAACCGGAATTAAGCCTTGAATTGCTCCGGCCCCCATGAAATCATGAAGTACGATCCAGCCAAGGCCAAGAGCTGAGAAATAAGATAATACAACAGTCAGAATCAAATAAAGCATTGCAACAATAGATCTCAGATAAACCAGCAGCAGTACTGCAATAAGTCCGATAACGATCGGAATAATAACTTTTGCATCCCGGCTATCCGTCATCTCGGTATCATATTGAGTTGCTGTCTGTCCACTGATCCAGACTTTAGTTTCCGGAGAAGTGATCCCTGCAACCTGCAGCGATTTCTCTGCCTCCGCACGAATGTCGGGAATATGATTCATGGCTTCATTTGTATAGGGGTTAATATTAAATTCTAAATCGATAGCCTGAATATTCGAATTCTCAGATCCTTGTACAGGTTCAGATACTTTACTAATGTAGGGAAGATCCTTGAGGCTGTCCTGCAGGGCCACATCTCTACCTTCAGTATCTACCATCAGCTTGACTGGCGCGAGCTCGCCAGGTGTAAATTTATCTGCGATGATGGCAAAGCCTTCACGGGATGAAGTATCCTCAGGAAACGAGGATAACAGATCTACTGTATATTCAATTCTTGTTGCATTAAGCGCTAGAGCGCCGAGTATGACGACTGTAATAGATACGACTGCCCATGGTCTTTTTGTTACAACTCGGCCAATCCATCCACCAATAGGTTTTTTGTTTGATGTTTTGAGCTGCTTCCCTTTCTTTCTTGCACGTTCCTCCTGCATCTCGGGAGTACGCGGAACAAAAGGATAGAATGAAACCCGGCCCAGAATAGCAAGCAACGCCGGGACCAGCGTTAAGCTCGCAAGTGCCATGATCAGGATCGACAAGCTGAATGGAACAGCAAAACGATGCAGCGCCCCATATTCAGCCACCAACAGAACAAGCAGGGCGATAACGACTGTAAATCCACTCATCGCAATCGCGCCTGAGGAGCCCCTCAAGGATTTTAGCAACGCTTTAGACTTGCTGTCCTCTTCCGTCAAGTACTGGCGAAAATACGAAATCAAGAACAGGCAATAATCCGTTCCTGCCCCGAACAGCAATACCGTCATAATCGAGATCGCCTGAGAATCTACTGTAATCCAGCCTAGTTCAGCCATTTTGCCTAAAATCGGACTTGATACTCCATAAGCGAAACCTACAGCAATGATCGGAATAATAGCCAGAATTGGCGAACGGTAGATCAACAGAAGCAGGATCAGAACAATTAGAACCGTGGAAATCATCAAGGATACGTCAGCTTGGGAGAACAACCCGACAGCATCAATAGATATTCCAGCCGGTCCGGATACTCTGGACGATATTGCATTCGCATCCCCTTGTTTTACAGCAAAAGGGTCATAACCGAATATCAGCTCAGCTTGTTTTCTAATCTCCTCTACTCCCGATTCCATGATTTCTGAATCCGAAGTCTTTTCAAAGAAAAACGGCAGCACAAACGCGGAACCATCCTCTGACGCCTCTGCCTTCAACGCAGGTAATGGCACACGATCAAAAGGCGGCACCAACTCCTGGCCTTCCACCGGATTCTCTGTAAAATAAGCCGTCAGCTTCTGGATATAACCAAAATCCTCGTCGTTGAGTCCACCCTCTCGATTCCATACCAGCAGTGCAGGTATGCCGCTATCGCTCGGAAATTGCTGCTCGGCCAGCATACTGGCCTGAACAGAAGGCTTATCATCACTTAGATTAGGCGCATTATTTTGTTCCATCGAATTTACTCCTGGCCAAACGATGCTAAGCACAGCTGTAACCAGAATCCAGACGAGCAGCGTAATCCATTTTGTTCTTTTGCCAGCCACCAAGCGACCCATTCGTTCAAAAAACATCTCTATAATCTCCTCCATCCCTGGTTCTAATCAAAATTCCCCTTGTGACATTTATCATAACAATTATATATACCGGAAGGTTAATTATCAATATTTTTAGAATGAATTTCTTTCAACAATTTGCTTATGGTATAATCATTGCTCAGAATATGGTGTTGAGGTGATATATATGAACACACCGGGCAAAAAGCCGCTGGGTCGCCCCGTTCTGCAGCATGACAGCATGCCAACGCATCAGCAAATTCTGGTTACCGCCTCCTTCCTCTTTATGGAGAAGGGCTACGATGCTGTCTCCATGAATGAGGTGGCTGAGCACTGCGGCGTTACTAAAGCAACGATTTACTACTACTACCCAGCCAAAAATGATTTATTTGTCTCTTGCATGGTAGAAACTTTAGTCCAGGTTAAGAACCGTATCCAGGAAACTCTTAATCAATCCGGAACTTTCAAGGAACGGCTGACCTTGATTACAGAGAAGTATCTAAAAATTCCACAGGTTCATGTGAACGGAATGTTTGAGAAGGTCAAGCACCACCTTACATCCGAACAGCTGCAACAGTTAATCCAGAGCGAAAATGCACTCTATGATACACTCCAGGCCGGCTTTGATCAGGCTGTTGCAAACCATGAAATTTATTGTGAGGATACCAAGATCACTGCATATATTTATGTAGCCACGCTTCGAGCAGGACAACGCCAGTATGATATGGATCAGAAGCTTTTTGCTACTGAACAGGAAGCTGCTGCCGCCATCGTCTCCTTTTTGTGGAGAGGAATTCATGCTTAAACACACATAAGTACTACGTACAAGGAAGGAATGCTTATGGCTTTCGGAATTAACAGAGCGGAATTAAGCCATTGGAAACGTGAAGTCGCTGAAGGGAAAATCGCATATTTAACTCATTATTGGCTGGACCCCCGTTTTCCAGGAATCAAAACCGTAACTAAAGTAGGATGTGCCGATTTGAATCGGCTAACTGAATGGTGTCTGCAAAACGACCTCAATCCAAAGTATATTCACAAACGCAACATTTTTCCCCACTTTGATCTTTTAGGTAAAAAACAGGTAGAAATCTTGAGAAAAGAGAAACTTTGGGATCAGTTGGAACGTTTTAAACTATTGTAAAATAGAGAAACCATATTGAGGTGATTATTGTAATGTCCACCACAGCTTCTTCTGATTCACCAGTAGTAGAAAGTTTATTTCGCAATCGATTTTTCCAGACCGTGCTGATCTCCAACATTTTTTTACAGATCGGCATATGGGTTAGAAATTTCGCTATTCTCATGTTCGTCACCGATCAGACGAATAGCGATCCACTGGCCATCTCACTGATCTCTGTCGTTGAGTTTGCGCCTATCTTCGTATTCTCCTTCATCGGAGGAGCTTTTGCCGATCGCTGGAAGCCAAAACGGACGATGATTTGGTGTGATTTTCTGTCAGCCGCATCGGTATTTGCCGTGTTAATCACATTAATGTATGGTTCATGGGAAATGGTCTACTTCGCCACTTTCATCTCGGCGATCCTGTCACAATTCTCACAGCCATCCGTTATGAAGCTGTTCAAGCAGCATATCCATCCGGAAAAAATGCAGCAAGGCATGGCTATGTTCCAGTCGTTGATGGCCATCTTTATGGTTCTAGGTCCATCCCTTGGCATTTTCTCTTATCACCAATTCGGAATCTACATTTCTATTGGTGTGATGGGCGTTGCCTTCCTGCTGTCTGCAATTGTGTTGTTCCGATTGCCTGCCGACAAAGAACCAGAAGCTAACGAAGCTGCTGTAAAAACAAATATCCGTCAAGAGCTGGCGGCTGGCTTTCGTTATGTATGGCGTAGTCCTGTCCTCCGTGTACTAGGTGCTACATTTGCAATTGCAGGTTTTGCCGTAGGTACGATCCAAACGCTTGGTTTGTTTGTCGTTACAGAACGACTGGGCCAAACCAAAGAATTTTTGCAGTTTCTGCTGATGGTTAACGGGGTGGCCATGTTAATCGGTGGCATTGCCGTAATGGCCCTTGCCAAGAAGGTCCCTCCACAAGTACTGTTGGCATTCGGAATCTCAGTGAGTGCAATATGTATAGTAGGGATGGGCTTTTCTACAAGTGTCCCATTGACGCTAGCTCTACAATTTCTTAACGGCCTCACCTTTCCTTGCATTCAGATTGGTATCAATACAATGATTATGCAATGGACAGAGCAAGAGTACGTAGGACGAGTAAATGGTGTACTTAGCCCTATGTTCATGGGTATGATGGTTATTATGATGTCTCTGGCTGGAGTACTCAAAAAATTCTTCCCGCTTGTAGGTATCTACACTGTATCCGGCATCATCATGTTGATCGGGGCAATTATTCTGATCCCTATCTTCAAACATAAGCCCTCTCCTGCACTGGCTACAGTATCCGGCAATAACCCGGAACCAACTGCATAGGCATATGGATCGAAAGAAAAGCCTGCCCCAAAAGCAGGCTTATTCAAAACTTGAAAAAGCGGTGCAAGGGAGAGATTCCTGCACCGCTTAATGCTATTAGTGACTCCGGATTCCTCCACCGTATCGAGTTATGATACTGCTCTCTTGAAATTGCTGCAAAAGTGCATGTTTTGATCGTGGAAACCCTCCATTTACCTTAAATTGCTGCATATGCGCAGGCTTTCGCTAAGAGCGCTCCTCAAACCAGGCTATTCTGAACCATATTCCTGCACTTTTGCAGGCTTATGCTCATCCTTTCATAGCTGCTGTTAAAAAACTGCAGTTATGCATTTCCTGATATTGTCGCGCCTGTTTACCTCTGAACAAGGGGCATCCCCAAATACACGATTTTGGGAGGGATGCGGACATAGGTGGCACTATTTAGCCTAATTGATGCGCTGCAGACGCCATTTTGCGGAAATAAAGGCGCTGATGTCCGATAGTACTCCATATCATCATAAAATATGCAAATAAGGTCCTCTACGTCCGCCAATCATTGCATTTTTCTGCATGGACGCAAAAAATCCTGATCCAGCTGTGTTCATAAGCTGCATCAGGATTTTTAATCGGCAACAGACCTTTTAAATCAAATACCTGCTATTAGCGTTTATTGAAAATGTCCGTAAGCACCGGAACGATTTGTGATTTGCGCGATACAACGCCTTTCAGAACCGCTGTGTTATTCTCCAGCTTCACGTTATAAGCGGCTTCTACTGCATCTGCTGCTTTACCAAGTGCAATCCCCACAGAATCGTTATTCAAAATGTCTGTAACGACGAACAAGAAAAGATCAAGTCCTTTGCTGTCCACAATACCATTTAATGCGGATTCCAGTTCAACTTGACGAGAAAGCACGTCATTTACATCAACCGCGTTTACTTGAGCGATTTCCACTTTGGAGCCGCCCATTTCGAATTCTTTGGCATCAAGTGAAATCAGCTGTTCAATAGTTTTGTCGCTAAGATCGGCACCTGCTTTAAGCATGTCCAATCCATATTCTTCGGCATTTACACCAGCGATATCGGCAAGCTCGCGTGCTGCCGCTACATCCTGCTCTGTGCAGGTTGGGGATTTAAACAGAAGAGAATCAGAAATGATAGCCGAAAGCATTAACCCGGCAATATTCGCTGGTACTGCAATGCCGTTCTCTTTGTACAATTTGTTAAGTATTGTTGCCGTACATCCAACCGGCTCTGCGCGGTAATAAAGCGGTCCGCTTGTTTCGAAGTTAGCGATACGATGGTGGTCGATAACTTCTGCCACAGTTACTTGCCCAATATCCGAGACGCTTTGCTGACGTTCATTGTGATCAACGAGGATTACGCTTTTCACTTCTGCCGTTACCGCTTCAACTACTCGCGGAGCCTCAAAGCCAAAACGATCAAGCGCAAATTTAGTCTCGCCATTAGGCGTACCCAAAGCTACTGCTTCAACATTCCAGCCCAGCTTCGATTTCAAGTCTGCGTAAGCAATTGCAGAACAGATTGTGTCCGTATCCGGATTTTTGTGTCCGAAAATCAATACTTTGTCCATTTCTTTACTCTCCTTTTATAATTTCGCTTAGAAAAGTATATCTCAGAAGCAGATTGACAATCAAGGGTATAGAGTAATAATGAATAAATGAATCATTGCCAGATTTAAGTCGCTTCTCAGGTGACATTCAGCAAACTCTCAGCAGATTAGCCGATAATAACAATAATAAGACATAGAAGCCGCGACTTGGAGGATGAATATATGAAGAATGTCAAAGGTGTAAAAATTATGCTCGTTGACGATGAACCGCATATTACACAATTTTTGGAACTGGGGCTTATTAATGAAGGCTTTGAAGTAGCTGTCGCTAATGACGGTATGAGTGCTGTCAATCTGGCTATCGATTTTCAACCGCATGTCGTCGTACTCGACGTGATGATGCCCGGTATAGACGGATGGGAAGTATGCAAGCTGCTCAAAAAGAATCTCAATAATGTAGCGATTATTATGCTAACCGCCAAAGACGAAGTAGATGATCGTGTCAAGGGGCTAACCATCGGTGCCGATGATTACGTGCTAAAGCCTTTTAGCTTTGAAGAATTGCTTGCACGGGTCGGCGCTCGTCTTCGCAATCAGTTCCCTGCGCTCTTCGGCGAGGTTTCTTTTGGACCTTTCAAAATTGATGACCGCAGAAAAGAAATCGTTTATTTGGAGCAAGTGCTGGAGTTGTCCCCAACCGAATATGAGCTTTTAAAATATCTAGTGATCAATCACGGCATCGTTCTCAGCAAAACTACGATATTGGATCAAGTATGGGGTTATGATTTCGGGGGTGAGGATAACATTGTCGAAGTGTACATCCGTTCCTTACGTGAAAAACTTAATGATAAAGAACACCGCTTAATTCGTACGCTCCGTGGTGCTGGATATCGAGTGGATTTGCCATGAAAAATACTCTAAAGGACAAGGTCCGAAGCTTTCTTGTTCCCCAGTCACTTCGTTTCCAGCTTCTATACCGTTCTCTTTTTATTATTGCTGCACTTCTGGTATTGATCGGTGGATTGCAATATGTTCTGATGAGAAATTTCCTATACAACAATCAGGCTGAATCTTTGATCTCCAAAATTCATAGCCTGCCAAAGGAATTGCTTGAAGGAACGTATGGCATGCCAGCTCCGGGATTTCGTGATGACAAAGAAAACCGTGCTTTCAATCCACCGAACAGACCCTTTTTATTTCTCCCGGATACATCCGTGGCTTCCTATGATGCTGCTAACGGTTTTATCAATCGATCCAATGAGTCAGGTTTGCCCGCACCGCAACTCTCGGATGAAGAATATGCAGCTCTCAAAAGCAGCCTCAAAGGAGAAAACTTCGAAAAAAAATATATTACGGCAGATGATGAAAATGGAAATGAACAGCTGCTTGTCTTCCGCAAAATCGGCGGCCTTACCGGTGAGGGCGGACTCATTCAAATGGGTATGGCTACCGCACCACTCACATCAATAGCTATGCGCCAGCTGCTTATTTTTATCGGCCTGTCAGTATTGGCTCTTGCAGGTGGTCTGATGCTCTATTTACCGGTTCTTCGTCGAACCCTTAAACCGCTGGATCAAATGGTCCAGACGGTGGAGGATACCAATGCCGGGAATTTGAACAATCGCTTCCCTTCGACTCTTGGACAGACGGAAATCGACAGGCTCGCAGTAGCTTTTAACGGGATGATGGAAAGGCTCGAGCGTTCCTTTGAAGCGGAGAGAGAAGCAAAAGAGCAAATGAGACGTTTTATTGCCGATGCTTCCCATGAATTGCGGACACCTCTGACCTCGATTCACGGATTTCTGGAGGTGCTTCTCCGCGGGGCCGCTAACAATCCTGATCAGTTGAAGAACGCTTTAACCAGCATGCTCGGCGAATCTACCCGAATGAAGAAATTAGTAGAGGACCTGCTCACACTTGCTAAGCTGGATCGTGCGCCTGTCGTCTCCAGAACAGAAGCTCGATTGGACACCTTGATCCTGGAAATGGAGCCACATCTCCGCATTCTTGCAGGTGACCGGGACGTTCAGTTCAACATCACACCAAATATTCGAGGGATGTATGATTGCGATAAAATCAAACAGGTTATTCTCAACTTGTTCCATAATGCTGTTCAGCACACCGATCCCGAAAAGGGAAACATCGTGGTCTCTTTATCCGCACATAGCCCGAACCACTCCTTGATCAGCGTCAAGGATAACGGCCCTGGCATCCCGCCTGAGCATCTGTCACATGTATTCGAACGCTTCTATCGAAGCGATGTGTCTCGCACGCGCAAACTTGGAGGTGCCGGACTTGGTCTTGCCATATCCCAATCCATCGTGGAAGTGCACGGCGGTAAAATCAGCGTTCAAAGTGAACTGGGAAAAGGAGCAATCTTTGAAGTTATGCTTCCTTCGTTCCAAGCGGGCATTTCTTAAAAAAAACCGGGACACGCGCATCTTATGTACGCGATTGTCCCGGTTTCCTTTATGATTCTATTATTCAGCATGATCATTCGGCTGAGCAGTAACAAACTGCTTGTATTTACCATAGTCGCTCAATTTGCATTCCATAGACAGCAACGTACCTTCAGCTTCATAGCTGGTGGAGAGGATGTTAGCCTTTTCATTCAAATAAGATACGACAGCTCCTTGATCGTAGGGGATCAGCATATCGCACTTGATATAATCTTTAAATACCTGTTCCCGAATCTGCCCAACCAGCTCAGAAATGCCAATACGACTTTTGGCGGCAAGATAAATGGCGTCTCCCTGAATTTCGGGGATTTGCCGATGGGTTAGATCTGATTTGTTATAGGCATACAATGTCGGAATATCCGTAATGCCGATTTCCTTCAACGTCTGGTTCGTAATCTCAATCTGACGATCATATTCTGGATTGGAATAATCCACTACATGGATGAGCAAATCCGCCTCCGCCACTTCCTCCAGGGTTGATCGGAAAGCCTTAACCAGATGATGGGGCAGCTTACTGACAAAACCGACCGTATCTGTCAGCAAAAAAGACTTGTTATCCTCTAAAGGAATACTCCGCACTGAGGTTTCCAGCGTGGCAAACAGCATATTTTTCTCAAACACTTGCTTCTCTTCCGCTTGCGACGGATTGTATATCTCCATCATTGCATTCATGATCGTCGATTTTCCGGCATTCGTGTACCCTACAAGCGATACGACAGGAACATCATTTTTCTTTCGTTGTTTGCGCTGAGTCTGACGATGAGCTACCAGCAAATCAAGCTCCTTGGTCAAGACAGTAATTTTCTCTTCAATCCGCCGGCGATCCAGTTCCAGCTTGGTTTCCCCTACCCCACGGTTTTTCGTTCCAACGCCACCGGTCTGCCGCCCGAGCGATTCACGCAAACCGACCAAACGGGGAAGCATATATTTAAGCTGTGCTACTTCAACCTGCAGCTGCGCTTCTCTCGTTTTTGCCCGTTGCGCAAAAATGTCCAGAATCAGAATCGTTCGATCAATCACCTTACATTGTAAATCCTTCTCCAAATTACGAATTTGCGAAGGAGACAGCTCATCATTAAAAATAACGAGATTGCCTTCATGGGCTTCAAGAAGAGCCATGACCTCCTGAATTTTACCCGTCCCAATATAATGAGATGGATTTACCTTCAGCAAATTCTGAGTAAGGCTGCTCACGACTTCTATATCACAAGCTTCCGCCAGGTTGGCAAGCTCCTCCATGGAATACTCAAAATCATTCTGATGATTCAAATTGACCCCGACTAATACCGCTTTTTGTTCCAGTTGCTGCAATAGTTCCATAAGCTAAATTCCCCCTCGAGAAAAAATAAA
>RCUU01001131.1_pt1 | contig 13222 bp, 10 predicted proteins | sample 2166211 | NCBI WGS metagenome assembly RCUU01 (sample SAMN09932620, study PRJNA488358) | compost metagenome | feature: garden; material: soil; isolation source: compost soil in phenylacetic acid-enriched culture | place: Germany: Experimental Botanical Garden Goettingen | collected 2016-01-27
CGGTAGTCGATTCAGCGGTCAACGCTGGCGTCGTGCCGTGCGGGAATCAGCAGCCGGGGCAGATCAGTCATTACCCCCCTCCTGTCAGTCGCACGCCAGTGTGCGCGGTGGTCTCACCGCCAGGCGTTGGCATTTCGGGCTGATCAGCTGCTCTCTGCTGTTCCCAAGCACGTCTGAAAAAGCGCCCGCCTGAAAAAAAACGACTGAATTTCAGCTTCGGCTGAGTTGGCTTTTTGCCTGACTACAGGTGGTATTCATGTTTGTCCTTTCGAAAAACTCCGCGCTCGCGGCGGCGTCCACGAGCCTGTTCGTTCTGCTGTGGAGCAGCGGGGCGATCTTCTCCAAATGGGGGCTGGCCCACGCGTCACCCTTTGCCTTCCTGATGTTTCGGTTTGTCATCGCGCTCTGTGGCCTGGTGTTGCTGGTGCCGTTGCTCAAGCTGAAGTTGCCCAAGGGCGGCAAACCGATGCTGTATGCGATGGTCACCGGCGTGGTGTTGTTGGGGGCGTATCAGATTTTCTATCTGCTGGCCCTGGACCTTAAAGTCACGCCCGGGGTGATGGCGACCATCATGGGCGTGCAGCCGATCCTCACCGTGGTGCTGATGGAGCGCCAGCGTTCCTGGAGCCGGATGTTCGGTCTGGCCCTGGGGCTGACCGGGTTGGTCATGGTGGTCTATCAGGGCATCGGGTTGGCCGGGGTGTCGCTGGCCGGGATGCTTTTCGGTCTGCTGGCGTTGGCGAGCATGACCTTCGGTTCGATCATGCAGAAACGCATCACCGACAATCCCCTCGGCACACTGCCGGTGCAGTATCTGGCCGGACTGCTGTTGTGCGGGATTTTCGTACCCTTCCAGCCGTTTCACTTCGAGCACAGCAGCGGTTTCATCCTGCCGGTGTTGTGGATGGGGCTGGTGGTGTCGGTGCTGGCAACGTTGTTGCTGTACCGCTTGATTGCTCAAGGCAATCTGGTGAATGTCACCAGCCTGTTTTACCTGGTGCCAGCGGTAACGGCGGTGATGGATTATCTGATCTTCGGCAATCGCCTGGCGATGTTGAGCTTGTTCGGCATGCTGCTGATCATTGTCGGTCTGGTGTTCGTCTTCCGTAAAACCGTGTAGTTGCGGGTAAACCCGAGAAGGCCTTGAGCAATGCTCCGGGCCTTTATCATTTGGCCAGCGCGTGCTCGGCCCGCACCGAATTCATGAACGCCTGCATCGCTGAAGACTGAATGCGATGGCGCCGGGTGATCAGCCCGAAAGGCGGCAGTCGCGCCTCGAACTTGATCGGCAGCACCGCGAGCAAATCCCGACCCGGATAATCCTCGACCACCGACAGCGGTGTGACGCCGAGCATGTCGGTCTGCTGGATCAACGACAGCAAGGTCATGATCGACGTGGTTTCGACGATGCTGCTCGGGATGTCGACCCGCGCGTTGTGGAATACCTGGTTGATGATCGCGCGCATCGGGCTGGGCTGTTGTTGCAGCACCCAGGTCATGTTCTGCAATTCGGCCCAACTCAGTTGCGTGGCCTTAGCCAATGGATTCTGTGCACCGCAAATCACGCACAGAGCTTCCTCGCCAAGGCTGTCGAACAACAACTCTTCGGCCCGGGCACCGGCCGGAATCCGCCCCAGCACGATATCCAGTTGATCCTGTAAAAGTGCCTGCACCAGTACGTCGCTGGTGTCGACCTGAATGCTCATCGACAAGCGCGGGTGACTTTGTTTCAAGGTGGCGATGGTGCGGGTCAGTAGCCCCGAGGCCAGCGCCGGAATGGCCCCGACCGCGACCCGGCCAAGGTTGCCGGATTCGAGAGCGACCAGTTCTTCACGCATGCCGCTGAGTTCGGCGAATACCATACGCGCGTAGTAGATGACCGTTTCCCCGAACGGGGTAGAGCGCATGCCCCGGGGCAGACGCTCGAACAGCTCGACGCCCAACAGGTCCTCGGCTTCATGGAGCATTTTGGTCGCAGCCGGTTGGGTCATGCCAATGTGGTCGGCGGCGCGGCGCAACGAGCCGAATTCCTGCAACGCCAGCATCAACCGCAGTTGGCGCAGGCGCAGTCGACTGTGGATCACATTGGCATCAGGAATTCGGGTCATTGGCCGTGCTCGAAAGAAGGACTGCGGCAAGCCTGACAACAAATGCCAGGCGTTGCCAGCATTGCTGTGTCACAGCACCGATTTTGCCTTGGCAACGTGGGATTTGCGCAGGCCCATCAGGCTTTGCAGCGCTTTGGAAATCAACGGCCAGAACAGCATCAGCAGCGCTGCCGTGGTCAGGCTGCCGACCAACGGGTTGGACCAGAAGATCCCCAGGTGCCCGTCGGAGAACAGCATCGACTGGCGGAACGCATCTTCTGCCTTGTCCCCCAGCACCGCCGCCAGCACCAGCGGCGCAATCGGGTAGCCGAGTTTCTTGAACAGATAACCCAGCGCACCGAAGCCGAGCATCAGCACCACGTCGAAGAACGAGTTGTGCACCGAGTAGGCACCGATGGCGCAGACCATGATGATGATCGGCGCGATGATCGAGAACGGAATGCGCAGGATCGAAGCGAACAACGGCACAGTGGCCAGCACGACGATCAGGCTCACTACGTTGCCCAGGTACATGCTGGCGATCAGGCCCCAGACAAAATCGTGTTGCTCGACGAACAGCGTCGGCCCCGGATGCAGGCCCCAGATCATCAAGCCACCGAGCATCACCGCGGCCGTAGCGGAACCGGGAATGCCCAGTGTCAGCATCGGCAGCAGGGCACTGGTGCCGGCGGCGTGGTCGGCGGTTTCCGGGGCGATCACCCCTTCGATTTCGCCCTTGCCGAAGTTTTCGCGGTTCTTCGAGAAACGCCGGGCCAGGCTGTAGCTCATGAATGACGCGGCGGTCGGTCCGCCCGGGGTGATGCCCATCCAGCAACCGACCAGGGTGCTGCGCACAATCGTCCACCAGTAGCGCGGCAATTTCGCCCAGGTGCGCAAAATCACCATCGGCGTGATCCGCGCATGCTCACCACGGAATACCAGGCCTTCCTCGACGGTGCAGAGGATTTCACCGATGCCGAACAGACCGATCACCGCGACTTCGAAGCTGATGCCGGTCATCAGGATCGGCTGGTCGAATGTCAGGCGCAGGTTGCCGGACACGGTGTCCATGCCGACCGCCGCCATGGCGAAACCGATCATCATCGCCACCATGGTTTTCAGCGGCGGGTTCTTGCTCATGCCGATGAAGGTGCAGAACGCCAACAGGTACACCGCGAAGAACTCCGGCGAACTGAAGGACATGGCGAATTCGGCAATCCGGGTCGACACAAAAGTCAGCAGCAACACACCGCACAGCGCGCCGATCAGGGCCGAGCTGAACGCGGCGGTCAGCGCTTCGGCGGCGCGGCCTTCGCGAGCCATCGGATATCCGTCGAAGGTGGTCGCCACCGATGAGGGCTCTCCGGGGATGTTGAACAGTATCGAGGTGATCGAGCCGCCGAACAGCGCGCCCCAATACATGCACGACAACAGGATGATCGCCGACACCGGTGACATGGTGAAGGTCAGCGGCAGCAACAGCGCCACGCCATTGGGGGCACCGAGGCCGGGCAACACGCCGACCAGGATGCCCAGCAGCACGCCGATCACCATCAGGCCGATATGGCCCGGCGTAAGGATCAGGTTCATGCCTTGCAGCAGGGAATCGAACTCGCTCATTTGAAATTTCTCCCGGCCAGGGCAATCCAGTCGCCCAGTGGGCCGGCATCCAGCGGCACCTTGAACCACAACGCGAAAATCAGGTAACTGGCGAGCACCGCGCCCAGGGACACACTGCCAATCATCCATTTGCTGTACGGTTTGGCGCGCACTTTGTCACGCCACATGAACCAGGCAATGAAACACGCCGAGGACACATAGATGCCGGTGAAGGGCATGGCGCCGACGAACAGCGCAATCGGGATGAACACCGACATCACTTGTTTGAATGCACTGTAACTGACGAACGCAACGCTCAATGCTTGCCAGCGCACCACGGTCAACACGCCGTTGGCGATGCTCGCGGCGCTCAACATCAGGCCGATGTAGAAGGGGAAGTAACCCGGCTCGGGGCCGGTATCCCCCCAGCCGATGCCTTGCTCGACGCTGCCGAACATCACCACAACCCCGATCAGGGTGGTGAACAACGCCAGGCCGAGTTCGACCCAACGGGTGCCGACCCGTGCCGGTGAATCCGAAGAATGGGACATGAAACACCTCCAGCAGATGACGACCGCCCGCAGGCGAGCGGTCGTGACAACTTTAGTTTTTCAACCAACCGGCTTCTTTGAACACCGGGGTGACGCGGGCGGTGTCTTTTTCGATGTAGGCGGTCAGTGGCTCGCCTTCGAGGAAGGTCGGCACCAGAGCGTTCTGCTTGACGTAGGCCTTGAACTCCGGAGTTTCCGTGACTTTGCGCATTAGCTCGACATAGAACGCCCGCTGTTCGGCGGTGACTTCGCCGGGCATGAACACGGTGCGCGGGAAGCGATACTGATCGATGCCCAGACCTTGTTCGTGGCAAGTCGGCACGTCCGCCCAGGACTTGTCGCCGGCGACTTTGTCGGTGTAGCTCATGCGCTCCTTGCTGAACACGCAGAGCGGCTGGACCTGATCGCCACGCCATTGGCTGATGCTCTCGCTTGGATTGTTGACGTTGGCGGCGATGTGCTTGCCGGCCAGTTGCGTCGCGGCTTCGCTGCCGCTCTTGAACGGGATGTACACCAGTTTGCTGTTGTTGGTCTGGTTCAGCAGGAGGGTCAGGGTCTGGTCGACGTCCTTGGACTGGCTGCCTCCCATGCGCAGATTCGACGGGTCAGCCTTGACCGCTTCGTAGAAGCTTTTCGCATCCTTCCACGGCGCGCCCTTATAGCTCCAGAGAATGAAGTCATCCTCGGCCACGGCGGCAATCGGGGTCAGCTCCTGCCATTGATAGCCGAGCTTGGACACCAGCGGCAACAGGTAGATGTTGTTGGTGCCGATCACCAGTTTCTCGGCATCGCCCTTGTTCATTTTCATGTCGAGGAAGGCTTCGGCACCGTTGCCGCCGCCCTTGTTCAGGACGATGGTGTTCACGTCGAGCAGCTTGTGGGTGGTGATGATCGACTGGATCAGGCGACCGAGCTGGTCAGTGCCACCACCGGGGCCACCGGCGACGACGATTTCGACGTTCTTGTCCGGTTGCCAGGCGTTAGCAAAAGCGGGAAGGGCGCTGGCGGTGATCAGGGTGCAGCCGAGAAACAGACGGGAGGTGCGACGGACGAATGCATTTCGCATGATGGAAGAGCCTCGTTTTTATGTTCTTGTAATTGTTATGAGCGACTTGACTGTGCCGTGAAGCCGCAAGCCTGGGCTGAGTGTGTGAAGGTGCGGGCACGGCGTCTAGTCAAAACAATACATACACCGATAGCCTGGGGTTATAGCTCGGCAAACGAAGAGGCACTTCTCTAGGAGCGCGCCTGCTCGCGATGTACTCAAGGGCGCTGCGTTAACTCAGGAAACAAGCGTTTTTGTTGAAGTCCATCGCGAGCTGGCTCGCTCCTACAGTGAAGGGCGTGCATGGTTGAAAGGGCATTGAAAGCAGGGCATGACATAACTCGAGGCTATCGCCTGATTTCAAGTTTTGATTAGACGGTTATCACCGAGCCTTCGATAGTGCTCACAAACGTCGCCAGGAAGCGGCGCTGCTGTCTCCACAAAAATAATAAAAGAGGTACGCACCATGGCTCGTTCCAGTGCATCCCTGAATCTGGCCGGTGCAGATATCCAGCCCCAGGCCGCGGTACCCGCGCAGAGCTCCACCGCCAAGGCCAGCAACGTGCGTTGGCGGATCTTCGCGATCATCTTCGCGCTGACCATGGTCAACCTGATCGACCGGGTGTCGCTGTCCATCGCGATGCCGACCATCGCCCATGAATTCTCCCTGTCACCGAGCCTGCAAGGGCTGATCCTCAGCAGCTTCTTCTGGGCCTATGCGTTGTTGCAGATTCCGGGCGGCTGGTTGATTGATCGATTTGGTCCGCACCGGGTCATCAGCTGGTCCACCGGGTTGTGGGGCACGTTTCAGGTGCTGGCGGCGTTCGCCACCGGCGGCTTGTCGTTGTTGTTTGCCCGGGTTGCGCTGGGGGCCGCCGAAGCACCGCTGTTCCCGTCGGGCGGTAAACTGATTTCCCTGTGGCTGGCGCCGAGCGAGCGCAGTCGCGGGGCGGTGCTGATGGACAGTGGCAGCCCGTTGGGCGTGGCCCTTGGTGGGTTGATCATTGCCTGGCTGATTGCCTCCCTGGACTCCTGGCGCCTGGCGTTTGTGATCGCCGGTATTGCGACCCTGGTGTTGGCTTGGCTGGCGCGGCGTTACCTGCGCGATGACCCGGCCAGTCATCCGCAGGTCAATGAAGATGAGTTGGAGAAGATCAACGCCGGTCGCGCCACTCCCGCTGCCGAAGCCGCGCGGGTAGCGGTCAAAGGCCTGGGCATCGCGGCCCGTTCCCTGAGCGGTTTGCTGATCGGCCGGGCCAGTTGGGCCATGGTGTATTTCGGCCTGCTGACCTGGGGCCCGAGTTACCTGGCCCAGGCCCGTGGTTTTGATATCAAGGGCATTGGTGCGGCGACCTTCGTGATCTTCGTTTGCGGTGCGCTCGGCTCGTTGACCGGTGGTTTCCTCTGCGATGGCTTGATCCGCAAAGGCGTCAGCCGCGGTGTGGCGGTCAAGAGCCTGCTGGCGTTTTCCGGCCTGGTGGCTCTGGGCGCGTTCCTGTTGCTGCCGACCTTGAGTAATTCTTTTGCGGCGGTGGCGCTGTTGGCCATGACCGCGTTTTTCCTGATGTGGGGCAGTCTCTACTGGAGCTTCCCGGCGCTATTGGCGGCGCCGGCGCGGGTCGGCCTGATCGGCGGCGTGATGAACATGGCCGGCAGCACGGGCGGCATCGCGGTACCGATTCTGGTGGGGGTGATCCTGCAAGCGACCGGTGGCTTTGCTCCGGTGCTCGGGTTCTTCGCTGCGTGCTCGGCAGTCTTCGTGCTGGCGACCTTGTTCATCAGCCTGGATGAGGTGCGTCATGACTAATGCGTTATGGAACGGCCCGATCATCGACGCCCATCATCACTTCTGGGACCCGACCGTCAACGATCACCCCTGGCTCGCGCCCCAGGCCAATATCCCGTTTCGATACGGTGACTACAGCGCCATCAAGCGTCGCTATTTTCCCGAGGATTACTTCGCCGATGCCGGCGAGCATCGCGTGGTGCAAACGGTGTACGTCGAGACCGAATGGAACCCCAAGGACCCGATTGGCGAAACCCGATTCATCGAACAACTGGCCGCTCGCTACGGCGTGCCCAATGCGATCGTGGCGCAAGCCTGGCTCGACCACCCGGACGCCATCGATGTCCTGGCCGCACAGGCGCGCTTCAAGCATGTGCGCAGCGTGCGGCACAAACCCGGCGGGCCGGCCACGCCGCAACAAGTCGGGCATATGCGCAGCCTGATGAGCGACGAACGCTGGCGCCGCAGTTACGCCACGCTCGAAGGGCTGAGCTTGCATTTCGACTTGCAGACACCCTGGTGGAACCTGCACGAGGCCGAGCGCCTGGCCCGGGATTTTCCCGGTATCACGCTGATTCTCAACCATACCGGATTGCCCAACGACCGCAGTGCCGAAGGCCTGGCGGGATGGCGTCTGGCGATGGCGCGACTGGCCCAGTGGCCAAATGTGCAGGTGAAGATTTCCGGTCTGGGGCAGGGCGGCCAGCGCTGGCGCGCCAAGGACAACGCCTGGATCGTGCGCGAAGTGATCGCGATGTTCGGCAGCCACCGGGCGATGTTCGCCAGCAACTTCCCCGTGGACAGCCTCTGCGGCTCGTTCGATGACATCTACAGCGGTTTCAAATCCATCGTCGCCGATCTGCCGACGGCCGATCAGGAGCGACTTTTCTACAGCAACGCGCAGCGGGTCTATCGCTGCGAACCTTGCGCCATCGACCGGGCGCAGCCTGAACCCTTGAGGAGTGAAGCATGAGCAAATCCACCATCGCGATGGTCCTTGGGGACCCGGCGGGCATCGGCCCTGAGCTGATCGCCCGCCTGCTCGGCGAGCCCGAAGTGCGCAGCCAGGCTAATGTGATCCTGATTGCCGACGAAGCGGAAATGCGTCGAGGCATGCGCATCGCCGGGATGGAGTTTCCCTATCGTCGCGTCGAGTCCCTGGAGCATCTGGCATTCGTCGATGACACGCCGTTGTTCTATGACTTTCGTGGCGACACCATCGGTGAGTTTCCTCGCAGCGAAGCCAGTGTGATCGGCGGTCGCTACAGCCTCGACACCCTGGAAAAAGCCCTGCGCCTGACCGAGGCCGGCACCACTGATGCGGTACTGTTCGGCCCGTTGAACAAAACCTCGTTGCACATGGCCGGCATGGCCCACAGTGACGAGTTGCACTGGTTCGCCGAGCTGCTGGATTTCCACGGGCCGTTCTGCGAATTCAACGTGCTCGATAACCTTTGGACTTCACGGGTGACCTCCCACGTGGCCCTGGCCGATGTGCCGGGCCTGCTCAGCCAGCAACGGGTGGTTGAGGCGATTCAACTGATCGACACGGCGCTCAAGCGCAACGGACTGGAAAAGCCGCGGATCGGCGTATGCGGCCTGAACCCGCACAACGGCGACAACGGCTCGTTCGGTCGCGAGGAGCTGGACATCATCGGCCCGGCGGTCCGCTCGGCCCAGGCGCTGGGAATCGCGGCGGACGGACCTTATCCGGCCGATACGATTTTCCTCAAGGTCCAGGGCGATGCCAGTGCCTTCGACGCAGTGGTGACGATGTACCACGACCAGGGCCAGATCGCGATCAAGCTGATGGGCTTCTCCCGTGGGGTGACGGTGCAGGGCGGGTTGCCGATCCCGATCACCACCCCGGCCCATGGCACTGCGTTCGACATCGCGGGGCAGGGCAAGGCCAACGTCGGCGCGATCCGCCAGGCGTTCGAGATTGCGTGCCGGATGGGGCACAACCGCCACTGAACCCGGATTTCCAAAACGACAAAAATCCCCTGTGGGAGCGGGCTTGCTCGCGAATGCGCTGGGTCAGACGACAACTGTGTCGACTGACCCAGCGCATTCGCGAGCAAGCCCGCTCCCACATTTGTTTTGTGTATGGCTGATAACCCGATCAGCCAACTTACTGGGTATGGCTATCACCCCAGGTTATCGCCGGATACGCATAAGTGATTATCCGCAGTCCCCGGGCGCTGGCTAAAGTCGGCCCATCGAATGCCCGAGCCCCTCCATCAAAAGGCTCTGCGCACACGACCAACAATGACAAGAAGCCGACAGCCCAAGGAACTGTATTCATGAAAATCAAAGCGATCCGTACCCGCGTTTTCGAGTGGAAAGGCAAAGTCGTCCCCCCTCAAGCGCACTTCTGCACCAACGCCAGCGACATCCTGTTCGAGCGCGGCGACGCCATGGGCTCGTTCCGTTTCCACGGCTGGCTGGTGGTGGAAGTCGAGACCGACACCGGTCTTGTCGGCATCGGTAACTGCGCCCTGGCGCCGCGTGTGGCCAAGGAAATCATCGACACCTACCTGGCACCGATCGCCATTGGCGAAGACCCGTTCGACAACGAATACATCTGGCAGAAAATGTACCGCCAGAGCCACGCCTGGGGCCGCAAAGGCATCGGCATGGCGGCGATCTCGGCGATCGACATCGCCATCTGGGACATCATGGGCAAAGCGGTGAACAAGCCGGTGTTCAAACTGCTCGGCGGGCGCACCAAGGAAAAGATCTGGACCTACGCGTCCAAGCTCTACGCCAACGACAACCTCGACCTGTTCCTCGAAGAAGCCCAGGGTTACCTGAACCAGGGTTTCACCGCGCTGAAAATGCGTTTCGGCTACGGCCCGAAAGACGGTCCGGCAGGTATGCGCCGCAACATCGAACAAGTGCGCGCCCTGCGTGAGCTGGCCGGTCCCGACGTCGACATCATGCTCGAATGCTACATGGGCTGGACCCTGGAATATGCCCGGCGCATGTTGCCGAAACTGGCCGAATTCGAACCGCGCTGGCTCGAAGAACCGGTGATCGCCGACGACATCGAAGGCTACATCGAGCTGAAAAAGATGGGGATCATGCCGATCTCCGGCGGCGAGCATGAATTCACGTCCTACGGCTTCAAGGACCTGCTGGAACGCCGCGCCATCGACGTGATCCAGTACGACACCAACCGCGTCGGCGGCATCACCGCCGCGCGCAAGATCAACGCCATGGCCGAAGCCTGGTCGGTGCCGGTCATCCCCCATGCCGGGCAGATGCACAACTATCACCTGACCATGTCCACCACCGCCTCGCCGATGGCCGAGTTCTTCCCGGTGTTCGACGTCGAGGTCGGCAACGAACTCTTCTACTACGTATTCAAGGGCGAGCCGCAACCTGTCAACGGCTACATCCAGCTGGATGACAACAAGCCGGGCCTGGGCCTGGAAATCTCCGATGAGTACCTGAGCGATTTCAACATCATCGAATGACCTTCAAACGCCGCATTCGAGCGGCGTTCGGATGACTGATCGGAGACACAACATGCACCTGATTCAATTTGAAAACACTGACCGCGAGCGCCAGGTCGGCCTGGTCGCCGGGGCGCAGATTCTGGTGGTGCGCGATACTCGCAGCACCCGTGAACTGGCGCTGGCGGCGATTCGTGCGCAACGCAATCTGCAAGAAGAAGTCGCCTTGCGCGGTACCGAACCGGGACCGGATTACGCGACGCTGTTGCAGCAGGGCAAAGTACTGCCACCGCTGGACCACGAAGACCCCGCTCACTGCCTGATCAGCGGCACCGGTCTGACCCATCTGGGCAGTGCCGCGACCCGGGACAAGATGCACCAGCACGACGGCGAAGTCGAAGCCGGCATGACCGACACCATGCGCATGTTCAAGTGGGGGTTGGAAGGCGGTAAACCGGCGGCAGGGCAGGTCGGTGCGCAGCCGGAGTGGTTCTACAAGGGCGACGGCAGCATCGTCGTGCGTCCCGGTGCGGATTTCCCGGTGCCGCCGTTTGCCGAGGATGCCGGTGAAGAACCTGAGCTGACCGGCCTGTATGTAATCGGCGACGACGGCCAGCCATACCGTGTCGGTTTTGCGCTGGGCAACGAGTTCTCCGACCACGTCATGGAGCGGCGCAATTATCTGTACCTCGCCCATTCGAAACTGCGCAGTTGCTCCTACGGTCCGGCGCTGCGTGTCGGTGAATTGCCCAGGCATCTGGTGGGCACCAGCCGCATCAAGCGTAACGGGCAAACGATCTGGGAAAAGGAGTTTCTCAGCGGCGAAGACAACATGTGCCACAGCCTGGCCAACCTGGAATTCCACCACTTCAAATACGCGCAGTTTCTGCGACCCGGCGATGTCCACGTGCACTACTTCGGCACCGCCACGCTGTCGTTTGCCGACGGGGTGAAAACCCAACCGGGGGATCGCTTCCAGATCAGTCTCGATGAGTTCGGTGAGCCGTTGGTCAACGGCATCGGAGAAAGCGCCCAGCCGCTTGGCATCGGTCAGGTGCGTACGCTGTAGGAGCGAGCTTGCTCGCGATGGACTCAAGAGCGCCGCACAAATCTTCGGCTAGCCAGACGATCAAGGAATCACTCATGACCACATTATCTGGACACAACTACATCGGCGGTCGCCGCAGTGCCAACGGTACGCTGCAGCTGCAAAGCCTCGACGCCACCACTGGCGAGCCGTTGCCCCAAACCTTCGTCCAGGCCAGCGAAGCCGAGGTGGATGCTGCCGCGAAAGCGGCGGCTGCGGCGTACCCGGTCTATCGCAACCTGAGTGCGGAAAAACGTGCGCGGTTCCTCGATGCCATTGCCGATGAAATCGACGGGCTGGGTGATGAGTTCGTCGCCACCGTGTGCCGCGAAACCGCGTTGCCGGCCGGGCGTATTCAAGGTGAGCGCGGACGCACCAGCGGCCAGTTACGCCTGTTCGCCAAGGTGCTGCGTCGCGGCGATTTCTATGGTGCGCGCATTGACCGGGCATTGCCGGATCGTCAGCCGTTGCCGCGTCCGGATCTGCGCCAGTACCGCATCGCCATCGGACCGGTAGCGGTGTTCGGTGCCAGCAACTTCCCGCTGGCATTTTCCACTGCCGGTGGCGATACCGCCTCGGCACTGGCTGCCGGTTGCCCGGTGGTGTTCAAGGCCCACAGCGGGCACATGGCAACCGCCGAGTGGGTGGCTGACGCGATCATCCGCGCGGCGGAAAAAACCGCTATGCCGGCCGGTGTGTTCAACATGATTTATGGTGGCGGTGTCGGCGAATGGCTGGTCAAGCATCCGGCGATTCAGGCGGTGGGCTTCACCGGTTCGCTCAAGGGCGGCAATGCCCTGAGCCACATGGCGGCGACCCGGCCACAACCGATCCCGGTGTTCGCCGAGATGTCGAGCATCAACCCGGTGTTCCTGCTGCCCGAAGCCCTCAAGGTGCGCGGCGAGCAGATCGCGGCGCAATTGGCCGGTTCGGTGACCCTGGGCTGCGGGCAGTTCTGCACCAATCCGGGCTTGGTCATTGCTGTGCGCTCGCCGCAGTTCAGTGCTTTTCTTGAGACATTCTGCGCCCACATGAACCAGCAACCGGCGCAAACCATGCTCAACGCCGGTGCGCTGGCCAGCTACGGCCGGGGCCTTGGTGAACTGCACGAGCATCCGGGCCTGACCCACCTGGCGGGCCGGCCGCAACAGGGCAATCAGGCGCAGCCGCAGGTGTTCAAGGCCGATGTCAGCCTGTTGCTCAAGGGCGATGAGTTGCTGCAGGAGGAAGTGTTCGGGCCGACCACCATCGTCATTGAGCTCGAGGACCAGGCACAGTTGGCGGCAGCGTTGCAGGGCCTGCGCGGGCAATTGACGGCGACGCTGATTGGTGAGGCGAACGAATTACTGGAGTACCGCTGGCTGGCTGAATTGCTGCAAGAAAAGGTCGGACGGATCTTGCTCAACGGCTATCCGACCGGGGTTGAAGTCTGCGAGGCCATGGTGCATGGCGGGCCGTATCCGGCGACATCCGACTCGCGGGGCACCTCGGTGGGCACCCTGGCTATCGACCGCTTCCTGCGGCCGGTGTGCTTCCAGAATTATCCGGATGCATTGCTGCCCGAGGCGTTGCAGAACGGCAATCCGCTGGGGATTCGGCGGTTGGTGGA
>RCUU01001132.1_pt1 | contig 13219 bp, 15 predicted proteins | sample 2166211 | NCBI WGS metagenome assembly RCUU01 (sample SAMN09932620, study PRJNA488358) | compost metagenome | feature: garden; material: soil; isolation source: compost soil in phenylacetic acid-enriched culture | place: Germany: Experimental Botanical Garden Goettingen | collected 2016-01-27
TCTCTTGATAAAATTCCTGCAAAAGTGCATCCTTTTAGCTGCTGCCTTGATACTCGGATGGAATTGATGCAAATATGCATCTTTTTGGTGCCACAATCCAAGGATTGACCGAATTAGAGATAAAAAGCTGCACTTTTGCAGTTTTTTTAACAATACAGGCGATATCCTTAGAAAAAGCCTGCACTTTTGCAGCAATTTGTCTGATATGCTTCGTTCGCTATTTAAATTACTATTATTAACAACTCCGCTTCCTTCGATTATGATTACTCGATTACGTTTACGATCATATAAAGTACTTCTTTCGGGGCAAATGTCACGATCCTCTACAATCCTCGAGCAAAATTTCTGCAAAAGTACATTTTTGGGGCACACGCAACTTTCTCTTGATAAAATTCCTGCAAAAGTGCATCCTTTTAGCTGCTGCCTTGATACTCGGATGGAATTGATGCAAATATGCATCTTTTTGGTGCCACAATCCAAGGATTGACCGAATTAGAGATAAAAAGCTGCACTTTTGCAGTTTTTTTAACAATACAGGCGATATCCTTAGAAAAAGCCTGCACTTTTGCAGCAATTTGTCTGATATGCTTCGTTCGCTATTTAAATTACTGGTTTTCGAGAAAATATGGTAGCAACCACCAATACAGCCATTCCGCCAGAGTCCACATGTTTACAATTCAATTACTGATGCCGCATAATTCGATTCCAGATGCTGCATACCGTTCGCAAGTCCTATTCTGAGCATCAAATCACTTTTTTTCTTAACTGTTCACTCCTGGCTATTTACCTATTGCCATTTACCCTAACTATTTACCCCAGCTATAACCTTAGCTATTTACCTTTAGCTATTTACCACATCTGCCAATATAATAAAAAGAAAACAGATTAGGTGGTTTAGGTGGATACTATTCTGATTATTGAAGATCACGAGGATGTAAATCTCATGCTGGGACAAGCATTAAGCGATGCCGGCTATAATGTAAAATCAGCATATTCCGGCACAGAGGGCATCCATGAAATTAAAAGCAATACATATGATTTGATCCTGCTCGACATTATGCTCCCCTACAAAAGCGGTGATGAAATACTTAAGGAAATGCGGGCTTTTTCCGACGTACCCGTGATCATCATTTCGGCTAAGGATATGGTTGGCACCAAGATCGATCTCTTGAAGCTAGGCGCTGACGACTATATTACAAAGCCCTTCGATTTAGGCGAGGTTGTGGCGCGTGTGGAATCCAATTTGCGGCGTTCCCATAAGCAGCTGGCAGCAAGCCAAGTATATCGGTATAAGGATTTAACACTGGATGACAACACAAAACAAGTTACCGTGAACGAGACTGAAATGGAGCTCACTGCCAAGGAATATATGATACTTGCGCTGCTGCTTAAGCATGTCGGCAAGGTTTTTACCAAATCGAATCTCTACGAATCCATCTGGCAGGATGAATATTTGGGTGATGATAATGCGATTAAGACCCATATCAGCAATCTTCGTAACAAGTTGAAAAATATAAATCCAAACGAGGAATATATCGAAACAGTCTGGGGTCTCGGCTACCGACTATACAAAGTATAATTATGAATTATCGTTTTCCTGACACTCTTCCTGCTGTCCTTAACCTTTTCTAAACCTTTAGACCTTACACTAAAGCCAGAAAGGACAGGTGAGCACAATGAAACAGTATGTATTGAAAACAAACGGCCTGACGAAGAGCTTCAATGGTGCTTATGCGCTGCAGGATCTGTCAATCGCTCTGGAGCCTGGCAAAATATACGGTTTAATCGGTCAAAACGGCGCGGGAAAATCTACATTTATGCGCATTATAGCTGGACTTGCTTTTCCTACTAGCGGCAGCATTGAGCTTTTTGGTCAAAGCGGAGAAAAGGCTCTGCAGATGGAAAGAAAAAGACTGGGCTGCATGATCGAGTATCCTAGCATAACCCCCAACATGACAGCCAAGGAAAATCTCACCCTGCACCGATTAATTCACGGCATTCCAAGCGAGACAATCGAGCAAGAGCTGCTGGAATTGGTGGGCCTGGGCGATACAGGAAAAAAGAAAGCAAAAAACTTTTCGCTGGGTATGAAGCAGCGCCTGGGCATTGCCATCGCATTAATCGGCAATCCTGAGCTTCTAATTCTGGATGAACCCATCAATGGGCTTGACCCTTTAGGCGTAGTGGAGATACGCAATCTATTGATCAAGCTGTGCGAGGAACGGCAAATGACCATCCTGATTTCCAGTCATAACCTTCCTGAGCTGTATCAAGTAGCAACCGACTACTTGATCATCCATCAAGGCAAGCTTATGAAAGCTATTACTCTTGCGGAGCTTGAAGAAAGCTGCAAGCACCATTTCCTGATCTCCACAGACCAACCGGAAAAGCTGACCGGTATTCTCGAGTTGGTATTAAATACGACGAATTATAAAGTCATGCCGGATAAAACGGTTAGGCTGTACGATTATTTGGATGACAAGGAGCTCGTTGCACGAACCCTTTTTGAAAATGGAATTGCAGTTTCGAATTTTACGATCCAGGGAGACACGCTTGAAGACTACTTCATATCAGTTATAGGAGGTGGTCTGCATGTTTAATCTGATCAGGGCTGATTTATTCAAGCTTCGCAAAACATGGACTATCAGGATTGTTATTGGAATCACAGCAATAAGCGCGCTGATTATGGCAATGATGGCTTATCTGATCCCACAGGGCAAGATCGAAGCCAGCATGACCGGAATCGGATTTATGTTCTCAGATGTTAATATGATCAGCATTCTGGGCGCTGTGCTTGCCGGCATCAGCATTTGTGGAGATTTCGATAATAAAACCATCCATAATGCAGTAGCAAACGGCATCAGCAGAAGCACCGTCATTGTTAGCAAGGCTATTATTCTTGCGTGTTCCCTGGCACTCATTCTGCTGCCCTACGCCATCATTACTACTGCTGCTCTTGGATCAGGCTCCGATTACAATATGGGCTCTGTCGCTGTAGGATTTCTGCATTTGCTGACATCCGAAGCCGGCTCGGGCTTCTCCGCAGCGGAGATCTGGAAGCTGCTAGCAGTCATGTTGACCTTAATTATCGTATATGCCGCTCAATTAAGCATCTGTGTGCCTCTTGCCTTCTTGCTTAAGAAGCCTGTGCTTGTGGTAGCTATTTATTATGGATTATCTATCCTGAGTGCCCAATTAGCAGGATTAGCAAACAGCTCTCAAGCGTTCAATCGCATTTTTGCTCTTACTCCGTTCGGAGGGAACTACACCTTCTTAACCCTGGATGCCGCGGGGGGAGATTTATTTAAGGCGATCACGGTTAGCCTTGTCTTTACAATCGTAATTCTAGCGTTCACATGTGTTATTTTTAGAAGATCGGAAATGAAATAGTTGAAGGGCTGGTGAAGGAGTTGAGCGTTGCTGTTGGCATTTTAGTTACTGTAGTTATAGTGCTCGCACTATATATCGCTGCTCTCCAGCAGCAATTGCGCTCTATCAATCAGCAGCTTGACAAGCGTTTATCTGCAAGAACGAGACAGCCGGTCAGTCTGGAGCTAATCAATCATGAATTGAACAAATTAACCGAAAATATTAACAAATGCCTTAAGGCGGAGGAAACCCTCCGCCTTGCAGGCATTAAGGAAGAAAGGCGATTTAAAGAGCTGATTGCGAATATCTCCCACGATTTGCGAACGCCGCTTACGGCGATCAAAGGCTACCAGCAGCTTATGGAGAAAAGCGAGCTGCCTGATGACCAGCGAAAAAAGCTGCAGACCGCTCAAAAGCATGCTGATAAGCTCGGCGATTTGATCGAGCATTTTTTTGAATACGCTTATCTCGTCAACGCAGAACCAGAGCCCAAGCCTGAGCGAATCAATCTGACGAACCTTGTGACGGAATGCCTTGCTGAAGCTATCACTAGCTTTGAAGCCAATAGCTTAACCGTGGATGTGGAAGAACACGAACCGGTTTATGCTTTTACGGATAAAGAAATGGTCGTAAGAATCATCCAAAACCTGATTCGCAACTGTGCCGCTCATTCCGACGGGGATATCAAGGTGCGAATATTTGCTGAACACAATAATCTGGCGGTTATAACGTTTAGCAACCCAGTCAAAAAGGAATCTGAAATGGATGTGAGCCGAATTTTTGAACGCTTCTATACAGCGGACACATCCAGAAGGACCACCACAGGCTTAGGACTGTCCATCGTCAAGCTTCTGGCCGAGCAGCTGGGCGGAAGCGCAAGCGCGGCTTTACAGGACGGGATCATCGAAATCCGAACCGAGCTTCCAGCAGATTTCAGCGATCAAGCTCCCAAAAAGCAAACAACAAATTAAAAGGCACAATACCCTATACGATAAAATCATATTCAAATAAAAGACCGTCTCACAGCAGGCAAAAGCTCTGCCTCGTGAGACGGTTTTCTTTTCTTACAAACGGTCTTCTTTTACATACATGGTCCTGCTAACAGAGCGAATTACTCTTTCCTCTCCTTAATCATCTCAAGAAACTCCAGAATGATATCGGAAACGGCATCCTCTTCCGATGTATGAATGAATTTGCTAACCCTCATAATATCGCCTTTAAAAAGCTCTATGAGCTTTAATGTTGATTCCGCATCATTCTGTCTCGCTTGCTGGAGTAATTTCAGGAACTCATCATCCGGGATAACTCTTGGATCATTTTCCGCTTCCATTTGTTCACCCCTTGTTGACTCATATTTAACTCAAGGGCTACTTCACGCTCTGTCTTGTCCTGCATATAAATTTTATAGATTATAGTTCGTCCGGTACTGGAAGGAAGTGCATTGATCATCTGTCTAATAACAATCTTGTTGTCAGAAGATGAAGTGAAGCTGGTTGTTGCAGGCTCAATTCCATTAAATGAACATTCTCGTCTTTTAACAACCTTGGCTTTGTACTGAACCCTCCAAGCGATTCGATATACTTCTCTACGATACTGCTCATAAGCGGTCTGCTGTTCCTTCATAACTACCTCCCCCTTCCATATTCATCTTCTATATATAGGGCAAATATCAAGGTAGTTATACAACCATTTCCACCATCTTTAAACCAATAATAACATTTTTTCTAATAATTGGTTGTTGAGTGGCGGATTTATTTTCTCTATATAGTGAAAGGAACTTTCAAAGAAAGGTGGTCACGCATATGCAGGTCACAGATATCGTATCGTTGGTTGCAAATGTAGGCTTTCCCGTTACACTGTGCTTTATATTAATCAAGTACGTCCTGCAAAATGTCGACGAAAAGCTCAGCAAAATGGAAGATTCATTGCAAAATTTAGCCCAGGAGATTCAACGTCTTGATGATTCCCATACAGAGATCAAAGCAGCAGATAACGCTAATCACCAGCAAGCCAAGTAGCTTTTATGACAGAGGAGTCGCTCCCTTAATTCATCTATATGCCGTTAATCCTGCTTTTAGAACGTATCAGTCTCAAAAGGATAACGGAGCCCCCATTGCTTCCGGATCTGATCCAGCAGCCTCATTATTTCAAGCGACTCCTTCAGCGTCATTAACGGACTTTCCTTAAGTCCTTCAATAAGGCATCTGCCAACCTCTTCCGCTTCATACGCATAGCCTTCTGATTCACGACCATCCTTGAACAGCTCTTCACCTTCGCCATACACTTGAAGGGTTGCCTCCTTACTGTTCAGAAAAGAAGGAATGCGAATAATTCCCTTTGTACCATGAATATGCACTCCATTGCTCAACTCGAGGCGAATCGCACCATGCAACGAAGCAGATTTGCCCTCTCCATAATCCAGTAGTAGAGAAAAATGCTCATCTACCCCGGTCTGCCCGATTTGTACGGTGCTCATGATGTGGTCAGGCTTCGCCCCTAGCAGCATGGATGCAAATGACACGGGGTAAATTCCTATATCCAGAAGTGCTCCTCCTCCCAGTTCAGGATTCAGCAGCCTCCCTTGTGGATTCCAGTCGCTTCGGAAGCCAAATTCCGCCTTAACCAGCTGTACCTCGCCGATGCGGCCTGCTTCCAGCCATTCTCTCACTTTAGTGATCGGTGGCAGGAAGCGGGTCCACATCGCCTCCATCAAGAATGTATTTTTCTCCTTTGCCAGAGCAATCAATCCCTCAAGCTCCGCGCTATTTACGGTAAATGGCTTTTCACACAGCACGGCTTTTCCCGCTTGCAGTGCAGCAGCAACATTTTCTTTATGATAAGGATGGGGTGTGGCGATATAAACGGCTTCTACATCCGGATCAGCGAACAGCTTATCATAGCTCCCGTAAGCCCGGGGAAGCCCAAGCCTGTCTGCAAATTGAGCAGCGCTTTCATAATTGCGAGATCCTACAGCCACCCCTTCACCATTGCTCACATATCGTAAATCCCTGGCAAATTTCTCTGCAATGGTACCGGTCCCAACAATGCCCCATTTTATTTTGTGTTCAGTCACATGAGACCCTGCCCTTCAATTGAAATTAACTACATGAATGATCCCTATGTTAAATAGCCCCAACAGCCTTTAACCAAGCCTCTGCCATCAAACTATGACCTGCCGGCGAAGGATGCACGCCATCCGGAGTCCAAAACGCCGAAGCTGCCTTGGTGGACGCCTGTGCAAATAAACCGTCAAGCGGAACAAGTGCCGCTCCAAATTCCCGTGCCAGTTCACGAACAACATGAATTTTAGGGTCCAGGTCGGAACGCCACAGCTTGCGGTCTTCCGGAACAGGCAGCACAAACGGCTCCATTAGTACCAGCTTAACATCCAGTTGATCCGTTGCTCGCTGCAGCAGCTTGCGATATTCAGCCTCATATTGCTCTACCGTCGTTTCTTCGTTATTGTCGAATCTGCGCCACGTATCATTGATTCCAATCAAAATGGATAGCACAGTGGGCTTCAAAGCGAGACAATCCTTATCCCAGCGCTCCTGCAAATCAACGATCCGGTTTCCGCCAATTCCACGATTGAAAAAAGTTATATTTTTCTCAGGATACAAATGACCTAAACGTGAAGCAACCATCAATGAATAACCTGTACCAAGAGATGAACCATCCTCACGGTCACGTCCCCAATCCGTTATACTATCACCTTGAAAAAGAACTACATCATGATCATTCAGCAACATCTTAAAGTCAGCCTCCTATAGTAGATTCCCTATCCCCACTATTATACTTCAATATCGTGCCTCCCTGAATATCTTGAAGTCACTCCCTATGATATAATTTCTGTGTTGATGACATACATGAACCGGAAGAGCGGAGGCTAATAATGCTTACATTTGAACAAAAGCTTAAAATATTCGATTCCTTCCCCGAGCTGGAACGTAGAGACGTATCGCTGGGAAGAGTAAATTATCACTATGAGCAAAGCGCATATGAGAAAAAAACGGTTGTCTACCGTCTTCATCCAAACGGAAACGGCTACGTATATGCCGGACAGCTGCAGGGATATGAGGTAGATCCAAAAGGCTTTGTCAACATTCGTGATTACGATGAGGAGCAACTACGCGGCCTTGTTGAAAAGTCTATTGCTTCCCTATCCGTTAATGAAAATCTAGCCAATCACTCAGAGCAGCCTTCTGCTGAAGTATCACAGCCACGTCTGAACATTCAGACACAAGGCGGCGTGTGGATCAATTCCAGCGGAGAGCAGCTAACGCTTAAATATGAAGAGGATCTCTGGTACATTTACTCCGGGATTAGCATAGAGATGGTGTTCGAAACTCGCGAAGAGGCTGGAGAGTACTTGAACGAGGAAGGCTTTCAACCGCAAAAATAATATATGAAGAGGTTATTAAGCTACGCAGTCCTGCTTGTCAGGGCTGTATTTTTTGTTTATGTCAACAAAAATTTAAAATTTTACTGGAAAATATTAAAAAAACATTTGCATTTAGACACAAAATGTTCAATAATTGATTTAGACACACAATGTTCACAATTACAAAAAAAATCATCAACAGCCAAAGGAGCTGATTCTGATGTGGGAGCCTGGAAGCAACAAATACAAAAGTAATATTTTCGGTTTGATCATTGCGCTGGGAGTATTCTACGCAGTGTTCTATATCGTCTTTATATTGTCTACTGTACAAAATTAAACGACTGGTTTTGCAATCGTTATCTTTGGAAGTATACCCAAAATATTACACCCATTGCGCTTGGGGCTGTTCCTGGTCATTGTGACTGCGGGAACAGCCTTTTTATACGCTAATCATTTCCTTCAGGACAGAGTTTCCCGCTATAATGAGAAGTGACAAGCAGCCTGGCTCGTCTATAGAAAGGAAGATTTATTTTGAAGAACCTTCTGGTAACCGGTTACCGGGCACATGAGCTCGGAATATATAATAATAAGCACCTCGGCATTCCATATATTCGGCAGGCGATCACTAATCGTTTGCTTCCACTTCTTGAAGATGGATTAGAGTGGATTATAACCCCTGGTCAATACGGAGTGGATCTCTGGGCGATTGAAGCAGCTATTGCACTTAGGGAGAACTACCCGCAGCTGAAATGTTCTATTATCACTGCCTTTTGCAATCAAGAGGAGAAATGGAATGAGGAAAAGCAGAGCTACTATAGAGAGCTTCTCGGACAAGTCGATTACTACGCTGCTGTCAGCAAAGAACCCTATGCGGGAAGCTGGCAGTTTATCGCGCGTGACGAGCTTCTTTTTCGCAAAACCGACGGCATTCTTCTCGTGTATGATGAGGATGCAGGTGAAGCCAGTCCCAAGTATTTCAAGCAACGGGCACAAAAGAAACAAGCTAGTGAAAATTATGAATATTTCAGCATCGGCTCTGAAGAAATTCAATTCCTTGCGGACGAGGATCATTCGAGTTATGAAGAGTTTTTGGAATAATCGGCTTCAAAATGCCGCAGAAATGCAAACGTTTGTCTGAACATGTGAACGTTTATCTTAAAAATGATCAAATTTTTTAAGATTTTGTCAAATTTTTTCACGAATTTATAGCCTTTTCTACCAATTGTGTGCTAAAATATCCCTAGAAATCGCTTACACATTGGCCTACTTTTCTTCGATGGACAAACGTTTGCACTAATCTTAACCTTCACTTGGAAATGCTATGCCGATGTCGTACTAGGAAATGATATTGAGGAGGACTTATTTAAAATGAGTGAGAAGAAACTGCCTACAGTAGCTTATTTCAGCATGGAGTACGGACTGCATTCCGATTTTAAAATGTATGCCGGGGGCCTGGGAATTTTGGCCGGTGACTACATTAAGGGCGCTAAAGACATTAATGCACCGCTCGTAGCAATCGGTCTTAAATGGAAACAAGGTTATACAGATCAACGTATTGATGCTAATGGTAAACCTTATGACACTTACCACAACTATGTTTATGACTTCCTTGAAGATACAGGAGTTAAAGTTAGCGTAAAGGTAAGAGGACTCGATGTAATCTGTAAAGTTTGGAAAACTGAGAAGTTTGGCAACAACCCTCTCTATTTGCTTGATACAGATATTCCTGAGAACAGTGATACTTGGATTACCGGTCAATTGTATGGTTGGTTTGGTGAAGAGCGTATCGCACAAGAAATCGTTCTTGGAATCGGTGGCGTAAAAGCTATGCGCGCGCTGCAAATTCCGGCTGAGGTTTACCATTTTAATGAAGGACACGCAGCACTTGCAGCAACTGAGTTGATTCGTGAGAAGATGTGCTCCGGCAAATCCTTCGAAGAAGCATGGAATGCTACAAGAGAAGAAGTGGTATTTACTACTCATACTCCTATCAAAGAAGGTAACGAGACTCATCCAATCGAAAAGCTTGAGTATATGTCCGCATTCAACGGCTTGACTCGTGATCAAATGGAGCGTATCGGTGGAAATCCATTTAACATGACAGTTGCCGGTCTTCGCCTCTCCCGTATTTCTAACGGTGTTGCTGAACTGCATGCTGATACTTCCAACAAAATGTGGAAGGAAGTTGCTGGTCGTTCTGATATTATCGGAATTACAAATGCGATCCACACACCAACTTGGGTTGATGAGAGAATTACTAAAGCTTACGAAGAAAATGGCGATATTTGGGCAGTTCACAACGAAGTTAAGGGTGAACTCATCGATTTCATTAAAGAGCGCACTGGTATCGAGCTGAACAAGGATAACCTTCTGATCGGCTTCTCCCGCCGCGCAGCTCCATACAAACGCAGTGACTTGATCTTCTCCAAGCCTGAAGTAATCGAGCCATACTTGAAATCCGGTAAAATCCAAATCGTATTCTCCGGTAAAGCTCATCCACTTGACGACGTAGGTAAGAAAATCGTTAGCAACCTCGTTGACATGATGAAGAAATATCCGAAGAGCGTTGTTTTCCTTGAAAACTACGATATGACAATTGGTGCTCAGCTTACTCGCGGATCTGACATTTGGCTCAATAACCCGCGCAGACCGCTTGAAGCAAGTGGTACTTCCGGTATGAAGGCAGCTATGAACGGCGTTCTGAACTGCTCCGTACTTGATGGATGGTGGCCAGAGGCTTGTATCGATGGCGAAAACGGCTGGCAAATCGGTGACGGCTTCGAAACAACTGATTTCGAAGTATTGGACCGTCATGACAGCGATGCACTGTACGATGTATTGCTTAACAAAGTAGTACCTACTTATTATGAGAACCGTGAAAAATGGGTTCAAATGATGAAAAAGAGCATCGAAACAACTTCCGAGTTCTTCGCTACAAAACGTATGCTCGACGAGTACTACAACAAGATGTATATTAAAGCTTAGGGACTTGTCTTTCTCATAGAAAATCGGCTGATTCCTCACAGGGATCAGCCTTTTTTTGTTTTGGAAAGCCTTGAGCCAAATATATGTAAGGAGTTTGTTGTATGAAAAGAACTATTTTTTTGACCATCTTAGCCTTCTTGTGTCTGATCCCCTCCAGTTTTGCCGCCTTAACAACGGTTAAAAACTATGTGCTGGTAGACGCAAAGAGCAGCCAGAGCTTTATCCCGATTCGGTTACTGGATGGGTTTGCTAACGTTAAGGTTGCAATCCAAGCCGCCGAGAAAAAAATGGTGATTACTCAGGAGGATACACAGCTAACTTTGATCACGAATCAAACAACAGCCCACATTAATGAAGAAGCAGTCGTACTAAAGCAGGCTCCTTTTACTGAGAACGGAATTACATATGTTCCCCTGCAATGGATAAGCAGCTCACTTGGCTTAACCATAAAGTGGGACAAAAACGCCTCGTCCATACATATTTCAAGCCAGGATGATGGTATAGTTGTACCTTATGTTACACGCGGCAGCATAAAGGCAGAGGCCTCACCTATTGTGAGCGAGCGCAAAACGTTTAAAGTCGGATCAAAATCTTTTTCCGTGCAAATGGTAACGATCTCTCTTCTCCATCCCAAGATTGAGCTCGATGTTGCATTGGCGGGTAACACTGTCGGAAAGGTCGAGGACCTGAGCAGCATTGCCAAACGGAACAAAGCGATCGTTGCAATTAACGGTACTTTCTTTGATGCCTATACCAAGGAGGATTTTAAAACTCCGTACGGATATATCGTCAGCAAGGGAGAAATTAAAAAGTCAAGCCCCGCTGATAACAGAACGATTTTCACCTATGACAAAAATTTGCTTACAGCACTAATACCGGGTCAGGATTTTAAGGAAAAGTATGACCAGGGCTTCATTGAAGGTGGTCTTCAGGCAGGACCAAGATTAGTAGTCAACGGCAAGGTATCGCTTGATGTTAAAAACGAAGGCTTCCGTGATCCGAAAATTTTGACCGGCGGCGGAGCCAGAAGCGCTCTCGGCGTAACTCAGGATCATAAGCTGATCCTGCTGACAACAGGCGGAGCAACCATTCCCCAGCTAGCCGAAATTATGAAGCAGGCCGGGGCATATCAGGCCATGAATCTCGACGGCGGCGCATCCAGCGGTCTGTATTATAACGGCAAATACCTGACGTCACCTGGTCGCAAAATCAGTAATGCGCTTATTGTGAAGTATCAGTAATTAGGGGCCGACTCCATATATTATTGAATTCGATAGATTCATCAGAATGTTGGGGCTTCGCTCGCAGGGCGGTGACTCTGTCAGTATTATTGGCTGCTTTGCGTCAGGGTGAGTGGCTATGTATCTCTTATGAGATAAAGCCTGCAAAAGTGCAGTTTTTTTGAAGAATACTTCTAGTTAGGAGCAAAAAGCTGCAAAAGTGCAGGAATTTTGATGTTTAATGGCTATATTCTTAATTTTCGCACTAAAAAGATGTATTTTTGCATCAATTTATACTGTCCCTAATGAGGTAGTGAAGAAAAACTGCACTTTTGCAGTAATTTATAGTGAAGGTGAATAATAAATATCTATTTTCCACCTACCATATCAAAATAATGGATTTTGTATTATAATTTTACTATACTATAATCAGACTATGAGACGAAGAACGTCCCGCTCCATTCAGAGGAATGGAATCGGGGCGTTTTTTATTTTGGGAGGGATGCTGTTAATGAATTTTGAGGAGTCGCACAATGCTTTTATCCAGTACCATTTGTTTAAAAGAACGGGTGAACGTAAAGGCCGTCTGGAGCGAGGGCATCGGGAAGCAGAAAAATTGTTTTGCCAGAATGTGTGGTGGCCGCTCGTAGGAAACTTTGATAATTTGCATCCTGAATATGAGGTGCTTGATTGGCGAGGTCTATCTTATTTTTGTGATTTTGTCTGGTTGACGCAGCATATAAAGCTAATTTTCGAGATCAAAGGCTTCGGTCCGCACGTACGGGACATGGATCGGCAAAAGTATTGCAACGAATTAAATCGTGAAACCTTCCTGGCGGCTATTGGCTTTCAGGTGATCTCATTTGCATATGATGACGTCGCCCATCGACCGGAGCTATGTATCACTCTTCTGCGGATGGTGCTTAGTCGCTACCAGACTTCCTCAACACCAATTGATGTTAGCAGTTTATTGGAACGGGAAATCATCCGACTTGCCTGCACGCTACCCCGCCCTTTGCGCCCAGTCGATGTGGAGAACCATCTTAATGTCAATCATCGCACAGCCGTTAGGGCACTTCAAACCCTTGCATCAAAGGGCGCTTTCGCAGCTTTTTCCGGATTGGAGGGCAAGCACGTTGTTCGATATGAGCTTCAGCAACGGGCGCTGCAGCATTTTTAACAAATTGTGAAGAAGCTTCGAGATTTAATTAACCTTAATACTGAGAGTCAATTAGGTCGATGCAATTATTTTTAATGGAGAGTA
>RCUU01001134.1_pt1 | contig 13213 bp, 11 predicted proteins | sample 2166211 | NCBI WGS metagenome assembly RCUU01 (sample SAMN09932620, study PRJNA488358) | compost metagenome | feature: garden; material: soil; isolation source: compost soil in phenylacetic acid-enriched culture | place: Germany: Experimental Botanical Garden Goettingen | collected 2016-01-27
GGCGTGGGCAGCCCCTTCAAAAACCTGCTTTTGCTCACAAATGGCCGACATCACGAATTCCAGCGGGGAACCTTTGTAATCATTGCCGAAGGTCCGTTCCTCGATACTGCTGATGACGTCAGCCAAGCCGTTTTTGATGGTGCGAAAAGCTTTCAACCGCTCATTATTGTTCAGAAACCAGGTATTGTACACCGATTCCGGGTCGTTCTTATATTCCTTGATGTGCTCCGTTACCAAGAGATCATTCATCCGGCTGTCCTCCAACATTCTGTAATAGCCAAATTGTACAAAAGAGAGGAGCTGGTGGCTGTGCTCTTTGTTTCTATGGTTTTTCGTATTTAAACGAAGGAGCAAAATTCCATTGCGCAGCGTCTATACTGACGAGGTCAGTATTAATTTGGCACTGGAGGAACGAAGATGATACGAACACGAATAAGCCATACCCTACTTAAAAGCACGCTTGCCGCATTATCCATATTGCTTGTGAATGAGCATGAGATTATGACCGGAGACGGCGGCCTCTTTCATCCCAACCAAGTGCTGGTCCGTGAACAGGCAGCGGCCATTCTGGTCAGATTGCAGAAATTAATGCCGGAAGTCCTCTACTAATGGAACAAGAAACCCTGAATATGATAAGCTCATGGAGTGAAGTACAGCCCTAAATAGAGGAGGGAAATCTATGAGCAGCTTGAAAATAGGCAATATCTATTCTGGATTTCAAGTCGTACGTGAGGAATTTATCCGGGAAATCGAATCTACCGTATTCACGATGGAGCATGAGCAAAGCGGCGCAAGACTGCTTTTTGTGCAGAATCAGGATGACAATAAGGTGTTCAGCATAAGCTTTCGGACTCCGCCTGAGGACAGCACGGGAGTCTTTCATATTCTGGAGCATTCGGTCTTGTGCGGCTCAGCCAAATATCCGGTAAAGGAACCGTTTGTGGAGCTGCTCAAGGGCTCGATGAAGACGTTTCTGAATGCTTTTACATTTAGCGACAAGACGATGTATCCGGTGGCAAGCCGGAATAATCAGGATTTCTCCAACTTGATGGAAGTCTATCTGGACAGCGTGTTTAAGCCGAATATTTACAGGCAGCAGGAGATTTTTGAGCAGGAGGGCTGGCATTACGAACTCCAGCGTGCGGAGGATGAGCTGATCTACAAAGGCGTGGTCTACAACGAGATGAAGGGCTCCTACTCCTCGCCGGTTACGGTACTGGTTGACCGGATCAAAAAGTCACTCTACCCGGATACGATATACCGCCATTCCTCCGGTGGAGATCCGCAGGATATCCCTGCATTGACCTATGAGCAGTTTCTTGCCGCCCACAGCAATTATTACCACCCGTCCAACAGCTTTTTTTATGTCTATGGAGACGTTAATATCGAAGAGAGGCTGCAGTTCATCCACCAGGAATATCTCAGCCACTATACCCGTAAGGATTTTGATACCGCCATTCCCCTGCAGCAGCCGACCGGAATGACGGAGCTTTCGGCGGAATATCCCATCCTGGAAACAGAAACAGCCGCAGACAAGACTTATCTGAGCATGAACTATGTGATTGGAACCTCCTTGGACCGGGAACTGAATCTGGCCTTTGCTATTCTAAAAAGCATGCTGATGGACAGCAACGCGGCTCCCCTGAAACAAGCGCTGCTGGAGAGCGGTCTGGGCAAAGATGTTTTTGCTTTTTATTCCGACAGTATGGTCCAGCCGATGCTGGGCATTACATTGACCCATTCCAACCCGTCTTCCAAAGATGCTTTCTTGGACTTGGTCCGAACTACGTTAAGCCGCCTAGCTGCGGACGGTCTGGATGAGAAGCTGGTGCTGGCCGCAGTCAACAGCAAGGAATTTGAACTGCGTGAAGCGGACTTTATCCAATACCCGAAAGGGCTAACTTATAATATCGAGGTTATGAAGGCCTGGCTGTACGAAGGCTCACCAGCTACTCACCTGGAATATGAAACCGTGTTTGCTTCCATCCGAGAGAAATGCGCGGACCGCTATTTTGAGCGGCTGATCGAAACGTATCTGCTGAACAGTGATCACTGGAGTGTGGTAGTACTCAAACCGTCCAATACCATTGCGGCCGCGAAGGAAGCAGCTATCCGTCAGCAGCTTGCCGAATATAAAGCGTCATTAACCCCGGAACAGCTCGGGCAGCTTGTTGAGCGTACTCAGAACCTGCTGGCCCGGCAGAGCCGCCCGGACACAGCTGAAGATCTGCAAAAGCTTCCGAAGCTGTCCCTTCAGGACATTGACCGCACCGTTGCACCTCAAGTGCCAACGCATGAGTACACGCTGGCCGGGATCAAGGTGATTCATCATGAGGTGCCTACGAACAAAATTGCCTATATTAAGCTATTTTGGGACACAGGGGTTCTTGCGGTGGAACAGATTCCTTATCTGGTGCTGCTGGCGAGGGTGCTTGGGCAATTGGAGACCGGGTCGTACAGTATTGAAGAACTCACGAGTGAAATTGGGATCAAAACCGGGGGGATTCGCTTTCAGAACGAGGTGTTTGGGGCCGTTAAAGATTCTGAAGCAAGCTACCAGCCCAAATTCAGCGCACGCATAAAAGTAATGGAGGGCCATATCGCTGATTCCCTGAAGCTGCTCCATGAGCTGCTCTATGGCAGTAATCTGGATAATATTACCAAGCTACAGGAAATCGTCCGCCGGGAAGCCTCGCATATGGAATCGATCCTGAACCAGAAAGGCAATGAAATCGCAGCCAGCCGTTTGCTCTCCTATTTCTCCGACATGGGAGCGTACGAGGAACAACTCGGCGGCGTGGCCTATTACCGTTTTATCCGGGAGCTTGCAGACCGTATGGACCAGCAGGGCGAACAGCTCACAGACACCCTGCAAGAGATCTGCACGGCCTTGTTCAACAAGCAGAATTTGACCCTCTCTGTGACCGGAACCCCGGATATCTATGCAGAGCTCGCTGCACATGTGGCACAGCTGGACCTTCAGGACCGGCAGGTGGAGTCCAAACCTATCCTTAAGGCACAGAATCGCGCCAGCAACGAAGGTTTCATGTCCGCAAGCCAGGTGCAGTATGTGGTTAAGGGATATGACTTCACGCAGCTTGGTTTTACATATTCGGGCAAGATGCAGGTTCTCAAAAAAATCCTCAGCCTCACCTACCTGTGGAATGCCGTTCGTGTAAAAGGGGGAGCTTATGGCTCGAGTCTGATCCTGCGGAGAGACGGTGTGCTCTTGTTCACTTCCTATCGTGATCCGAATCTGCAGGAGACGCTGGAGGTCTACGATCAGGCCTACCGTTTTGCCGGGAGCTTTGAAGCGGATGATGACGAGATGGCCAAAGCGGTTATCGGCACCCTGGCGATGTTCGAACAGCCGCTCAGTCCCAGTGCACTCCGGCGGCGGGCGGACCGGCATTATTTTGAACAGATTACCCTGGAGGAGCTGCAGCGGGAACGAAATGAAATTTTATCGGCTACCCCCGAAGATATCCGGCAATATGCCGGGCTGCTTAAGGCTGTGGCGGAGCAGAATTACTTCAGTGTGGTTGGCAATGACTCCAAGATGAAACCGGTACAAGCTTTATTCGGCAGCCTGGAGGAATTGGTGAGATAACAAGTCACGAAAAAGGATGAGCAACCTTGCCCAAAACACAAATTCTGATTATAGACGATGAATGGAATATGCGGAATCTGCTGCGCATTTATTTGCAGAAGGAAGGCTTTGCCACACAAGAGGCGGTTACCGGGAATGAGGCGCTTCGCATGTTAGACAACAACGCATTCGATCTGCTGCTCCTGGATGTCATGATGCCGGATATGGATGGCTGGCAGGTCTGCAGGGCCGTCAGAGAGCATACGCAGATCCCCATTCTGATGCTTACCGCTCGCTCTGAAACGAAGGACAAAGTGCTTGGGCTGGGAATTGGCGCCGATGACTATCTGACCAAACCTTTTGAGCCGGAGGAATTACTGGCACGGATTCATTCCTTGCTGCGGCGCTCTTCGCTGACAATGGAGGTCAAACCGCAGGAAGAGCAGCTGAATTACCCGGGTCTGCGAATCCTGCCGGATGCCCGCAAGGTGCATATTGAAGGGGAGCGTGTTGATTTTACTTTGAAGGAATTTGATCTCCTGACCATGCTGGCACGGAGCGGACAACGGGTGTTTACCAGGGATGAGCTGGTAGAACGTCTATGGGGCAATGATTATGACGGAGAGACGCGCGTGATCGACACCCATATCAAGAACATCCGCGAGAAGCTGCAAAAGGCCGGCCTGCCGTATAATCCGGTGCAGACGGTCTGGGGGCTGGGCTATAAATTTCAGGTTCCCGGTGCAATCGAATGAAAAACAACATAATCGGCTTTAAGCTCGGACTTGTGATCATGTCAGTGTTTCTGATCGTGTTACTGTTTCTGGGTGTGGCCATCGACCGGATGTTCAGCAGCTTTTATTATAAAGAAATGCAGACTGAGACAGAGGAGCTGGCTTCGCATTTTACTGTCATGGCCGAAGCCCAAGATACCACCAGTGAACAAATGATGCGGACCTTTGCTGAATTTTCTGATGTGAGTATTTTTAACATCTCCCGCGACAGCAGAGTGAATCTGCATTCAGGCGCACATGATCCGGCGGACCGTTCATTTATTCATGAGGCAGATCTGGCGCGGATATTTTCTGGAACCAGCGTCAGTTTTTTGCACAAAGACCCCGCAGGCAACCGGTATTTCGTAACGGGCCAGCCTATCAAGGATAGCAGCAGGGTGGGTTCAGCGCTGTATGTCATGTCATCCACGCACAATATGGAGCAATCACTGGCTTCGGTGCGGGATATCCTGCTGCTCTCGGGAATGGGTGCTTTTGTGCTGGCGCTGGGCATCACCTGGTTTATTGCCAGAGTGCTGTCGCGTCCGCTGGTGCAGATGCAGAAGGCAACCCGCAACATTGCGGCAGGTGAACTGGAGACCAGGCTGGCAATCGGCGGCAATGATGAAATCGGGTTTTTGGCTGTAGCCATTAATGATCTGGCGGTTGACCTGCAGCGGTATAGAGATACCAGGCAGGAGTTCCTTGCAAATATCTCGCATGAGCTGCGCACGCCAATCACGTATTTGCAGGGTTATGCGAAGGTAGTGAAAGAGGGATTATACGAGACGGATGAAGAAAAAAAGCTGTATCTGGAGATCATCGACCAGGAGGCGCACCGCATCCAGCATTTGGTGGACGATTTGTTTGAGCTCGCCAAGATGGAGGAGGGCAAAATTACACTGAATCTGGAAGAGGTGGACCTGAAGCAAATCGTGGACCAGGCTGCCCGCAAGCTGGAGTTGACTGCCAAGGAAAAAGGCCTGAAGCTGACGGTTATTCATAGCGGACAGGCTTCTGATATACGCGGGGACAGCAAACGCATGGAGCAAATTGTGATGAATCTCCTGGAAAATGCCGTGCGGTATACTGATGAGGGTGAGATTAACGTCCAGCTGAATTATGCACCTGACGCGGCCGTTTTCATCGTGGAGGACACCGGGATTGGCATCCCGGAAGCGGAGCTTCCTTATATTTTTGACCGCTTCTACCGGGTGGAGAAGTCGCGTTCGCGCCAATACGGCGGTACCGGCCTCGGTCTTTCTATCGTTAAAAAGCTGGTCGGGCTTCTGGGCGGTTCGATCCGCATCACCAGCAAGGCTGGGAGGGGCACCCGCTGCGAGGTCAGGTTCCATAGAAGTGTTTGAATACAAAAAGAACGCGTGTTAATGCGTGTTCTTTTTGTTTGGCTAGAATCCTCCAAAGGGTGAATTGGTGCTCGAACAACGGCATTTTATTACTTCCCATTCCCTTCGGACGGGACAATAATATTTATAACTCGGAAGGTGAGGAGTAACGGAGGGGATTTTGGAACTGTAGTAGCGTCAGCGACCGCCTTTGTCTGCGGATTTCAACCGCTTATTGCGGATAAATTGAAGAAATCTGCAGACAACAGCGGCCGGAAGTCGAAACACCCACCGCAGTTACGAATTCCACCTTCCCCAAAGTTTTTTATTTTCCCAACCAAACTCAGTGGCCATCCCAAGTGTATGGAAAGTATGGAGAAACGAAGGTATGATTGTAAAAGCTGTGAAATGACGCAGGCAGCAATTGAACTTGGAGGGAGAATGGCAGTAGGCATGGAAAAATTGCAGAGTATTTTATTTGATTTGGACGGCACATTAACCGACCCCAAAGAAGGCATTACCAAAAGCGTAGAGTACGCGCTGGGCAAATTTGATATTGCCGTGGAGCATCCGGACCAGCTTTTGCCTTACATCGGACCGCCATTATACGATTCTTTCGTGGAAATTCAGGGCTTTACCGCAGAGCGCGCGGCCCAGGCTGTTGAGTTCTACCGTGAACGGTACCGTACGCTGGGGATGTTCGAGAATGCAGTGATACCCGGCATCCCAGAGCTGCTGGAGGAGCTGCAGGGCAGAGGCTTTAATTTATACGTCGCTACCTCCAAACCAACGGTGTTTGCCGATGAGATTATCCGTCATTATGGGCTGGATCACTACTTCAGACATGTAGCAGGAAGCAATCTGGACGGTACCCGCTCCAAGAAGAAGGAGGTGATCCAATACGTACTGGACGAGCATCAGATTGCTGCGGAAACAGCGCTGATGATCGGTGACCGCGAGCATGACATTATCGGTGCAAAAGCCTGCGGAGTCGCCTCGATCGGCGTCCTGATTGGCTATGGCTCTGAAGAGGAGCTGCAGAGTGCGGGTGCAGATTATATTGCGCGAGACGTGAAAGATATAGGTGATATTATCTCACGTATTAACGACATTTTTATTGACGCACGGTGAAGCCGGAAATACATCTCCTCACCAGTTAGACTCTTACATGATTAAAAGCCTGTTTTTTTAAAACGGTTGACATTCCCTCGAAGGGTTCAGTATTATGTAACCAGCAACACCATATTCAAGGCGATGACCAAAGACATGATATCCTATGCGGACTGGCCAGAGAAAGAAGTGAACGGTGAGAGCTTCTTACAGAGACCGGCAGGATGTTACCCCTTTGCAGCCGTGGCACTGAACCTTCCCTGCTGTTAGGGAGGCTGTAAATGCCACCGTCTTATCCCCGATACCGGATACCAATGAGGATTGTGTGTATGCTTCTTCCGTCGAACAGCCGAGGGTTGGGCATCACAGGTCAAATTAGGGTGGAACCACGAGCCAGAACGCACTCGTCCCTTTCCGGGAGAGATGCGTTTTTTTTGCGTTCTATACACAAATAGACTCGAGGAAATGGAGGCCACAATCATGGATATCAATGCAGCACTGCCGGATGGAACAATTAGGAGGTATGCCCGCGGCACCACAGTTGCACAAGTAGCGGAATCCATCAGCACAAGCCTGAAGAAAAATGCAGTAGCCGGTAAAATCGATGGCAGACTCGTTGACTTTCATCAACCGGTTGACCGGGACAGCCTCGTAGAAATCGTAACAGCCGACAGCCCGGAGGGACTGTCCATCCAGCGGCATAGTACAGCACATATAATGGCTCAGGCCATCAAACGTATATACGGTGCACCAAAGGTTAAGCTGGGCATCGGTCCGGTAATCGAAGATGGTTTCTACTACGATATTGATTTAGAACAACCGATCTCGACAGATGACTTCGCTGCAATAGAGCAGGAGATGCAGCAAATCATCCGTGAGAATCTGCCGATTGTCCGGCGTGTAGTCAGCCGCAGTGAGGCGCTCGCACAATTCGAAGCAATGGGGGAGCCGCTCAAGGTGGAGCTGATTCACGATCTGCCTGAGGACGAAGAGATCAGCCTGTACGAGCAGGGCGAGTTCACAGATTTATGCCGGGGCCCGCATGTGGCTTCCACAGGGCAGATCAAAGCTTTTAAGCTGCTGAGTGTTGCCGGCGCCTACTGGCGTGGTGATTCCAATAATCCCATGCTGCAGCGGATTTACGGAACCGCATTTCATAAAAAAGCACAGCTGGAAGAGCATCTGCACATGCTGGAGGAAGCGAAAAAACGGGATCACCGCAAGCTGGGCAAGGAGCTGGGACTGTTCATGTTCTCTGAGGAAGCTCCTGGCATGCCATTCTATTTGCCCAAGGGAATGATTCTCCGCACAGAGCTGGAGAACTTCTCACGGGCGCTGCAGCGGGAACGGGATTATGATGAGGTGCGCACACCGCTGATGATGAATAACCGGATGTGGGAGCAATCAGGACACTGGGACCACTATAAGGACAATATGTATTTTACACAGGTGGATGAAACGAAATATGCGCTGAAGCCGATGAACTGTCCGGGGCATATGCTGATTTTTAAAAACAGTCTTCGCTCCTACAGGGAGCTGCCGATGCGCATCGCGGAGTTTGGCCAGGTTCACCGGCATGAGTTTTCAGGAGCGCTGAACGGAATGATGCGGGTGCGGACCTTTTGCCAGGATGATGCCCATCTGTTCGTGCTTCCGGAGCAGATCGAAGAAGAAATCGCCAGTGTGATGGAGCTGATTGATCACATCTACAAAGTGTTCGGCTTCGAATATAAGGTGGAGCTGTCTACACGGCCGGACGATTATATGGGGTCGGAAGCGTTATGGGACCAGGCGGAGGCATCGCTGCAAAGGGTTCTGGATAAGCAAGGAATCGGCTACCGGGTGAATCCGGGGGACGGGGCTTTTTACGGGCCGAAGATTGACTTTCATATTCGGGATGCGCTGAAGAGAAGCTGGCAATGCGGAACCATTCAGCTGGATTTTCAAATGCCTGAGAAGTTCGACCTGACTTATGTCGGCGAAGACAGCCAGAAACACCGTCCAGTTGTCATTCACCGTGCGGTATATGGCTCCATTGACCGGTTCATGGGGATTGTTACGGAGCATTTCAGCGGTGCTTTTCCGCTGTGGCTGTCTCCGGTGCAAGTAAAGCTGCTGCCCGTCTCCGATCACTATGCCGATTACGCCTTCCAGGTGAAACAGGAGCTGCAGGCTGCCGGAATCCGCGTCGAGCTTGATTTGCGGAATGAGAAATTGGGCTACAAAATCCGCGAAGCCCAGCTGGAGAAGGTGCCTTACATGCTGGTGCTCGGTGAGCAGGAGCAAAGCTCCGCCACTGTATCTGTAAGAAACCGCGCGGCCGGGGATGCCGGAGCCATGAGCATTGTTGATTTTGCCCAGCAAATCGTCAATGAGATCGCCGCAAGAAAGTAGTGTTTCTTCATTAATATGCCGGCCCCAGGTCGATCAGGAGCAGCCTCATTTTACATAAATGGGGCAGTTCTTTTATATGAATGAGGCAGACACGGAGAATATATGTATTTTATAATTTAAAAGGCAGTAGTTCTAAAAGCAGTGTTCCCTTATCCGGGAATGGACCAGATTATATATCTATAGGAGGCAGCTTCGTGATTTCGAACAACGTCAGAGAACTTAACGGCACTTATATTAGAATGGTTCCTATGGAAGCGGCGCATAAGGCCGAACTGCTTGCTTTGCTGGGGAATCCGCAGATTTGGGAGTACACCTGGCGCAAAATTACTTCTGCCGAGCAGGTGGAAGGATTATTGGATACGGCACTTGCCAATCAGGCGAAGGGGACAGAGCTTCCTTTTGTCATGGTAGAACAATCCACAGGCCGGATCGCCGGCACCTCGCGGATTATGCATCTAGACCACACTCACCGCAACGCGGAAATTGGCTGTACCTGGATCTCACCGCAGTTCTGGAGAACAGCAGTAAATACAGAATCCAAGGCACTGCTGCTGCAATATTGTTTTGAATCCTTGGGTCTGATCCGTGTTAATTTTACTATCGTGGGAGACAACCTAAGATCGCAAAAAGCGATTGAACGCATCGGTGCGGTGAAGGAAGGCGTGCTGCGTAAACACCGGATCACTGCGGAAGGCCGCATTTTGGATAACGTGCTATACAGCATCCTCGACGACGAATGGCCGGCGGTACAGGCGAAATTTCATTATTTGCTTCATGTGAAGTATACAGAACGAACATAATTGTAGATAATCATTTGAACAACCATGCTAAGAGGGAGTTATGTATTATAGCAATCGGGAAGAAATCTTGGAACCGCTTCATGCTATAATAGAATTTGCAGGTAAGCAGTGTATTTTATCCACCAAGGAGGTTATTTGTTGGGAACAGGTAATCCGGTAACCATAACAGTGGAAGCGCTCGTCCATTCTCCCGTAGAAAACGTGTGGGAATATTGGTCAGACCCGAAGCATATCACGAAGTGGAATACGGCTTCCGATGACTGGCACACACCATATGCCGAGAATGATCTTCGGGCCGGCGGTAAATTTCTCTCCAGAATGGAAGCCAAGGACGGCAGCTTTGGATTTGATTTCGGCGGAGTATACGACGAAGTGAGTATTAACGAGCGCATCTCCTATACGATTGGCGACGGCAGAAAAGTGATAATCGATTTTGTTCGCCAAAACAACGATACGAAAATCATCACAGCCTTCGAAGCGGAAGAGACGAACACCGTCGAGATGCAGCAAGCCGGATGGCAGGCGATTCTGGACAATTTCAAAAAATATGTGGAAACAGCATCTGAAAAATAGATCCGTTGTTGCTTTAGAAGCGCATGCCGTTGTCGGCATGCGCTTTGCTGTCTACCGTTAAATATGATCGTCTTGCGGCAAGAGACTATGCAATACCACTTATTCGCTGAACGATTGCCGGGTAGCTCCTTTGAACAGCTTTCCCAGATAGCTTGGCGACAGGCCAGCGGGCGTACAAGCATATAAAGTTTTCAAGGATCAGTGTGTGAAAACAAATACTGGCCCTGTGCAGTAAGCTACACAGAGCCAGTCCGTTTTTTATTCGTAGCGGCTAAGATCAAAGCGGTGAACTGTTCCTACTTCTCAGAACCAACAAATTGATTTCTAGCCGCACCCAGACCAACGAGACAGAGTAGAGCAGAAGCGCCAACCAATATAAGGAGTGGAACGCTCCAACTATGGGTGGCATCATGCAAGTATCCAATCAGCGCTGGGCCCATTGCAGCCAGTAGATATCCGATAGATTGGGCCATGCCCGATAATTCAGCTGCTTGATGGGCACTTCGGGTACGCAAGCCGAAAAACATCATGGACAAGCCAAAGGCAAAGCCCGCTCCAATACCAAGAATAATAGCCCAAAACAGAACCATATGGATACTGCCATAGAGAAGTCCAAGTGTTCCGATCAAAAGCAGAATCGTTGTAATAACCACTAACAACCGTTGGTTAGGCATGCGCCCGGCTATAACAGGAACGATAAATGCAAAGGGGAGCGAAGCCATAATCAGAACCGATAGAAACCAGCCGGATTGACTTGAACTGATGCCCTGATCTTTTAGTATTTCAGGCAGCCATGCCACCAGCACATAAAAAATGGTTGATTGTAATCCCATAAAAAGAGTTACCTGCCAAGCCAACGGAGAGCGCCATATATTGACCTGATGGTTGTTCCCTGCGCTGCTGCTGCTGGCAACAGCGGCTGATTTCGCTGGAGCCTTGAGTTGCGGTACCCAAAAGAGAATGGAGATGACGCTAAGTATCCCCCATACTCCCAAAGCACCTTGCCAGTTCAAGCCTGCCCCCACAGCTAAGGGAACACTAATACCGGAAGCAATCGCCCCGCATAGATTCATGGAAACACTATAAACCCCTGTCATTGTCCCCATTTGCTGCGGAAACTCCCGTTTAATCAGGCTCGGAAGTAATACATTACATATGGTGATAGCAAACCCCAGAACTGCGGTTCCAACATACAAGGTTACTGCGCCGGATAACGAGCGAACAGCGATACCTATGACCAAAAAAATAAGGGAAATCAGGATAATACGTTCTACACCATATCTGCGTCCTAATTTTGGTACAAAAGGTGATAACAATGCAAATGCAATCAGTGGAACTGTGGTAATCAGGCCTGCTAAGGTATTCGAAATATGCACGTTCTCCCGAATAAGACTGACTAATGGTCCCACCGAGGTGAGGGGAGCACGCAAATTCGCTGCGATAAAAATAATTCCTACGATCATGAACCAGAAAGTCGCTTGTTTGCGAATGCCGGTAGTGGATATTGCATCTTGTTTTTTTAACAATTGTTCTGATGAACTCATAAGGGTTCCTCCCGCGTTTTAAGTTAATTCATTGTCAATTTCATCCATGTGGAAGAAGTACCCTTAAGAGGGAATGTATTGTACATCACCAGACGGTGAGCAATCATGAGGCTTCATTTAGCACAGTTTTGCACGGGCCTTTTCAATGTATAAACGAACAGCCTCTTCGGCTTGAGGGCAATCCTGATTGGCAATGGCTTGATAAAGCAGCTCATGAGAGTCGTGATAAAAAGCTGCATTTTTGAAGTCCTTTGTTTCTAAAACCATGTTTTGCAGTGCCTCGGTAATATGGTTGTACAAATTCGCCATCAATTGGTTATGTGAAGCAGCAATCACCATTTTGTGAAACTCGACATCCCAGTGAGCATAAGCTTTGAGATCCTGCTGGCTGGCTGCTTGTCTGCACTGGTCCAAGCATGTCCGAATCGCCTCCAAATCTTCTTCGCTTCTCTTGGACGCAGCCAGGGCAGCAGCCTCTCTTTCCAATGCATATCGGACCTCCAGGCTCTCAAGCATATCGGTATGCCGAATCACTTTTTCGATCACTGCCCCCAAAACACTTGAGGAGCAGACATAGGTTCCATCCCCTTGTCTGGTCTTCAGCAGACCCGCATACGTTAATGCCCGAATGGATTCCCTCAAGGTATTACGGCTGACTTGAAGCTGTTCCATTAGCTCGGGCTCTGCAGGAATACGCATCCCTACTTGCCATTCGCCGTTTTCGATCTTTCCCTGGATCTGGTAGGCCACCTGTTCCACCAAGGTTAAACGTTGAGTCTTAGTTAACAACAGCATCATTCCTTTACAAACGTAGGATGTTTGGTATTTTGGTGTCATTATAGCAGAATGACTTTGACTTGGAAAGAAAAAAATGATATTGATAATCATTATCACTTATGATATATTGCTATTGTTTACTAGTGAACAATTAATAAGTTGACACCGCATAAGCTCTGTTATTGCAAGAGAGGAGAGGATAGTCACCATTGGAGTTTTTGAAAAATATCAACGATGCGGGCTGAAGAACGAAATGTAGAAGGGAAGTATGTGACAAATGACAACCTTAAAGATTAAGGACCTGAGA
>RCUU01001136.1_pt1 | contig 13209 bp, 9 predicted proteins | sample 2166211 | NCBI WGS metagenome assembly RCUU01 (sample SAMN09932620, study PRJNA488358) | compost metagenome | feature: garden; material: soil; isolation source: compost soil in phenylacetic acid-enriched culture | place: Germany: Experimental Botanical Garden Goettingen | collected 2016-01-27
CGCACAATCGCCCCATCGCTGCCCACTGCTATGTATATATTATTTCCATAGGCAACATCATACAGGTCGCTCGCAAAGAAATCTGTCTGCTTGGTAAAGACCGGAAGTGACCCCGCTGCCGCCCTGCTTGGTTGGGAGGGAACAAACAAAAATAAACATAATAACACAATTGCACTTTTTACCCACTTCATTAGTACTCATTCTCCTTTAATTACGTTAAGTAACTTAGTTGGTTGGATCAACTATATCTTCGAGATTTGGAGAGGTTTTCCCTTTTTTCATCTCATAACACAATTGTCCATTATGTGTGAAATGTCTGCATATTCCGAAAAGCCCTTGTAATACGCGGGGATACATCTGTGGTAGTATTCAACCATTTGTTCAACATCGGCTTCGTCCGCGATAAGACTTGCCAAATCTTCACCTAAATAGCCCCACCCCGTATTCAGAGTTAATCAGGCCTCTGTCGACAATCAAATGGGGGTAATAAAAGAAACTCCGAAAACCGACATTCAAGGGTTTTCGGAGTTCTTTTTTTAAGTCAACCCTGCACAGAGCGGGCCTTCATTTCATAGCAAATTACAGCTTCAACCACAAAGAGGGACGAATGCCGCCTTTATTGGCGCCTTCGCTGATGTTGCCTTTCAATATATTGTTGCCTTGGATACCTATATTACCATCACCATGGATATATACGGCTTTTACATTAACGCGGCCGGGCGACCGAAGCCACCACCAAGTACCCCATTCTTTACCCTCAAGTCTTGCTATTCGCTTAATGTTGTTTTCATCTTTTCTTTCAAACCAGTATCTTTGATTTTTTCCTCGGTTGTGCAGTTTTGAACTGCTATCACCGAAATATTTGCACACTTCCTCAATGCTTAATAAAAATACGCTGTCTTGCGTATCAGCTCCGCCTTTTGAACCATACCACTGATTGTCAGGATTTTTATTTAGTACCGGAATTATTCTTGATTTATCCGTTGCGTTGAATTTGTCATAAAATTCACCATTAAGATATTTTCTTAATGAGCAATCGGCCCATGTTATATCTTTATAAGCATCATGGTAAGCGCCTTGTTCTATAATATTTTCGGTAATAATCAATGCCGTATTGTTTTGTATGTAAAGTACACGCCAATTATAACCGCCGAATGATAATGATGAGTCGATTTTAACATCTTCCATCTTATTCTTAACCCTTCTCCTTAATCGGAAACAATAAATCCAGCTGCAAATCTTCCATTTTACTGCCTTTTTGTATAAAATTATAAAAATTCAACGTTTCTTCTAATCCTTGCCCCGCAACCGTTTCAGGTGATATCCAGCGTGGAGAATCCCAGTCATTATCATATTTATCGCTTGCGTTAACCCATTCCCCTAATAAACGCCAGTCCTCGAAGTCCCATGCCCTCAATACATGTGCGGCATATAACCCGCCGTCAAAGGTTCGTTTTATTAAAGGCGCAGGTATCTCTATGTCATCGGGAACAGATACCCACATCTCATATACATGCGAAGGTTCTCCGATTGCTGCTGCCCCCTTAGAGCAGTCAAAACCAAAACTCCTGGCGTCGGGTTTGATTTTTAGCAATCCGCTTTCTGTTACAAATTGCGTTATTATGTCACTCGCTTTACCTTCGCAGCCTTCTCCCGTTGCGTAAGCAGCAGCTACAGTCATCGGCGGCAGATATACAATCCGCACATCTTTGTCCGCCAGTTTGTTTAAATTCTCATTTGCCTTCTTTAATTCTTCCATTGACTTTTCCTCCTTGAAGTTGATTTTGGAGACAGTCAATGAGTCCACAACCTCTAATAATCCAGCGTCGTCCGGCAGCACAAATTTAGCAGGACTAAGGTTTAATTGCTTGATAAATGCTTCAATAACACTGCGAATGGTTGAGAGCGCTGTTATTTCATCTTCAATGTCGGCCAGATTACGTTCGAAAACCTCGATTGCAACGCGCCCGTCCACACTTTGCAGAACTTCGGCAATCTGTTTGAGCGGTATACGCAGTTTGCGCAAAACGATGATCTGACGCAGGCGTGTTATGGCTTCGGTATCGTATGCGCGGTAAGAAAAGTTTTCTTTATTTGAAGGTGTAATCAGCCCGATTTGCTCGTAATACCTAAGTGTACGTGTTGAGATTAAAAATTGCTTTGACACTTGACTTATGGTTTGCAAGTCCATGACTGTCCCTCCTTTCGAGTATAAACATACAGGTTGACGCGACGTCAAAGTCAAGGGAGAAACCAATAAAAATTCGTTTTAGAAAACGCACGGAAAACCAAGATTATGCTTGCCGTGGAGATAATAAATTTTCAAACTCTGCCGCCGCACTAATCATCGGCAACGCTACTTCTGACACGGTTAAGCCCATCATTCCTGAATTACCGGACATAGCTCATGAATTTTGGAGACGAGATCCTCCACATTCGAATGCATGACAAGCCGTACCCGCCGGGACGGGCCATGAATCAAATCATGTCCAACCTGCATCAGTTGGCGCGTTAGTAGACGCTGCTGTACAAAACGGCTGGTTCCGCTTGCCATCCCGTAGGGAAAGATGACTACGATTTTAGCAGCGGGGCATCTTTGGGCAACCTCGTACGCAGCGGCTTCGAAGTTATTTCGGAACCCAAAAAACAGACAACCGTTCGGCATTTCCCCGTACATATGCTATGGGAGGAGACGTATGCTTCGATCATGACTTCAGCCGGGCGCCCTTGGGAAGCACGGATATCACTTTTTCCTTCACCTCGGGATGGGTCCGAAGCTCTTCGCCCATCAGCACGACGATGCCGGAGTCGTCCCGCGAACGGATCAGCCGGCCGATGCCTTGGCGAAGACGCAGCAGCATATAAGGCATGTCCACCTCCTGAAAGGGGTCGGCAACGGCTTTTCGCCGGGCATTGAATACAGGATCAAGCGGTGGAAACGGCAGTGACCAGATGATCACGTTCGCGAGCGAAGGTCCCGGAACATCGAGCCCCTCCCACAGGCTGACCGCGCACAGGACGCTTTCCTCCTCTTGCTGGAATGCTGAGATCAGATGGCTGATTTCACTGTCTCCTTCATAGTAGAACGACATCCCACCGAGCATTGGCTCGGCCTTCACGTTTTCCTTGAACTGACGCAGCTCTTCCCGGGTGCGGAAAAGAATCAGCGCTCTGCCACCGGATTGCCGCAGAAGCTGCACCGCTTCCTTCATTTTGCCATCGAAGCCGTCAGCAAGAGGCCATAGCGGTGCCAAAACCTCCATCTGCGCCTGATACGCATAAGGTGAATCGACTGAAAAGGACAGGAAGCTCTCAATGCCAAGACTGTCCGCGAGGTAACGGAATGAGCTCTCCACCGACATCGTCGCTGACGAAAATACAACCGGCATCCGAAGGTGGAACACCTGATTTTTTAACATTTCCTTAACCGTGCCCGGCATGACAGAGAGAATAAGCCCTTCGGGGCTGTCCTCCACCCAGCTGATCACCGTCGACTCCGGTTGCTCGAACAGGAGGAGCGCTTTTTGCATCATCTCCATATGCTCCTCGACGATGCGAAGCTGATAGTGGTCCAGCGTATACAGCTCACCTTCGAAGACGAGCTCCTCTTCAATCGCCGAAATCAAGTTCCGAAACTTGCGGACTGCGCCGAGCAGCGTCTCGGTCAAGACGATTTCTCTGCGATCCGACCCCGCAATGGAAAGATTGTATCGCCCGAATGCGTTAAACATCACTTCGCTCTGCACGATGGCCTCATCGATCAGCACGGCCAGGGATTCACGGATCTCATTTTGCAGGAGTCGCGTAATTAATTCTTCAAAGGTCGCATGCTTCATTTTATAGCCGAACGCCTTCATGGCTGCCGATTCCAGCAGATGTCCCTCATCGAACACGACGGAGGAATGCTCAGGCAGAAGCGGCAGCTGACCCTCCCGTTTACGGCCTTCGTAAGTCCACACATGCTCCAGATAATAATCATGCGAGCAGATGATGATGTCGGCGGCGCGCCGGTAGTGATCCCGGGACAGCGTCTGTCCGCATCGGTGGCGACGGTCGCAGGTGAAGCAATCCTGGAAGGGATCCCAATTGATCGCATTCCATTGTTCATCGTTAAGCTGCGAATAATTTCTCCGGTCTCCATAGGCAAAAAATGCCTGCATCGGCGCAGAGGAAGTGACGAAGCTGGGCAAGCCTGCGGCAATTTCTTCCCAATTCACGTCCGCCTTCGCTTGATTTCTCGCCTGATCCAGCTTCTTAAGGCACAGATATTGATCCGGCGATTTACCAAGCCGCGCGTCGATGATCAGCTCCAAATGCCTGGCCAGCTTCGCGATATCGCCCTCCGGCTTGACCAGCTGCTCAATCAAGGACTCGTCCGCGCAGGCAATGACCGCGGGCTTGCGCGTGTAGCGTGCGTAACATACCGCATACAGAAGATAGGCCAGTGTTTTTCCTGTGCCTACTCCCGCTTCGGCAAAAATAATTTGTTTATCGGCAAATGCCTTTTCCAGTTGAAACGCCATATAGATTTGCTCATCCCGAACTTCAAAGCCCGCTTCTGGCAGCAGCTCGTAAAATACGTCCGCCACCCAATCCGCCGCTTGTTGAATAAATGGAGTGCCGGGATCATAGGTAAAAGGGTAAGGTTCCACGTTATAAAATACCTCTGCTTTCTCGCTCCTAAGGTTCAATCAAATCCTCGTTTATAATCTTTCGGTCTTTAAAATAATAAAGCTTATCATGGTCATTGATTTCGCGCAACACTTTGCAAGGATTCCCGACAGCGAGGACATTCCCGGGAATATGCTTGGTCACGATGCTGCCTGCACCAATTACGGTATTGTCGCCGATTGTAACACCGGGTACAATGATTACCCCCGCCCCGATCCAGCAATTTCTGCCGATATGGATCGGCGCGTTGTATTGATAAGCCTTCTCGCGAAGTTCAGGCAAGATCGGATGTCCGCCCGTTGCTACCGTCACATTCGGGCCAAACATCGTGTAGTCCCCGACATAAATATGTGTATCATCTACTAGCGTTAAATTAAAATTGGCATAAACATTTTTTCCAAAGTGTACATGCTTGCCGCCCCAATTGGCATGTAATGGCGGCTCAATATAACACCCTTCTCCCATCTCCGCAAACATCTCTTGCAGCAGGGCTGATCTTTTCTCAGACTGGGACGGGCGGGTCTGGTTAAAATCGTATAGCTTTTCCAGGCAAAGCATTTGTTCCTTCATAATTTGTTCGTCGCCGGGTAAATACAAATCACCGCTGTGCATTTTCGCTTTCATGTCCATAACGATACTCCTTCAACTTAGTAATCTATTTAACTTTACAAGCTGCTTCCCCGTAATTCAAGCTGATGCATGCAAGGTTCTTGTCCTTGACTCGGGACAATAACTTGTACTGATAAAACAAAAAAGCCGCAATTAAGCGGCTTTCAATGTCCAAATCTACTCCTTACTTCAATTCAGCTACGCTAACAGCGACCTGTTCAATGGGACCAGGACTGATGGGACAGTAAATCGCCCTTGCCGATTATCGGTAATCTATCCTAAATTAATCTCCCGGATTTTTTCCGGCGCCACTTTCGGTTTTCGATCTTCGGTAAGCAGGCCGTTAACCTCATGCTGCACGTCAGTAATCTGCGTATAACAGTAGCCGGAAATAAACGGAATTGCTTTAATCGCTCCGGTTATGCTGCCGAATCGCTCCAGGAAAGCTTCCTCATTATCAATCTGATTGCCGTAACCCCAGCCATGCTCACTCCTGAAAGCAATCCCTCCAAACTCGCTGATGATAATCGGTTGGCCTTTATAACTGTAGCCTTGGGCAAACGCAAATTTCCACTCGTTGTACGTACCGCTGTTACCCGTAATCAAGTCTTTATCCTTGTAGGTTTCGTACAAATCTTCGCCCCGCTCCACATAATCATGAAGGGTCAAAATATCGGAAATGGTATGCTCCCATATCATCCTTAACAGACTAGGGTATGCCTCCTATTTACTGAAGAACACATCGTATGCGATCAGCCATATTTCTGGAATTTGCGGTTATGAGAACGATGTACATTTTATGCGGCAATTCAAAAAGTTCGTAGGACTAACTCCAAGTGAATACAGAGAAAGATCTGATATTGGGCAATAATCTATTCTCCTCTCATGTCTTTCGTTGAAGTTTTCTGCCCGTTAGCACAGCAACGGCAGCCGATCGTACTGGTCGGCTGCCGTTGTGTCATTATAGAGCTGTAGTTCCGTTTAGTTTCAATCATTTATTTCAGAGCAAGTTTTAATTCAATGAATTCAAGAGTTCTTTAATTTGCGGATTAAGACGTAGTGCATTCTGAATAATCGTTAGAGCCTCCGCACGTGTGGTATTGCCATGAGGATCAAATTCACCATCGTTCCTGCCACTTACAATACCCGCTTTGGCTGCAGACTTAATTGCTTGGGTAGCATAGGAGCTGGCAGTGGATAGATCTGTAAAGTTCCCCTTGGAATCATCTTGATTCATCGAATTCAAATTCACAATACGGGAAAGGATAACAACTATTTCTTCACGGCTGATCGCTTGGTTCGGCCTGAAGGTTCCGTCGCTATAACCTCCAAGGACTCCTGCCCCGGCCAGTTGTTCAATTGCTTCTTTCGCCCAGTGGGAGCTGATATCGCTCATATTTGCAGATTGACCCGTAGCTGCGTTTAGGTTAAACACCCGAGAAATAAGCGATGCGAACTCTGCACGAGTGATATTCGCATTAGGCTTAAACTGTCCATTGGTATAGCCACGGATAAAATTCAGCTTCACGTACGTGTCTATCGTCTTTTCTGCCCAATGTCCTTTACTGTCATTCAATTCATTCTTAATACCCGCTTTATTAGCCTCCCCTATCTTGGACTCGATAGCTGATGCTAAGTTCTTTTCATCAACCAGGCTGCTGTTGAACACATGATTTACAGGTTCTGATACCGGCGTTGATCCTGGTGTTGGTGACGGTGTTGATGCTGGTGTCGGCGTTGGCGTTGGCGTCGGTTGTGGCGCTGGTGATGATTCAGTTGTCGAACTTAGCGTCACAGTATTGGAAGCTGCAGAGGCTGTACTACTGCCTGCATCATTTACTGCCTTCACCGTAAAAGTATAAGTGATTCCGTTAGTTAGTCCCTCTACCGTAATTGGGCTTGCAGACCCCACTGCCGTGATATTTCCAGGCAAGGCTGTCACTTCATAACGAGTGATCGGGATTCCTCCATTTTCTGAAGACTCATCAAAGCTGACCACAGCTTGTCTGTTACCCGCAACAGCAATTACATTCGTGGGTGCTGCTGGATATGTGATGGGTGTGGCACTGACTTCATTGGAAGCAGCACTGTCACCACCGGGATTCGTTGCTTTTACGACAAAATAGTACGGGGTGCCATTCGTCAAGCCTGTTACTTCATAATTGTATGTAGAGCTAGTTACCGTAGCTTCTTCTGCTCCATATTCACCGGAAGCCGTACTTTTGTAAACTTTATATCCTGTAGAGCCGTTAATCGAATTCCAAGCAAGGCTCACCTTAGAATCACTTACCGTAGCAGGAAGCAGAACAGGAGCTCCAGGGACTGGCACTTGCGGTGTTGCGCTGACTTCATTTGAGCTACCGCTGTCGCCGCCCATGTTGCTTGCCTTAACAACGAAATTATACGTTGTTCCGTTCGTCAAACCTGTTACCGTGTAGGTGTAAGTCGAACCGGTTACTGTTGCAACGGGAATAGAATCATAGGAATCTTCTGCATTTCGCTTGTACACATCGAATGTGTCCGCTCCTGCAACAGCATTCCAGCTCAATATCACTTGTTCATTGCCGGCTGCTGCTGTAAGGCCTGTGGGTGCAGCTGGGGCTGGAATTTGCGGTGTTGCACTGACTTCATTCGAGAAAAGGCTGCTGCCATATTGATTACTAGACTTCACCGTAAAATAATAATTTACTCCGTTGGTCAGTCCTGTAAGAGTTGCAGTTGTTTCGTTGACGCTAGCTACCGGAGTCAAGTCGTATGACCCTGGCGCAGTTCCTTGATATACATCATAGTTGGCTGCATTTGATACGCTGCTCCAGTTTAACGTTACTTCCCCGTCTCCTGATGCAGCTGTCACATTAGTTGGCGCTGCTGGAGCATCGTTGTACAATTCAAACTCGGTAATATCCGGGAAAAATGACCATGCTGTAATCGTAACCTTCACATACCGTGCACTGACAGGTTGAGATAATGTTCTGAAGATTCTGATATCCGTATTTCCTGACACTACATCTACTTCAGTCCACGTTAAATCATCATTACTTACTTCAAGCTTGATCGCACCATTGTACCGATCAATCCATGATTCTACAGCATAACTTCTAAATTGTGTTACCTTACCCAGGTCAATCTTAAGCCAAGGAGCTTCGCTTAAATTTGCAGGTCCCCATTCTGATCTTGAGTTACCATCAACCGCATTACTTGCTAGAGAAGCGCTATTCCATGTACTACTAGCTGTCGCTGCTTTATTCAATGCTAAGTTAATACTGCTGGCACTGGCATACACAGGAATCGTTCCTGCTAGAATTAAAAATGCCGATAACAAAGCCATACTTCTTTTAAACATCTACCTCTTCCCTTCGTTGTGTTTTGTGCGTTATTCCTGAGGAATCTCGCACTTCGCTTACAAGAATCACCATAATTCGACATCACGTGATTCTATCAAATAATGCTAAACAAATTCTTAAAAAAATAAGTATATAAAAAATATTTATTCTTAATTGACTCATAGTTAGGTAAAAGGCTGGTAAAGATTTATAGGGTAAATGCCTATCATTAACGCTGTAGGGAAACTATGCTAAGATATAAATGACTTCATCAAGAAAGGACAGAAATTAGTTGCTGCATTCATTTTTGCTCACGTTATAACAGGTATTCCTGCCCATATCGCTTCCAGTCATTGGAGGCATACTGTTAAAACGGTATAAACATTGGGATACAAAACCACTGTCAGCCTTTTCCCTCTATATTTTGAGCCCTGCGCTTATATTGAATACACTGCTTCATGCCGAGCTTACCTGGACGGACGTTTCAGGCACCTTTTCGTTCTCCATAATTAACCTGCTCGCTCTTTGGGCACTCGCAGCGCTATTAAGTCGTATTTTACATCTGGGTGCAAGAGAAAAAGCGGGACTTACCCTTGTCTCCACGTTTACAAACTGCGTGAATTATGGTCTCCCGCTTGTTTTACTCGCCTTTGGACAGCTTGGATTGGACAAAGGCTCAGTGTATGTGATCGGACAGATGATCATCGTGAATACTGTAGGTATCTTTTTTGCGGCAAGATCGGAATTCACCATCAAAAATGCTATCCTATCCGTTTTCCGCATGCCTTCCATATATCACCTGTCCTCTCGTACATCATTTTGACCATACTTCCGGTGGAAGGAACGTTATTTAGTGTGCTGATGATTCTGGCATCGATGCCAACGGCAGTAAACGCGGTTATTTGGGCCGAACAGTTCAATGCCTCTCCGCAGTTTGTGTCACGTTGTATTTTATGGACAACCGCTGCATCTGTGGTCATTCTGCCGATAATGATTGTGATGTCAACTTGATGAACCTCTTCCAATAAAATTATAACAACCCGCCAAAGCGGGGGTTGCTCTAAGGCTATAAGCCTTAATTACAGGCTCTGTGCGATGCTGGACTTTAGTCGAGTACCGCTACCTGCTGTGGTCTGGTCAGAACCACGGAGATATTTGTTACAATATAGCAAAGTCTTTTGGAGGAGCGATTGATTATGAATTACGAGCATAAAGTACAGAGGGAAATTGCCGACTGGGAACAAAAAATGTTTAAGCCACCGGGGTGGCTGGAAAAAACTTCGAAAACAATCGGTAATCAAATTAACCAATTGATTCCCCCGAAGGTACACAGCATCATTACGACCACCATACGATCGATCGTGCGCACGGCATTGTTCGGCGCTGAATATACGCCTAGCCGTTCTGTACAATACACTCCGGAATTGGAATCTGCAGATCAAGATGCGAAAGAGTTGTTTGCCCTATACCAAAAAATCGCGGTTGCTGAAGGCGCCGGAACTGGTGCTGGGGGCATTATGCTTAGCATGATAGACTTTCCAACGTTAATTGCCATCAAAATGAAATTTTTGTTCGAGCTATCGCATGCTTACGGCTATGACACCAAACATTTTTCCGAGCGGGTATTTATTCTCAAGGTATTTCAAATGACGTTTTCCGGTCCGGAAAGCCGGGCCAGATTGTTGAATTCCATCAAACATTGGCATATTGAAAAGGAACAATGGGTCTCCGACGCCGAATACTCCCGAAAAATGGACTGGGAGACATTTCAGATCGAGTATCGCGACTCCATCGACTTTCGGAAAATGCTGCAGATGGTGCCTGGGATCGGCGCTTTTGCAGGGGCTTGGGCGAACTACACCATTCTCGAGGAGCTGCGCGAATACGCGATGAACGCTTACCGCCTGCGCAGATTGCACGATGATTTTGTAGTTTTGAGTTAATCCCCTCTCTGTCGTTAATTAGGTGGATTCGCGATAACAGCGATTTTGCAAAAAAAGCAAAGATGCTTCCTGTGACTTTTGTAATCAAGGCAAGAAAACTATAGTATCCGTGCTCAGACAATAATTTAGTCCCTTATAATATATAAGTAGATAAATTAAAGGGCATTGCATATTAGTTATCTAATATATGTAATGCCCTTTATTAAACCTCACAATATTTGCTAGCCAACTAATTTCAAACCTACTGCGGATCCGAGCACCATGGCAATAAACACAATTCTTAATATATTCCTTGGCTCACCGTAAAATATCATACCGAGAATTGCTCCTCCGGATGCTCCTATACCTGTCCATACAGCATATGCTGTACCCATCGGCAAGGTTTTCATGGCAAAGGACAAGAACAAGAAGCTTAATCCAAAGCATGCAGCCAAAAAGAGGAATGATGTTACGTTGCGATCTTTGTTCAATTTATTAATCATTAGGACACCAAGCATTTCAAATATTCCAGCTAAAATAAGAAAAATCCAATTCATGAGTTAGCCCACCTCCTTTTTCTTCTCTTTGCTTAACATTTTTAGCCCAATAACCCCCAATAACAGAATTGCAATGAGTGCGATCTTTTTTATTTGAATAGGAGAATCAAATAATATAATTTCTGCGAAAACAGTACCTGCTGTACCTAAACCAACAAAAACAGCATATACAGTCCCTACCGGAAGAAAACGTGCTGCCCTAATCATCAAGGTGAAACTTACAATAATGGCAATCACGGTAGCTCCCCATTCTAAAATCCCACTAGCATGTTTTAATCCAATGACCCACCCCACCTCAAATACCGCAGCAATAATAACGGACAACCATGTTTTGTTCATTTTTTTTTCTCCTTTTTGAATTGCGCTACATAAAGTATTTATCAAGCACAGCAAAAAAATAATAAAGCCCGGGAAATAAACTGTTCAACAGTTTATCTCCCGGGCTTTTATCCCTCCGTGACACAACTACAAGTTGTGGTTATCTCTTGGACCAGCCGATATATAAGATCGCGGAACCCTAGATAACATTTAAAATTTAATTATCCCTTCGAATTATACACAGCTCCTTTCAAACTTTCAAGAATATTTTTTACTTTAAAATTTGACTAGAGTCTTGTTCACCGGAATAATATCCAACTTCAACTACATAAATATAGTTTTTGTTGCAACTGCTTGTTGAAATGCCTGATCATGCTCAACAATAACCATCGTAGGATTAAATTCTTGAATAAGCTCTTCAATCTGCATGCGCGAATAAATATCGATAAAATTCAACGGTTCATCCCAAATATATAAATGAGCCTTTTCACATAAACTTTTAGCTATAAGCAGCTTTTTCTTTTGGCCACCGGAATAATATGATATATCTTTCTCAAACTGAATTCGGTCAAAATCCATTTTGCGCAGGATCGATTTAAATAATGGTTCATCAATCTCATGCTCTTCAATAAAGTCTGATAACAGTCCCTTCAAATGAGAGGTATCCTGCCCAACATAGGAAATGATAAGTCCTGAAGCTAAATTCATAGTGCCTGTATGCTGTATAGGATCTCCTAAAATTAGTTTAAGGATGCTACTTTTTCCGCTTCCATTCTTTCCATCAAGTACAACTCGGTCACCTTGTTCAACTTTAAAGCTAATTGGTTTATTCACTATTTGGTTATCGTACTTCACAGACACGTCAGCTAAAACTAGCAATTCTTTGGATTGAATTTCTAATGGATCTAATTTTAATGACTCGGTTTTTTCCACATTTTTAAGCAGTTTGGACTTTTCCTCAATAGCTTTTTGTTGCCTTGATTCAAGGCTCTTGGCCCTCTTCATCATCTTTGCTGCTTTATGTCCTACATAACCCTTATCCAGCTTAGAACCCGAATTCGTTGTCCCATTTTTGGAGGCTTCCACTTGATTGGACCAGCCTGCTGAACGCTTTGAAGACTGTTTCAATCTCCCTATGTCTTTTTGTAGACGCTGATTTGTTGCCTCTTCATGCTCCTGCTGTCTATCAAAATTTAACTTCCAGGAAGAATAGTTACCACTTTGAACTTCAATATTTGCCCTATTTATAGATAAGATATGGTCAACGCATCCATCTAAAAAGATTCTGTCATGTGATATTAAAATAAACCCTTTTTTCTTCTTTAAATAATTAGAGACAATCTTTCGTCCATCGGTGTCTAAATGATTGGTTGGCTCATCAATCAATAAAAATTGGCCTTCATTCAAAAATAGTGCGGCAAGCAATACCTTTGTTTGTTCTCCATTGGAAAGTGTGTTAAATGGTCGGTACATGACCTCGGCATCAACATTTAGATAGGATATTTCACGAAGAAATTCCCAATCTTCCGCTTGGGGGCAAATTTCCTCAAGGATTTCATAAGTAAACTTGTTTTTATCCGAAACTGGATAAGGAAAATAATTAAATTCTACCGAAGAAATGATTTTCCCACTATACTCATAATTTCCTAACAATAAATTAAAAAATGTTGTTTTACCTCGTCCATTTCTACCGATAAATCCAAGCTTCCAATCCGTATCTAATTGAAAGTTTACACCTTCAAAAATATTGTCAAAGCTGCCTGGATAAGAAAAAGTTAAGTCTTGAACTTGTATCATTGACATGATAAT
>RCUU01001139.1_pt1 | contig 13195 bp, 10 predicted proteins | sample 2166211 | NCBI WGS metagenome assembly RCUU01 (sample SAMN09932620, study PRJNA488358) | compost metagenome | feature: garden; material: soil; isolation source: compost soil in phenylacetic acid-enriched culture | place: Germany: Experimental Botanical Garden Goettingen | collected 2016-01-27
CCTCCGGAATGGAGAACCAGCCGGGCTTCCGGATCAGCCTGAAGCTGGCTAACCGGCTGATTGCGGCCGCCTGCTATGGCGACCTGATGATGCGCCTGCTGCACCGGTTCAGACCGTATGAGGTGATTCCAGGAAGCGCACAGGCCTTGTTCCGCAAAGGGATGGACCGCTGCAAGTCCAGCCTTTCGACCTTTTCGTTCCGCGAATACAAAAGGCTGACCCGTGAAATCGTCGGCGAATTCGTTCAGCTTCCTGTGGTGAAGGCCGTGAAGCCGCAGGTGGGGATTGTCGGCGAAATCCTGATCAAGTTCCATCCGGACGCCAATAACCACATCATTGAGATGATTGAGGCCGAGGGCGGCGAAGCGGTCATGCCGGATTTCCTGGATTTCATTTTCTATTGCGTCTACAATCCGATTTACAAAGCCGAGCAGTTCGGCAAAAGCAAAAGGCTGGGTTTTATCAATCCGATGCTGATTTCCTATCTGGAAATTTACCGCAAACCCGTCAAGGCGGCGCTGGAAGAAGCAGGGCTGGCCAAAGGCCGTGAGAATATCTATGGCCTGGCCGAAAAGGCCAGCCGCCTGGTCTCTGTAGGCAATCAAATGGGCGAAGGATGGTTCCTGACCGCGGAAATGATGGATCTGCTGGATAACGGGGTTAATAATATTGCATGTATCCAGCCTTTTGCCTGTCTGCCGAATCATATTACCGGCCGGGGAATGATTAAAGGGCTGAAGGATCTGTATCCCGGCGCCAATATTGCCGCCATCGATTACGATGCGGGTGTCAGTGTCGTGAACCAGGCGAACCGGATCAAGCTGATGATGTCCATCGCCAGCGGATTGGAGAGCAGTACTCCCCCCTCTGCCGCAAAGGTGAAAAAAGGCAGCAAAATGAAGCCGGTAGTGGTCGGAAGCGTCAGAAGCGACCTGTAAGCATACAGTTTTTTATATTCAAAGAGCGTACCCTTAGCAGATGGGGTACGCTCTTTTATTGTGGAAGGATATAAGGTCATTTGGTTGTAGGAAAACGATGTCCAGCCCGCTACTTTTGCAGCTTCAGCTTGACGCGCATAGCTTTATTCAGATGAACGAAGTTATGCCTTGTGGCAGGCATCAGTACGAGGCCCGCAATGGTTTTGGATCCCCAATAATCAATCAGCCACTGTTCCGATTCTTTGACTGCGCCTTCTTCAGAAATTCTGCTGATCTGCCCAGGGCCGGGCTTCTCGCGGAATTGCCCGGGCTGCAATCCAGCGATAATGGATCGTGTCCCGGCAGCCACAGCCTGACGATATTCCAGCAAGGCCTCAATGTCGACAGCTGCGCTGAATTCTGCGATCTCCTGTCCGCTCATCCCGTTTCCGGAATGAATACAAGGGGTCTGGAGCTTGTCGGCATAATGTTCTGAATGAAGAATCTGATCACCATCCGCAGTGAGGATATTCATCGTAATGTCCTCAATACGGGCACTGTGCCAAATGTGCCACACAATCGAATTGCTGCTGTTAGTCGTATGTACCGGATAACTGCGCATGGTTTGCTCCAGGAGATCTTTTAACAGCTCATCTTCATAAGTGGTCTGCTCCGGATGGGCGTCATTCGAGGCATACAGCCAGGTATGCAGCTCCAGGAAAAGGGCTGCCGCATTAGCATGCTCTTCCGGTTTTGTGATTATTCCGGTCAGTTGCTTATGCTTGTCATTCCAGATTTTCCGGGCTTCAAGAGACATAAGGGTTCACCGCTTCCGCTTTAATGTTAGCTACATCCTAGATTATATAGTAAATCCCATTGCTGGTCGGTTTTTAAGCGTGTCTGTTTTGCGGCAGAAGATCAAACTAAGATAATGCTTATAGCTCCATTTTATTTTTTTCAGAAAGTTTCAGTAAGTGGTTGACGAATAAATAGGTAAATAGTAAAATAGTTCGCATGCGAAGTATTAATGAGTTTACGAAATTTGTGGAGGCGATGAATGTTGGAGGATAGAGAACGGCAATTGGATGATATCTTTTCTTCATTCCGCTGTATAATCCATAATTTTCAGCAGCTTATGTGGAAGGATGCAGAAAAGCTTAACATTACATCCACACAGTTAATGGTCTTGCGCAAATTGGAGGTACATCCGGATGTAGGAATTACGGAGCTTGCGGATCTGCTGCACCTGGGAAACAGCGCGGCTAGCGGTGTGGTTGACCGGATGGTGAAGGCTGGACTGATAACCAGACAACGCTCGGAGAGCGACAGACGTATATTTAAGCTGGCCATGACCGACAAAGGCCGGGAGATCAGGGAGCAAAGCAAGCAATCGCTCAGAAGCCATTTGGAGCCCTTGTCGAACATACCGGCGGAGGATGCCAAAGAACTGCTTAGATTGCATGGTGAAATCATTAAAATTTTGGAACAAGGGAGAGAGAACAACAAGCTATGAGCACAATAACTGCTAACGCTGCCGCGCCGTCGAAGACGATACGCAGAGGCCCCATCATTGCGGCCCTCCTGATCGGCGCGTTCGTGGCGCTTCTGAATCAGACGCTGATGAATGTGGCACTGCCCAAAATGATGGAGGACCTCAAGATTGCCGCCAATACGGCACAATGGCTGACAACAGGATTTATGCTGGTGAACGGGGTGCTTATTCCAATCAGTGCCTATCTGGTGGAGAAGTTTACTACACGTCAATTATTTACTACCGCAATGATGCTATTTTCCATAGGAACGCTGGTCTGTGCCATAGGCACCGGCTTTGAGATGATTATGGTCGGCAGAGTGATTCAGGCTGTCGGCGCAGGTATTCTGATGCCTCTGATGAACATTGTGTTCCTGCGGATCTTCCCGATTGAAGAGCGCGGCAAAGCGATGGGGCTAATGGCGGTCGCCATGATTTTCGCCCCGGCGGTAGGACCCACGCTGTCCGGCTGGGTGGTGCAGAACTATTCCTGGCGGGTGCTGTTCTACATTGTGCTTCCGCTGGCTATTTTCTCTACACTGCTTGGCATGAAGACAATGCAGAATGTCGGAAAGCTGACCTCACCCCGGTTGGATAAAATGGGTGTGGTGCTGTCCACGCTTGGTTTCGGCGGATTGCTGTACGGCTTCAGTGATGCGGGAACAGACGGCTGGAACAGTGCGACGGTATATGCCTGCCTGATTCTTGGCGTTGTGGCTTTGGCTTTGTTTGTATGGCGTGAGCTTACGACCGACAAGCCGCTGCTGGAGTTCCGCATTTTCCGGTACAACATGTACTCATTGACCACTGTAATCAACATTATTGTCACGATGGCACTGTATTCCGGGATGATCCTGCTGCCGATCTATCTGCAGACGATCCGTGGCTTTACACCGATGGAATCGGGGCTGATGCTTCTGCCGGGTGCGATCCTGATGGGCGTAATGTCTCCGATCACAGGGATTATTTTTGATAAAATAGGCGCCAGATGGCTGTCCGTTATCGGCTTGATTATCACTACAATTACTACTTGGGAGTTCAGCCAGATTACTCATACGACCACGTATACCCACCTGATTCTGACTTACACGGCCCGGATGTTCGGGATGTCCATGCTGATGATGCCAATCGTAACCGCCGGTCTGAACCAGCTGCCGCAGCGCCTGGCTTCACACGGTACGGCAATGTCGAATACACTGCGGACGGTAGGGGGAGCACTGGGCATGGCGCTGTTCGTCAGCCTGATGACCAACCGGACGAAGAGCAACATTACGGAAGCCGTTACTAGCGGTGCTGTATCTCAGACCGACAAGGCGGCCATGCTCAAGCTTACACAGGATGCAACGATCAACGGGATTACCCATGCGTTTACCGTGGCTACCTGGGTGACGGTTGTGGCCCTGGTGATGGCCCTGTTCATCAAGAAAACCTCACCGCAGCCTGATTTCCTGAAAACGGAAGAGGCCGAACCTGTGCAGCCGCAAAAGGTGAAGTCGCAGCAGGCCTAACGTCATTTGAATCAGCATTCTTCTTGATTTCCAATTAGAAACTGCTTTTATAGGTTCAGCATATAAAGCCTAATATTTGAACAAAAAGGACTATCCGTCAGCCTTAGTGGCTGCCCGGGTAGTCCTTTTGCCGGTATTTTGGCCCTTGATGGCAAGAACCTTCAGACTTCAGCGGCTGTGCTCCAGCGCTTCAAACGCGGAAGGCTGTCTGCCAGAATACGGCGGGCCTCCGCTTCATCCATACCTTCCCCGGCCATGAACCCGGCGCACAGATCCGCCATCTCTTCCATGGTAGTCTCCGGCTGCTTGAATTCACCGTTCTCGTAGCAATACACACAGTACTCATCTGTTATTTTGCCTTCGCGGTCAGTACCCTGCAGCTCTGCCCCGGTCATCGGCATTCCGCTCCACAGTATAAGATAACTAACCTGACAGCATCCCTTCAGGTTTATTTGCTGCCTTTATATTTGGCGGCAATTTCTGCTGCAAGCGCGGCCAGTTTGCGGCGGACCGGTTCAGGCTCCAGGACCTCCACAACCGTGCCGAAACTCAGCAAAAATCCGTACAGCCAGTTGTTCTCCGCGTAAGCCACTTTAACGGTATATCCTCCTTTTCCATCCGGCTCCAGCTCCTCACAATCAAAATAGTCCTCCGCCAGATGTCTGCCCTCTGCCGAAAATTCCAGGACAATGGCCTGTACGTTCTGCGGTTTCTTCCAGCCCTCTGTCCAGGGCAGATCCTGCAGGGGGATATCCAGCCGTTCGAAGCTCTGTGCTTTCTTGACCAGCGACTTCATGCGCAGCAGCTTAAACAGCCTGAAGTCTTGGCGCTCTGTGCAGAATCCGTATAAATACCAGCCCGAACCCTTATGTACAAGCGTATATGGCTCCACAGACCGGTGGCTGATCCGGCCGTCTGCATTGACATAATCAAAAGCTACGACAGTGCTCTCCTCCAGCGCTTCTTTCAGCATGGTCAGGCGCTCCTCCAGCGGACCCTGCAGCCCCCAGGGGGAGAAGTCGACAAGCAACTGGGTAGTTTTGCTGCGGAAGGCATGCGACTTAGAAGGAGGAATTACACTGCTGATTTTTTCCATGAGCAGGTTGTGTCCGCCGCCTCCGTAAGAGGATACGCTCTGCAGGGCTGTGAAAATATCAGCCAGCTCGCGTTCTGTAAGTACATTGCGGTCCAGCCGGTATCCCTCCATGAGGCCAATGCCGCCATTTGCGCCTTGATAGGTGACGACGGGAATCCCGGCTCCGTTAATACTGTCGATATCACGGTAAATGGTCCGTACAGATACTTCGAACATATCAGCCAGTTCCTTGGCCTGGACCAGCGGGCGGTTCATCAGCAAAATAACAATGGAGAGCAAACGGTCAATTTTCACACAAGCTTCCTTCTTTCGGGTGTATTCGTAAGTTCATTATCCTTGTATTCCCGCACAGAATCAAAGGAAATAAAGCCTTGCTATTCATTTCATGTTAGACTAATATCTAATTAGATGAATATTTAATAATGGAATGTGAGGGAAAGTTGTGAACATGAATATAACGAAAAACAGCTCTGCGGCAGTGCTTAAGCGGGATTATAAGGGGTATTCCCGGCTGTTTGCGGCTGGTCTGGTTAACGGCATTGGCGACCGGTTCAGCAGTGTCGCCATGCTGGCGCTGATTCTGCAGGTGACCGGATCGGGGATGGCAGTAGGGATCTCCTTGGGGATGAGGGTGCTTCCCTATCTGTTCATGGCCCCGCTTGGCGGAATGCTCGCCGGCAGGATGCCGCGCAAAACCATAATGATGGCTGTTGACTTGCTGCGCGTGCCAATCGCACTGTCCTTTCTTTTGGTGGACGGAGCGGATAGGCTCTGGCTGCTGTATGCCGGGAGCTTTATTATGGCAGCTGGCGAGGCTATATACAGTCCGGTGCGCAAATCCTCGATTCCGCTGCTGGCCAGTCCGGATTCATTGCACAAAATCAATAGTCTGGAGCAGCTGATGACCGGCTGTGTGCTGATTCTGGGAGCATTTACAGGCGGACTTGTGTCGCTGTGGTGGGGGCCGGAAATGGCGTTTGTAACCAATGCAGCCTCGTTCCTGCTGGCCGCTCTTCTGGTCTGGGGCATATCGTTTCCGCCACCGGCAGAAATAGCGGGCGGGATTGAACAGATTGCAGACGCTGCTCCTACCGGGGTGTTTTCAGCGGGAAACCATCTGAACAGGGCCGGCCGCTGGCAGACCCTTAGGATTCTGATTGGCGGCAGCCAGGTGCTCCAGATCATTCTGGCCTACGAATTACTGGTGCCGGTTATCAATGGATGGGACAATGTGCTGATCAGTGTGTATGCGGTGCAGGTGTTCCATGCGGGTGATGTGGGGGTCGGAGCTTTCTATGCCGCACTCGGCATCGGGCTTAGCCTCAGTTTTTTTGCCGGACGGCTGCTGAAACGGAGGCTTCTGGAAATCGCGCTTGCGGGTCTGCTGCTGGAGGGGATTCTGCTTATGTGTATCAGTGGCAGCAGTCATTTCGGGGTGGCCTTTATGCTATATATTCTGCTGTCGCTCTGCGGGGGAATTGGGAGTGCCTGTCTGGATACGCTGGTGATGAGGGAAACGCCTTCTGCCCAGCAGCCGGTTGTTTTTGGACTATTATCAGCGCTGGGCGGCTCACTGATTGGTCTGTCCATGTTCAGTGCAGGCTGGCTGCTGGAAGTCGTGGAGCCGAGGACGCTGGGATTCGCTGGTGGCGCCGGCTTTGCAGGGACGGCATTACTGCTCGGAGGTTTTGGGTGGCTGCTCCGTTACCGGAAGACGATGTCAAGGAAACTGCACCTGTGACTAATAAAGAACACACTGCGCTCTTTATTTGGACGGCTCTTTCACCTTAACCACCTGGGTTTCCAGGTTCATGCCAGTTTTGCGCCGGAGCAGCCGTGAACTGATCCTGTGCCGGTAGCGGTACAGGATAATTAGTGCTGCGATGGCCGCGATGCCGGAGACAATCCAGACCGCATACTTCTCGAACAGGTGAAAGATGCCCATCCACTGCGGGCCGAATACTTTTCCGATCCCCAGAAAAAGAACTACCCACATCAGGGCACCGCTATAAGCATAGAGGGCAAACTTACGGAACGGAAGGGCAGTAATGCCTGAAAAATAGCCGGTAAAGTGGCGTACCCCGGGGATGAAGTAGCCTATAGAAACGAGAATGCTCCCATAACGATCGAACCAGTGCTGCGTTTTCTCCAGCTTGGCCTCTGAGAACAGAAACCATTTTCCATAACGCTGAATAAAAGGAAGACCTGCCTTAAGCCCGATAAAATAGGTCACAGTCATGCCGACTGTAGTTCCGGCAAAAGCCACGGCAATCAGCACGAAGAAGTCAAGTCTGCCGGTATACGAGAGGAAGCCTGCGAAGGCCATCGTGGTCTCCCCCGGAAAAGGCAGGGCCACGAACTCCAGTAAAAGTCCAAAGAAAAGTACACTATAGCCATAGCTGGCGAACAATTCCTGTATCCATTTCAGCATTTCCATAAGGTCGTCACTCTCCAAGGGCACTCTGCCTAATTCTATTTCCGGGCTTGTCTTCATACAATCTACCAAAAGACGCTGAGGCGCCAATAGAAAGCTGGAGGTAGAGAAGATGAAGGGTTGCCGAAAAAATGATATTCGCCGGATAGTCCTCGGCGGTTTGCTTGCTATGGTGGTTATAGTACTTGCATTTGCGGGGCGGACCGTACTCTTTAAGAATAATCTTCCGGCTGCCCTGACGCAAGCTGTGGCCCTGGCGCCGCCAGATGCCGGTCAGCTTCAACCACAGCCAGGCTTCACTTCAGCCTCGGGGCTTTCCATGAATCTTAATCATTCACAGGCAGCTGCAAAAACCACGGCGAAAACTGCATTCCGGGCAGAGGCTGGAGTAAAGAATGGAGCCGCAGTATCCAAAGCTCCTGTCAAACCTCCCCTGCCTGCGCAGACCAGGCAAAAAACAGTCTACTTAACATTTGACGACGGTCCCAGCAAAATCACGCCAAAGGTTTTGAACATTCTGCGCCAGCAGGGGGTAAAGGCGACCTTTTTTGTGCTCGGGGAGCAGGCGGAACAGCGGCCGGAGCTGATCAATGCCATATGGGAACAGGGCCATGCCATCGGCAATCATACGTATAATCATAATTACCATGATTTATATAGCGGGTTTACAGAGTTTTGGTCGCAAATCAAGCAAACCGAGGAGATTGTCCGGAACATCACCGGGGTGCGCCCGCAGCTTGTGCGTGCGCCAGGCGGCACATACGGGCATTTTGACAAAACGTATTTCCAGCTGCTGGAGCAAGCGGGCTATTCCGTAATGGACTGGACGGTGGACAGCGGTGATTCCAAGCGCAAGGGGGTGCCTGCTGCGGATATTTTGCAGGAATCTGTATCCGATCTGACCGCTTCCCGGGTGATCCTGCTGCTGCATGACGGAGGGGGCCATGAGCAGAGCGCCAAGGCCCTGCCGGATATTATCAAGCGCTACAAAGCAGCTGGATATGCCTTTGGCGTGCTGGATGGAGAGGTGCCGCCAGTCCAGTTCAGGGTATCCGCCTCCGCTGCCGGAGCAGGTCATGCCCAGCCATCCAAGGCTTGGATTGCGGCAAATATCATCCCTAACCGGGAGCTGTTTGCACCCGGCAAAGCGCTGGCACTGGAGATCGGAATGCAGGAAATCAGGCTGCTCCCCGGAGAATACCGGATTAGTGAGGGACAATATAAGGTTCCGCTGCGTGCGGCAATCGAACGGCTTGGCGGAAAAGTCAGTTGGGATGTTTCCAGCCGTAAGGGCAGGGTGGTCTGGAATGGCCGGACCATCCTGGCGGATGCAGCGAATAAACAGCTGACCGTAACGGATGCGGATGGCAGACAGCGGGTCCACAGTGCGGATGTGCAGATCATCGGCTCTTCATTATGGGTCTCCCTCCGCGGGCTGCTGGAGGCTGTAGGACACCCGCCGCTGACCGCAGCGGTGACTGCGGAGGAACGCAGGGTAACAACGCTTTGAAATGCAGCAAAACGTGAGGTCTGGACACTCTTTTTCGTGGGAATAATAGACAATATCAGGCTACTTTGCGCCATATCTCCTATGGCCGAAGGAAGCTAGTCTATGACCAAAGGAAGGGTAGCCCAATTGTCCTCTTCATCCTTTATGAAACCGCCCACGCTTGAACGGAAAGAACAAAATAGCATAAACAAGACCGGAAGCCTGCCTGTTCATCGGGCCCGGAAAGTTCTGGGAGAGTGGATAAGAATCCTCACAGTAGCGGCTGTCATCGGCTCCCTGTATGCCTGGCGTGGAGGAGAAACACTGCTGTTTCTCTTGCTGGCCAGCGGAGTTCTAATGCTTGGAGGATTGCAGCTGCAGCTGCTGGGCCCCCGGCAGGTAAAGATTACGCGCAGCTTGCCGGCTCTCCACCCAACCGCCGGGGATACGCTGACTGTGGAAGTAAAGGTCACCTTCAGGACACGAATTCCACTGCCATGGATGGTTATAGCGGACCACTGGAGTGGAGGGATGCACCAGCAGCTGCTATTTCCCGGATTCCGGCGCTCGCTCACATACACCTATTCGCTGCATGAGGTGCAGCGCGGGGTACACCGGCTTCACGGGTGCAGCGTAACCTGGGGAGATATGTTTGGTTTGTTCACCGGCGGCTGTCTATCCGGGGGCGGCGACAGCTTCAAAGTCAGGCCAAGACCCCTGTATATAGGCAGAGCGCTGCATTTCAGCAGCGCAAAGGCGGGAGACACGGTGAACAGCAGCCGAACCCGCAATTCCATCACTGAAGCCGGTGAAATCCGCGACTATGCACCGGGTGACCCGCTTAGCCGGATTCACTGGAAGAACAGCGCGCGCAAGGGTACGCTGCAGAGCCGGGTACCGGAGCGGGAAGAAGGACGCATGGCCTGCATTGTTCTTGCCAATAGTCCCGGGGAATATGAAATTCCTTACGGGGCTCTGACACCGCGTGGGCAGCGCGTGGACCTTCCGGCTCCATTTGAACGTGCCGTTTCCGCTGCAATGGGGCTTTTGCTCGCTGCAGAGCAATCCGGTTCATATGTGCAGTTCTTCAGCGGCGGATGGCCGGAAGGCATGGCCAAACATGAAGGACTCGGGCAAATCCCGTCCAGAGTACAGGATATGCTCACGGAGATTACTCCTGACGGCGGGCGTTCTTTAAGTACGCTGCTGGAGGATGCCTCGCGGGGCTGGATTCCGGGGATGACGATTGTTGTCATTACCGGCCGGCTGGAGGAAGAAACTGCCCGTACCCTTGCCCGGTTTCTGGTACAAGGCGTGAAGGTTGAACTGTATTATGTCTGGGACCAGCCCGCTCCGGGGCCAACAGGCGGTGTGGTGAAAAGTCAGTGGAGCCCGGCAGCTACAATTGGCGCCAGCTTGACCAGACTTGGAGCATGTCTGTACTGCCTTGGGGACAGTTCCCCGTCAAAAGGAAACAAGGGGGTGGAAGTCCATGGATTCCAGGAGCGCTCAACGCTTTGGTAGGGGGCAGCCTATAGCGGCAGCAGAATTTACCGGACCGTTAGCCGTGAGGAAGAAACGCTGGGGGATTCGGACCGGTACGTCTGCTGCCTTGAACGTCCGGGACCATTCGGAGAACAGTCAAGCTGATTACAGAGACAGTAGTCCTCTGCATTATCGGCTGCTGTTCTCTTTGGCCGTTATGGGTCTATTCATGGAATGGCTGCTTCCTTTGCTCCGGACTGCCGTGGAGCCGGATACGCAGCGGCTGCTGCATACGCTGATGTTTTGCGCCGCTGCCTTGCTGCTGTGGGGAAGCCTCAGGCTTCCTAATTTCGTCCAATATCCGGTTCAATTCATGATCATGTCCCTGGCCTGGTTTTATATATGCACCGGCAATGAAGAGAGCCATTGGCTGAGGGCATATGCCGCAGAAGTTCCGGGTGATTTGGCGCTGCTGTTTTCAGGGCATATCTCAGCATTGAGCGGGAACAGCCGCTTGCTGATTCTGGTGCTGGGCTGGGGGCTGCTGGTTTGCTCCGTGCAGCAGTTGGCACTGTATAGAGGCAGCACGGGGCTCTTTACCCTAGTGACCCTGGTGTACCTTCTCGTGCTGGATATGGGCTTCACGGTGAAAACAACCGGCGATGTTATAGTTGCCTTGGGTCTGATTTTATGGTTGCAGGCCTTGAACCGTCTGCTACGGCTGAAAGAGTGCACCGGAAGCGCTGCTCTTCCTTATACGCGCTGGGGCGGGCTGGCCCTGGCCGGGGCACTGTTCATCTCGCTGGCGGCCTGGACTGGAGGGGAGCTGTATGGAGCACGTCCAGGCGGGCCGATTACATTCCAGCCGGTTTTGGACAAGATGCAGAAATGGGCGGCAGGGCAAATGCAGGAAGCTTCCCAACACCAACGGGTCCAGCCGGGGAGCACGGGCTACGGTTCAGGAGAAGCAGAGCTTGGCGCTCCGCTGGCGGCCAGTACTGAAGCTGTTTTCAGTGTTGTGGCCAACCAGCCTTCTTACTGGAGGGGAGAGAGTATTGCCTATTATGACGGCCGCCGCTGGATCAGGGACGGGTCAGCATTTCTGCCGTTTAGTCTATCGGCTCTGCCCGGTCCGGGGCAGATTCAGGCTGAAGACACCGGGAAGTCCCGCAGGCTGGTTCAGCGGATTCAATTTGCGGTCCCTTCTTCAGGCGGACTGCCGCTGTTCAGTGCCGGAACGGTAGCTGATATCCAAAACGTAACGCTGACAGACGGCAGCCGGCTTGGCTATGTACTGGCTAACCCGCAGAAGGACAGCTTCCGTCTTCCAGAAGCGGGCGGGTCGGTCAGAGTAGCAGAATATACGGTAGAATCTATTCTCCCGGAAAGTGACCCGGCTGTGCTCCGGGCTTCTGCCGGAATGGTTCCATTGCCGGTGCGCAATCAATATCTGCAGCTCCCGGATCAGCTGCCTAAGCGGGTTGCTGAGCTGGCCGGGCAGCTCACCGCTTCAGCGGGTACGCGCTATGACGCTGTATCTGCGGTGCGGGATTACCTGCAGAGCGGATTTGCCTACACTCTGAAGACCCGGGTGCCTCCCCCCGGGTCAGATTTCACGGATGATTTCCTGTTCGTCACGAAGCAGGGCTACTGCGTGCATTTCGCGACAGCGATGACCGTGCTGCTGCGCAGCTCCGGCATTCCGGCCCGTTATGTCCAGGGCTACGGGCCAGGCACCCTGGCGGCAGACACTATGCCGCCGCGCTACGACGTTACCCAGGGCGATGCCCACGCCTGGGTGGAGGTCTATTTCCCCGGCACGGGCTGGGTCCCGTTCGACCCCACGCCCGCTGCCGCCCTCGCCGCTGCCGGAGGCCCGGCGCAGGCCCCCGCGGCGGCGGCAGCCGCGCCGCCGGGAACTTCCGCGTCCGCTGCGCCTGGCGCGGACGCCCTGCCCGCCCTGCCGCAGGCGGGCGGGAACCCGCCAGCGCCGGCAGCCGCGGCGCTGGTGGGGCTGGCCGCCGCCTGGCGCTGGCGGCGTTGCCTGGCCCTGCTGCCGGCGGTGCGCCGAGCCGGCAGGGCAAGCCGCGAGCGGCAGCTGCGCGCAGCCGCTCTGGCCTGGCGCGGGCTCACGGCGCGGTACGGGCCGCCGCCGCCCGGGGTAACAGCCAGGGAGTACGCAGCCTCCCTGGCGATTGAGGATGTGCGGCTGCGCGCCGCGATCCGGCAGTTCATCCGCCAGTGGGAAGCACTGGCGTACAGCAGCCAAGCGGCGTCGGCACCGCCGTGCTTGTCCGCTCGGCCAGACCTCCCGCCGCTCCAGTCAGCAGCGGTCCAGGATATCCTCCCGCCTCGTCAAAGAGGCTCGGCTCTAGTCCCAAAAGCCGACGCAGAATACGCGGCCTTTGTCGCTAACTGTCTGGCGATTACCTTCCGCCTGACTTGATCAGCAGGCCATCGCTGCCCGTGCAGAGAATGGCCTGTTTTTTAATTGTTTAGGAAATTATGATTTCTCTTTCTTGTGGATAAGTAGGCGCGAATTCAGCGGATTCACCCAAAAGGTTGGAAATCATCCGGATTCGATAGCCTTTTTCCAACAAGCGCTTGCGAAGAAGCAGAGGAGTAGTGCTAGTTGGAAAAAGGAAACTTATTTCTCCCTAAAATCAACAATTGTGAGATTTAAATGGAAAAAGGGAACTTATTTGGGCCATATTACATCATCAGGAGCGAAATGA
>RCUU01001140.1_pt1 | contig 13185 bp, 4 predicted proteins | sample 2166211 | NCBI WGS metagenome assembly RCUU01 (sample SAMN09932620, study PRJNA488358) | compost metagenome | feature: garden; material: soil; isolation source: compost soil in phenylacetic acid-enriched culture | place: Germany: Experimental Botanical Garden Goettingen | collected 2016-01-27
CACGCGACGGGTTCCCTGGTCGGAACCTATGACTTCAGCTGTGACGTCTTCCGCAAAAGAGTCGAATGTTCCATGATGGTGAAGGTGGATGAATCTATTAGAGCGATGGAAGGGCAACCTAACTAGTTAACATAACGGATGGATAAACGTTAACCGAGAAATAGACACTTTTAAATAAAGTGCCCTTTCTCGGTTTTTTTGTATGAACTAGAGTCTTTAGTCGGTGGTGTGGTGCGGATGAGGAATTCAAAACGTGACAGCCTAATCTGTTTAGTGGACAGAGAGGGCTTTTTTTAATGCGAAAATCCCAGGTTTTTAATTGGGTGACAAATATATATGACTAAAGTCATATTAATTTCGTGATTTAGTATATTTTTTTGTCGAAAAATAAACTATTTTCTAAGAAATGTCGATATACTATAATAGTAATTTATTTTTTTCTATAGTTACTGCCGTTATGGAAACGTTAACAATTATACGGATAGTCATTCGACAAGGAGGAAAGCAATGTTAAAAAAGATAGGCAAGATTGGATTGGCTTTTATATTGGTTATTGGACTGTTGCCGATGATTTCACTCCGGGCATACGCTGCTATACCTTCATTCACTAAAACAACGGACTTTATCATTCAACCTCCAGTTACAAATGCCTCGGGAAAGAATGTTTCTGATGTTGATGTTCTTCCTGGCGGAAGTACCGCAGTAGTGCTGAACACATTTGCTTATGTAGGAAATTCCTACGTGTATACTTATTCTTTGAAGGTTTTTGACAGCACAGGAGCACTTAAAACAGATGTTAATCTTAGTAGCTTAATGGATACCTACTACCAAATGATTAATGTGAACATGCTTGCGCTAAGTAATGGGAATATTCTGATTACTTACAATAAAAGCGACAGCGGCGCTAACAATTTGCAATTGGGGACTGTTAGGGAGAATAATCCCAACGCCTATTTCATGGTGCTAAACCAGTCAGGACAAAAGGTAGTTGGCCAGACGCAGATTAATACATACTCTGCCGCCAGTACCCCGGCACTCACGCGTTTTATATCTATAACGGAATTGTCTGATGGCAATGTAGCCTTTTCTTGGCAGCGAAACGACAATATAAGCACGGCTACGCGTGTATTCTCTGTTACGGGTACCCCGGTTTCGGGCGAAACACTTCTGGTTTCTCATAATGCGAGCATGTCTTATGTATCCGCTGGAGACGGCGTATATATGGTTGCTTACAATTCGGGAGTTGGACCCCAGACGGATACTATTAAACTGAAAATATTCAGTAATAGTGGGACTCTATTAACAACGATTGATAAAGGAATAAGAACGGATGAAAAACAGCTGTTTCTGTCTACGTTGAACAACGGGAATTTCATGTTCAGCCAATATAGCTACAGAAACGGTTTATCAACGGTCTCTTTATATGATAAGAACGGTGTTAGTAAGGGTGATTTTACGGTAAGTGGCTATTTAGGTGAATCTTCGGCTGCTGTTTATAAGAATGGTGCAAATCCGGGATTTGTAACAGTAAGCACGGACCCCACCTCCACTAATGCTATCAATGATGCGTACAATAACGGTAAGGAATGGTCAGGAACGCAGTATGCTTATCTGAATTATTATGACAATGACGGTAGTCTGGTCTTTACATCGGATCAGCCGGTGGACTCAGCTCCTGTGGCTTTGCTGGGCTATAATGAAGACACTTGGATGTACGCTGTGGAATATTATCCAAGCTTCCGCTTGTATCCAACCTTTGACGACAAACTTGTCTTCGTGACAACTGATAATACGGATGCAGATCATTATAGAATAACCGCCAAAATATTTGGGACGGGAGCTCCGGCACCGGCAGCCATCATTGACTATGCGGCTGAGCAACTGACCGGATTGACGCCAAACAGCGCGTACTCGGTTAACAACGGTACAGCGGTAACGTCGACAGCAGAGGGTAAGCTGGCTATAGACATCAGCTGGTTTGGAACGTCAGTTAGCATCGTGAAGAAAGGTGATGGCTCGTCGACAACGGATAGCCCGGTACAAACGCTTAGTATTCCATCCCGTCCAGGGGCGCCGACAGGCGTAACGGCGACGGACGAAACGGCGATAAGTGCTAACAATGGTACTTTGGCGAACGTGACAACCGCGATGGAGTACAAGAAGGGTGTGGCAGGTACGTGGACGGATGTTTCAGGTGCAGCCGTAACGGGACTTGCTCCGGATATGTACTATGTCCGGACGAAAGCGACTGCGGCGGCTTTTGCGTCAGAAGCGCAGAGCGTGACGGTGGCTACATTCGTGGCAACGCCGGAAGCGACACCGGCAGTCATCGTTGACTATGCGGCTGAGCAGTTGTCAGGTTTGACGCCAAGTGGCTCGTACATGGTAAACGGTACGGCAGTAACGGCGACAGTTGATGGTAAGCTAGCCATTCACAGTGGTTGGTTGGGAACGTCGCTGAGCATCGTGAAGAAAGGCAATAGCACGACGACAACGGATAGCGCGGTACAAACGCTTGTTATTCCGTCCCGTCTAGGAGCGCCGACAGGAGTAACGGCGACGGACGAAACGGCGATAAATGCAAACAATGGTACATTGACGAACGTGACAACCGCGATGGAATACAAGAAGGGTACAGCAGGTGCATGGACGGATGTGCTGGGTGCAACCGTAACGGGACTTGTTCCAGACACGTATTATGTCCGGACAAAAGCGACGGTTGCGGCATTTGCATCAGAAGCACAAAGCGTGACGGTGGCTACGTTCGTGCCAACACCGGAAGCTGCACCGATAGCGGTCATTAACTATGCGGCAGAGCAGTTGCTAGGTTTGACGGCAAGTGGCTCATACACGGTAAACGGTGTTTTGGTAACAGCGACAGTTGATGGCAAGCTAGCTATTGAGAGCAGCTGGTTGGGGACGTCACTGAGCCTTGTGAAGAAGGGCAACGGTTTAACGACTACGGATAGTACAGCGCAGACGCTAAGCATTCCGATCCGTCCAGGGGCACCGATTGGTGTGACGGCGACGGACGAAACGGCTATAAATGCTAATAATGGTACATTGACGAACGTGACAACCGAGATGGAATACAAGAAGGGTGTGGCAGGTGCGTGGAAGGATGTGCAGGGTGTAACCGTAACGGGACTAACTCCGGACACGTACCATGTGCGGACGAAAGCGACGGCAACGGCATTTGCGTCAGCTTCAGTACAAGTGGCGGTGGTTGCTTTTGTGGCAACACCGGAAGTGGCACCGGCGGCCGTTATTGATTATTCGACCGAACTTCTGACAGGCCTCACGCCAAACGGCTCGTACACAGTAAACGGGGATTTGGTAACAGCCACAGCTGATGGCAAATTAGCTATTGGTAGCAGTTGGTTGGGAACGTCGCTGAGCCTTGTGAAGAAAGGCAATGGCTCGACGACAACGGATAGTGCGGCGCAGACGCTAAGCATTCCGTCCCGTGTAGGGGCGCCAACTACTGTAACCGCCACGGATGAAACGGCGATAAGTGCCAACGATGGCATGTTGACGAACGTAACAACCGCGATGGAATACAAGAAGGGCGCAGCAGGTGCATGGACAGATGTGTCGGGCACAACCGTAACAGGACTTATTCCGGACACGTATTATGTGCGGACGAAAGCGACTGTAACGGCATTTGCGTCAGAAGTGAAGAGCGTGACGGTGGCTACGTTCGTGCCAACGCCGGAAGCGACACCGACAGCTATTATTGACTATGCGGCAGAGCAGTTGACAGGCTTGACGCCAAGTGGCTCGTACACGGTAAATGGTACAGCGATTACGGTGACAGCGGATGGCAAGTTAGCTATTGATAGCAGTTGGTTGGGAACGTCGTTGAGCATCGTGAAGAAGGGCAACAATTCGACGACAACGGATAGCGCGGCGCAGACGTTAAGCATTCCATCCCGTGCAGTGGCGCCGACTGGTGTGACAGCAACGAGTGAAACAGGGTTGAACACGAACGATGGTACGCTCATCAATGTTACTACTGCGATGGAATACAAGAAAGGCACAGCAGGTGCATGGACAGATGTATCAGGCACAAGCATAACGGGACTTACTCCAGACACGTATTATGTCCGGACGAAAGCAACCGCGACGGCATTCACCTCAGCTTCGGTGCAAGTGACGGTATCGGCGTTCACGAAAACGCCAGAAGCGACGCCGGCGGCCGTCATCGACTATGGGATTGAACAGTTGGTGGGCCTTACGCCAAGTGGCTCATACACGGTAAACGATACAGCGATTACGGTGCCAGTAGATGGTAAGCTGGAAATTGATAGCAGTTGGTTGGGAACGTCACTGAGCATCGTGAAGAAAGGTGACGGTGCAGCAACTACGGACAGTGCGGTACAGACGTTAAGCATTCCAGCTCGTGCAGCGGCTCCGGTAGGTGTGACTGTTACGGATGTAACGTACAATGGAGCTAATAATGGCACCATTCAGAATCTGACCGTCCACATGGAGTACAAAATAGGCAGCACTGGCCTTTGGACAGAAGTTACAGACACAATGATAACTGACCTTGCGCCGGACACCTATTATGTTCGGGAAAAGGCAACGGCAACAGCATTCGCTTCTATTGCTGCTCAGGTTATCGTTCATGACTCGAATGCGGTCATTCCGTCCGCGCCTGAAGTCACCGCTGATGATCAGAACAATACGATTGTTGGTCTGGACACAAGTATGGAGTTTTCAGTGGACGACGGACCATACGTACGGTACGACGGAACCAACTTACCGGACTTGAGTGGTGAGCACATCGTTAAGGTACGGGTGGTGGCTAGCGGGTCCGTTCCGGCGGGGCCGGCAACCACGCTGACCTTTACAATTAATCCGCTTATCCCTGCGGGTGGCTTGAACGTGAGCGCCATCGATCCAAGTGGCTCGGCCAATAACGGCTATACGCAAATCACCGTTACGCCTGCACTGGCTGAAGGACATAAGCTCTTTTATAAGAACTTTGGCGCTGGTAGCGTCGTCGTACCCAATGTGGGAGATGTCCTGACTGGATACATGCTTGTAGGCAGTGAGGGATTGGTTCCAGCAGCCGATGGCGATACGATTGGAATTGCAGAGGTAGATGCTGACGGCAAGGTGGTGAAATACGGCAGTACAACAGCAGCTGTGGCGGCTGAACCCGTAACACCTGGCACTGATCCAGTCAGCCCTGGAGCCGGAGGCAATTCGAATAGCGGAACAACCAACGGTAACGCGAACACAGTCATTACCGATATGATCATCCTTGTTAACGGTAAGGAAGAGAATGCGGGCAAAGCAAACACAACGACCTTAGGAAACGCTAGAACAACTATTATCGTCGTTGACCCAGCTAAACTCCAAGCGAAGCTGGACGCGGAAGGTAATGGAGCGGTGGTTACCGTTCCGGTGACGCTGGATTCCAACAGCATCGTTGCTGAGTTAAACGGTCAGATAATTAAGAACATGGAGAACGCATCGGCTACCCTAGTGTTTCAGACAAGCAAAGGGACTTATACTTTGCCAGCCGACGAAATCAACATCAGTGCGTTAGCTGAGAAACTTGGAAATGGCCTGAAGCTAGAAGATATCACACTGAAGATTACGATCAGCGAGACCTCGCCATCCATGAACCAGGTAGTGGCGGGTGCGGCAAGTAGAGGTGGCTTCACACTCGTTGCACCGTCACTAGATTTCACTGTTACCGCTACTTACGGTACATCGACAGTGGAAGTAAGTCAGTTCAATGCTTACGTAGAGCGGATAGTGGCACTTCCAGGTGGTATTGCTCCGAATCGGATTACGACTGGAGTCGTTGTGGAGCCAGATGGCACAGTGCGCCATGTACCGACCAAGTTCGTCCTGAAGGACGGCAAATACTACGCAGTTATTAAGAGTGTGACGAATAGTTCGTATTCGGTGATCTGGCATCCGCTGACTTTTGCGGATGTGGAGAATCATTGGGCGAAGGACGCAGTGAACGATATGGGATCTCGTCTGGTGATTAATGGAGTGAATAAAACGACGTTTAACCCGAATGCAGATATCACCCGGGCAGAGTTCGCGGCGATCATCGTACGCGGTCTGGGACTGAAGCTTGGAGAAGGAAAGACTGCGTTTGCGGATGTGCCAGCGAATAGTTGGTATGCAGGGGCGGTTGAAACGGCATCCGCGTACGGTTTGATCACCGGTTTTGAGGACGGCACATTCCAGCCGGATGCTCCAATCACACGCGAGCAAGCCATGAACATTATCGCCAAAGCGATGAAGTTAACTGGCCTTGCGGACCAGACTGGCACAATGGATGCGACAAGCGTACTCGCTGCCTTTACAGATGCAGGCAACATAGGCGTCTGGGCTAAGGACAGTCTGGCGCTTGCCGCCAAGGCAGGCTTGATTAGCGGTCGTGGCGACAATAAGCTGGAGGCAAAGGCTAATGTCACCCGCGCGGAAGTGGCGGTTCTGATTCAGCGGTTGTTGCAGAAGTCGGGGCTGATTGATTAGATTGAAATGAGAATGGAAGAGCGGATTCAGCATAGGGCTGAATTCGCTTTTTGTGGTTTGGTTGGGCTATTTTTTGGTCTATCATTGGAGAATTGCTATGTATGAGATTGATGAAACATTTCAGTAAAAGTAATAAAGAAGTTATGGTTCAAATTCATTGTATAGATCTGACTATGGATATCTAGGTACTTTGATCAGGACTCCACTAGCATGTTCCAATCTTGCGTACAGAACTCGAAGTATTCTTTTTGCTCAGTGCATATCATAACTGTCAAACTAATTTTTTCGTTAGAATTGTTAAGTTTTATTCTTTCATCAACAAACATAAGCTCCCTGACAAACGTTAGAACCATTGATTAGGTATACTTGGGAGTAGTTAGGACTTAGCGAAATGATAGTTTAGAAGCCTATTTGTAATAGAAGAGTAAAGGTCTATACTTCCACTACTGTTTCAGCTTGAAGTTCTTGTACATTTAGGCCCTCCATAACATATTTATCATCCTGAATATTTGTTTGAGCGCAGTGAGAGTGTGTATATACCAATCTAGGGAAAAATCATAAAGTGTTATTAGAAGCAGCAGTAGAATCTTCTTAGCATAAAGTAATCAGCGCAGAGATTTCGCAGTCTGAAGTGAGTTATGATAGTTTTTTTGGGATAACCATAAAAGTGTGAGGTGTGTATATGAGTTTAATCTTATATGAAAATATTACAGATGACGTTTTCGGGTCTGTATGGTTAGCGGTATTAATACTGACTTATGAGGCTATTGAGTTAACAAAAGTCAAAGGTGTTGTGTCATTGAAGCAAACTGAAATTCAGCATTTAGCCCAAAAAATTTGTGTCAATAAAGTACATGCGGCCAGAATCAGCCAATGGTGCAACGGGGATCAACTAAAAAATAATTATAATTATTTACGTGCAGTAAACGAAAAAAGAAGATTAACAAGGATTGGCGAATTTAATGGTGTTAAAGAATACCCACCTAAGCTTCTTGACTCTGACACACAAGTATTCACAGTAGAGGACAAAGATCAGATAATTACATATGGAATGTTATTCCAATGGTTTTCAAAAGTTTATTCAAAGAATATCCATTCTTAATGTAGATCATTAGTTCTACGAAGAACCAGGAATTGATAATAAAAGATTTACGTAGGGATAAATGAATTGCAAGAAGATGATATAAAGGATAAGTAAAGAAGAATGGTAATTATTCCGATTTTAGTATCATAAAAGATTGGTGGCACTATAAGAGGAATACTTTTCATTGCTGAAATGGTTATGAACTTGATAAATCATAGCTGAAACCAACAATTAGTAGCCTATGGTTTTGGACGAAAAGGGGTGGTATATTCATGTTCCTATCTTTAGTTGTGATAGGAATATGCTGGGTACAATTCCGTCCGATGCAGGTCGATAATCATGTCTTCCATGGTCAGTTATCTATTGAGATTGGATCAAAGCGTTATTGCAGTTCAATAATACTCTAGTGGCTTCGTTAGGGGCTTTTTACCTTACTGAGATATTAGAGGTTATCTATGAAATTGAAAAAATGGTATTGTGAGCCAAGGACATATTATAATAATCTCAAAGACAGGACTTTTGTAGCAGAGGAGCCTAAATACAATGAGTGACTTATCTAAACATCAAAAAAGACAATACGTAGATTGGTTGAAGCGAAAGACCAAATCAAACGGCCAGTTATATTCAGAAAATACTGTGGGCTCTTATGTCTCTTCTTTATCTACGGCGCCAGCAAGACTTATAGGTATTGAGCTGCCAACAGCTGATATATTTGAGATTACTTCAGCAAATCAATTTCATGAGATGAGGCTTCTGATGGAAGGGGCCGAGAATTTTGAACAAGTGAATATTAAAGCTGGGAATAGAGCTTTTCAGTACGCACTTGCTTATTATGAGGATTTTCTACGTGAGCAGGAGAGGGGCTATGATTTTTTAGAAGAAGCGTCTACAACTGAATCAATAGTTACTAATAATCTTGTAGACCTAAACGATAAAAATATCATTTTATACGGTCCGCCAGGAACCGGCAAAACATACACTACGATTGCTTATGCCGTTGCTATTATTGAAAATAAGCCTGTACATACAGTTTTACAAGAAGTTAGGACTAGTGGCTATGATAGTGTACTGACACGCTATCGCGACTATAAAGAGAATGGGCAAATCGAATTTACCACATTCCATCAATCGTATGGTTACGAGGAATTTATTGAAGGTATTAAACCTAAGATGTTATCGGATAGCGACACGGAGCAGAGCAATGAACAGATTGCGTATGAGATCAAGGCTGGCGTCTTCAAGCAATTCTGTGAAAGAGCGCAAACACCGGTGATTCAAGACAGTAATACGTATGGTATTCGTCAAGATCCAACGATCTGGAAAGTATCTTTGGGAGGCTCAGGGAACAATCCGGTCAAGCGGGATTGTTTCCACCATAATCGAATACGCATCGGCTGGGATTCATATGGAGAGCGGATTACAGAGGAAACAGATTTTAAAGACCACGGGGGAAAAACTATTCTGTCCCGCTTTATCAATGAAATGGTGATCGGTGATATTGTGCTGGCATTACATAATGAGAAAACTATTGATGCGATTGGCGTTGTAACTGGTGAATATGAGTGGCTGGAGGAAATGGACGACTACAAAAGATCTCGTAAAGTGAAATGGCTGGTTAAAGATATCCGCGAGAACATTTATCATCTTAACGGCAACAAGGTTATGACATTGGGGTCTGTGTATAGACTGAATAGAATTACTCTAGCAGATATACTACTCATTATGAACAAACTGAATACTTCTCTCAGCACTGCTATTCAGGAGAATGGGAATAACTATGTGTTCATTATTGATGAGATTAATAGAGGCAATATTTCCAAGATTTTCGGGGAATTAATTACATTAATTGAGCCAACGAAGCGTATGGGGCAAAAGGAAGAAATCAGACTGCGCCTACCGTATTCCCAAGATGAGTTTGGGGTTCCCGGAAATGTCTATATTTTGGCAACAATGAATACCGCTGACCGCTCAATCGCCAGACTTGATACCGCTCTCCGCCGCCGCTTCTATTTTGCGGAGATGATGCCTAGGCCGGAGATTTTGCAGGAATTGGTGACCGATGCCGGAATAATAGAGCTCTCAGAAATGCTTAATATGATCAACCGTCGTATCGAGGTGCTATATGACAGAGAGCATATGATTGGACATGCTTATTTCATGTCATTAAGTGAGCAATCATCACTGGACAAGCTTGGCTATATTTTTCGGAATACGATCATCCCTCTTCTACAGGAATACTTCTATGAGGATTATGACAAAATCAGGCTGGTATTGGGTGACAATAATAAAAGTAAAGAAGACCAGTTTATACATGCTAAGCAGTTGGATATAAACGGACTGTTTGGGGATTTGAAAGGTTATGATTTGGATGACGAAGTATCTTATGAGATCCATGAAGAGGCTTTTAGCCGTATAGAAGCATACCGCAAGATTTACCATAATAGGTGACAATGATGAACAGAGTGAAGTATACCATTAAAGAATATGATTCTTTTACCAAAAATCCGAATATAACGTCTGCAACCTATCACTTTCTACCTGAGCCTGTCTTTGATCAATTAGAACAGTTTGTATTATCCAATCGGCAAGAGTCCGCTACCGACACGGAAGCTATAGAATTAATGACGTTAACAAGCAAACGGGGGATAGGTAAGGTTATCAGCGCCCGCAACTATGTGGGGTTGATCACGATGAAGAATGGAACAGAGATTGAGATTTTGCCCAAAATCTATTCTCGGAACGACGAAAGCTCAGCGGATGATACCAAAAAAGTATTTTTGCATATGCTAAGATCGCTTAAGGAAATGCCCTTTAAGCATTTTAATTTCTCGAATCTGAACCTGGATACACACACAATTCTGGAGATATTCATTCGGATGTTCATTGAGGAAGCTTATATGCTGGTGAAGCGCGGTTTGAAGTCTGAGTATACTGAGCATCAGGATAACGAATATTTTTATAAAGGGAAGCTGAATTTCTCTCAGCACATCCGATTAAATGCAGCTCACAAAGAGCGTTTCTATATTGAATATGAAATATTCAGTGTGAATCGTCCCGAGAACCGTTTAATCAAAACAACGATAGAGCTTCTGAGAAAAGTCTGTTCTAACAGAACAATCCAGAAGGATCTACATACCCTATTAGCCGCTTTTGAAGCTGTAGATCTCTCATCAGATCACGCTTTGGATTTCGCCAAGGTGACATCCGATCGGAATATGAGTGAATATGGGAAGATCCTGCAGTGGTGTAAAGTATTCTTGAATCGAAATAGCTATACTCCCTTCAAGGGGAGCGGGGTGGCCTATGCTCTTTTGTTCCCTATGGAAAAGGTGTTTGAAAGCTATGTTGCTGGACAATTAAGAGGAGCTTTGAGGTCTACACATGCTTCTCTAACGGCGCAGGATCGCCTGCATCATCTGTATGATGATCCAAGACGGTTCTCGCTAAGACCAGATATCGTGGTAAACAGTGGTGAGAGTATAGTAGTTTTGGATACAAAATGGAAACTGCTGTCGCCTTCGAAAGACTACGGTATCTCGCAAGCGGACATGTATCAAGCCTATGCGTATCATAGAAAATATAACGCCCGAACCGTGATTCTGGTCTATCCGTGGACAACCGTGATGTCTGAAATCACAGCACCAATTATATATAGAAGTAATGACGGAGTTACGGTTCATATTTATTTTGTAGATCTGACTGAGGGCAGTGGAAGTATAGGGAAACTGGGTACTTTGATTGAGGAGATAGGTGTATAATATGGGGAGTATTATCGAGTAAAGAATGACTATCGAATAGAATGGAGCAAGTTGGATGTTAACAGGAGAAGTTCGCAACAAGGTTGATAAAATATGGTCTGATATACCATGCCGAAGCCGGATGAAATGAGCAGGTTAATTCCTTTATTAGGATTCGGCCTGCTCTACAAATGACGAGATCCTCAAACAGACATTTCGCTAGTCCTTTACGGGTCAATTCGGTGAAAACACGGCTTAACGTGGCAATGGAAGGGGCTTCGCGATCAAGTCGGAGGCCGCATTGGTAGCGAAAGCGAAGATCCATTTCGAGGCGTCTATGAAGGCCCGTAAACGTGTCGATGTTCTCTAGCGGCGTAGCGAGCAATGCACGAATAATTCCCTGTCGGCAGTGTTCAATTGCCCCTCAGGGTGACGGATTTCTCAATTCTTTGGCATAAGGTTGCGAGTTTAGAACGCTGAAGAAGATCGGCAAACGATCTCTAGATTCAAGTTTTTGCAGTTCTTCGAAGGAAAATAGAGTTTATTGGAGAATATACATAGTGACTTCCTCCCTTGGGTTTTCTGGTTTGGTCACTTGAAAACTTCTCCAAGTTGGGGTGCAGTCTTTTTTTATGTCTAGAAATCCTTGTGTAGCAAGGGCTGGAATTTATGCGAAATGCTCAGATATAAAAACGCCTGCTGGTAATACTGCTAGGACCTATAACATGGAAAGGATATTATGCGATATCTTGCTAAAGCATAATAAACAGATATACAAATCATCACAGATACCTTTAAACGCTACGTTAGAAGAAAAGACAAGAGCATTGCATTGCTGTGTGAATATGGCAAGAAACAAAAGGTGGAAGGAAAACTTCAAACCTATTTAGAAGTGCTTCTATAATCAATGTATAAGAAGAAAAATTGGAGGTATACAAATGTCAAGTGCAGCACAACGCGCCGAATTACAATCTCAAATCTGGAAAATAGCTAATGATGTCCGTGGATCAGTAGATGGATGGGATTTTAAACAATATGTTTTAGGAACGCTTTTTTATCGTTTCATTAGCGAGAACTTTTCTAGCTATATTGAAGCTGGAGACGAAAGTGTCAAGTATGCAGAACTTCCTGATGATATTATAACTAAAGAAATCAAAGAGGATGCAATTAAAACAAAAGGGTATTTCATATATCCGAGTCAGTTGTTTACTAATATTGCGAAAACCGCCAACACAAATGAAAGCTTGAATACAGATTTAGCTGCTATATTTTCTGCTATTGAAAGTTCAGCAAATGGTTATCCATCTGAACTAGATATTAAAGGATTATTCGCTGATTTTGACACGACAAGCAATAGACTAGGGAATACTGTAAAAGATAAAAACAGTCGTTTAGCTGCTGTCATTAAAGGCGTTGAAGGGCTTAATTTTGGTGATTTTGAAGATAGTCACATTGACCTTTTTGGTGATGCTTATGAGTATTTAATCTCTAATTATGCTGCCAATGCAGGAAAATCTGGAGGAGAATTCTTCACACCGCAGTGTGTATCTAAACTTATTGCTCAATTAGCAATACACAAGCAAACAACCATTAATAAGATTTATGACCCTGCAGCAGGTTCTGGTTCTTTGCTATTACAAGCAAAAAAACAGTTTGATGCTCATATTATTGAAGATGGTTTTTATGGACAGGAGATCAACCATACGACTTATAACCTTGCTCGTATGAATATGTTTTTACACAACATTAATTACGATAAGTTTAATATTGCTTTAGGAAATACGCTATTAGATCCTCACTTTGGTGACGAAAAGCCTTTTGATGCCATTGTATCTAATCCACCTTATTCTGTAA
>RCUU01001144.1_pt1 | contig 13146 bp, 14 predicted proteins | sample 2166211 | NCBI WGS metagenome assembly RCUU01 (sample SAMN09932620, study PRJNA488358) | compost metagenome | feature: garden; material: soil; isolation source: compost soil in phenylacetic acid-enriched culture | place: Germany: Experimental Botanical Garden Goettingen | collected 2016-01-27
GGCCGACCACACTGGAGAACTATCATCTCCTCGAGAAAATCTCCCATTTCGACCGAATCTCTTCAACAATCTGAAGGTGTGCAGTTCCGTTATTCAAGAGAATTGGATCACCCACTTCACACAAGCGGACCCGGAGTATGGAAGAAGGGTCAAGGAAGGGCTAGAGGCGGTGAAGCGGGAGATGGATGCGGCGGGCAAGCATACCAGCACCACCAGTGCGGATGAAGCGCTGGATAAAGCCCAAGGGATGGGACACAAGTCCAATCGATATTAATGAAAAGCCGGCGATTGCTGCTGCAATCGCCGGCTTTGTTCTTGCATTTATTCGCCGCGGCTTAGCAAGTCCATCCGCAATGGCGTAAACGCATCGAGCAGCTTGCTTGGCCTCAGCGCCCGGCAGCCGTGCAGTGCACGGCTTGGGATCACCAACGTTTCGCCTGCCGTCAGGATCGTTTTGACGCCATCCACCGTAAATTCCAGCTGTCCTTCCAAACAATAAGTCAACTGCTCCTGATCATGGCTGTGTACGGCTCCTTCGGCCCCGGCTTCAAAATGCACCTCCATTAACATCAGCGATTCACCGGGCTGAAAGATTCTCCGCGTCACCCCCGATTCGGCCGCTTCCCATTGATTCTGAACGCTCATTGGATCGCCCCCTTTCCTGGCTTCATCATAACGGCTTAACGTTTCCGGAACTACCTCGTTTCCCTTGATCCTAAAAAAATCACAAAAAGACCTAAAATTGAAGGGATTACCATATCCCCCTTTCTCTTTTAAACTATAAACCTGTAAGCCCTTACAATTCACAAAAGGAGGCAGGTGCATGAAGAAAGCCCTCAAGCGGCTGGCGATTGCGATCGATTCGCTGTTCGAGAACTTCGCGCTGATCGCTATCGCTTCCATGGCCATCATCGTGGCAGTTCAGGTCATTACCCGAAAGCTGTTCAATTTCGTGTTCTTCTGGTCCGAAGAGGTCACGCTGCTCCTGATGGTGTGGTTCTCGTTCATGGGCATCGCCATCGGCTTCCGCGAGAAGCTGCACTTAGCCATGGACAGCTTCACCAAACTGTTCCCGAAACGGTTTAATCAAATGCTGGATAAGCTCATTTCGGTCTGCATCTTTGCCTTTGGCCTGTATCTTGTCATTAATGGCTGGCAGTTTACCGTGCTGATGAGCGAGTCCACCTTGCCGGCAACCAAGCTGCCTAATGGGATCTTATATTTGGTCATGCCGATTACGGGGGTCATGATTTGTGTCTACACTTTCTTGCAGCTGATTGGCATCGAGACCATCCGGCATGACAACATTGACGAGGAGGTGCCGAAGTCATGACGGATCTAACCGCCGTCCTCATCCTGGGCGTGTCCTTCGTTGTCTTGCTGCTGCTCCGCTTCCCCATTTCCATTACACTAGCCGGGTCCACCCTCATTACCTTGATCTATCTCGGCTTGCCCTGGGTCGTCGTCGGACAGCGGATGATTCAAGGGATCAACTCCTTCCCCTTGCTGGCGATTCCCTTCTTTATTCTCGCCGGCCAAATCATGAGCGCAGGCGGAATGGCGATGCGGCTGGTGAACCTCGCTCAGCTGTTCGTCGGCGCGGTCCGGGGAGGTCTAGCGCTGGTCAACTGCGTGGCCTGCATGTTCTTCGGGAATATCTCCGGATCCGCCGCTGCGGACGTCTCCTCGATCGGCTCCGTCCTGATTCCGGCGATGAAAAAAAACAAGTACGACGCCGATTACGCCGTTGCGGTCACCACGTCCGCTTCGATTCAAGGCGTGATCTTCCCACCAAGCCACAATCTGGTCCTCTTCTCCGTGGCCGCCGGAGGTGTCTCCGTCTCCAGCTTGTTCCTCGGCGGGATCGTGCCCGGTCTGCTGCTGATGTTCACGCTTATGATCATCTCCTACGTCATCGCCGTCAAGCGCAATTATCCGAAGGGCGAACCCGTGACCTGGTCCCAGGTGCCGAAAATCATCCGCGACGGCTTCCTCTCCCTCATGACGGGCGTGATTATATTAGGCGGCATCGCCAGCGGTTGGTTTACCGCGACCGAAGCCGGGGCAATCGCTTGCGTTTACGCTTTTGTCCTCACCTTTTTTGTTTACCGGGATGTCCCGCTTCGCCAGGTCGGCCTCGTATTCAAACGAACATTCCGCACGGTGGCGATGGTGCTGTTCCTGATCGCCGCAAGCGACGCTTTTGGCTGGATTCTGGCTTATCTGCAAGTCCCCTCGTTGCTGACCGACCTGTTTCTTGGCATTTCGGATAACCCATATATCATTTTATTCATGATGAACTTGCTGCTGCTCCTGATTGGCTTTCCGATGGATATGGCCCCCATGATCCTGATCATGACCCCGATCCTGCTGCCCGTGGCGACGGCGCTGGGAATCGATCCGGTTCACTTTGGAATCATCATGATTCTGAATTGCGGGATCGGCCTCATCACCCCGCCGGTCGGAACCGTCTTGTTCATCGGCTGCGCCCTGGGCAAGGTCCCGGTCAGCCAAGCGACCAAAGCGTCCTGGCCCTTCTTCTTCGCGATGTGCGTCGCCCTGCTGCTGGTCACCTACATTCCGCAGTTGTCGTTATGGCTGCCCCACATGGTTAGCGGAGCTCCTTGACCCAGGGTGAATCTCGTTTTTTTGCATGAAATTGATAGATCGAGCATAGAAAAAATAGGAGGTAGGAATGTCCATGAAAAAAAGGTCGTTTGCTAGTATGATCGCTGCGTTGTTGACGGTTGCCGCCCTGCTCGCCGGCTGCGGCGCTGCCGGTTCGGGTTCCGGTGGAAGCGAGTCTTCGTCCCCTTCGGGAGAAGCGGCTAAGCAGCCCACCTATACATTCCGGCTGGCGGAGTCCCATCCCGCCGATTATCCGACCACGCTGGGCGACAAGAAATTTGCCGAGCTTGTTCATCAGAAGACCAACGGGCGCATCAAAATCGAAGTCTTCCCTTCCGCCCAGCTTGGCGAGGAGAAGGCCGTCATCGAACAGGTGCAATTGGGAGCCATTGAATTCACCCGTGTCAGTACCGGTCCGTTAGCCGAGTTTAACAAAGCGTTTGGCGTGTTTAGCTTGCCTTATATTTTTGAAAGTGAAGAGCATGAATGGAATTTCTTAAACGGTCCGGAAGCCAAGCAAATGCTCGATGGCCTAAGCGATTCTAAATTCGTAGGGCTGGCTTATTACGACTCCGGCGCCCGCAGCTTCTATACGCGCAAGCCGGTCACCAACATTGAAGATTTGAAGGGCATGAAGATTCGCGTGATTCAGAATAAGGTAAACATTGACCTGATGGAAGCCCTGGGGGCCAGCGCTACCCCGATGCCTTACGGGGACGTGTTCAACTCCCTGCAGACCGGCGTGATTGACGGCGCCGAGAATAACTGGCCCAGCTACTATACCTCCAAGCATTTTGAACAAGCGAAGTATTATATCCTCGACGGACATCAACGCGTACCGGAAGTGCTGATGGCCAGCAAGGTAACCTGGGATAAGCTGTCCAACGAGGATAAACAGGCGATCCAAGAGGCGGCAACGGAATCGATTGCCTATCAGCGCGAGCAATGGAAGAAATTCGAGAAGGAATCCGAGGATAAGGTTCGCGCGGCAGGCGTTACCGTCACAGAGGTGGCCAACTTGAAGCCTTGGCAGGAAGCGGTCAAACCCATGATCGAAGAATATCGTTCGGATTTTCAGGAGATCCTTGGGGCCATCGAAAACGCCAAATCGAAATAACTTATAAAGCATAAAGGGAGCTGCCGGCCATGTTCTGGGGCAAGACACCATCTCGTTTCATGCACGCCGTTTTTCTAAGGGATCGTCCGCTTAGCGTGAGGCTGCTCGTCTTCTCGGCCATTCTGGTGATCCTCCCCCTTCTGGCTGTAGGCGTGATTTCCTGTCAACGGTCATCTGGAGTGCTGCAGCATGAAGCCCGAGAATACAGCCTACAGATCATCGAGCAAGTGAAAGCCCATGTTGAGTATTACGTACGAGATATTGAAATCACTGCCCTAAAAATGATCAACGACCCCGTGATGGGAAAACTCGTGAAAATGAACAGCCTGGAGGAAGTGGAGCAGTCCGGCATCCGGGAGCCGGTGATGCAACTGCTCCGCACCTCCGCTTTTTCCCGTTCGGATATTTCAAATATCAGCGTGTTTCTGGGGGACATCCTGGTTCTGGATCTGCGGGGAGACGACAGCGTGGAACCGATGGCTCCCCTTATGGAGGAATATTGGTTCAAATCGGCCCCCGCGAACGGGGAAGCGATTCTGGTCAGCCGTGTCATTAAATGGGCCGACCATGACGAACCTGTCATTTCCATCGTCAAGCGGCTCGTCAGCCCCAGCACGCTGGAGCCTATCGGCATGCTGGTGATCGATATCAATTATAAACGGTTCCAAGAGATCGCCGATCTCGTGAGCATTGGTCAGACCGGTTATATGTTTATCTTGGATTCGCAAGGCCATTACGTTTACCACCCCGACCTGGCGCTGCTCGGTCGCAAAGCGAAGCGGGATGGGGAAAGCGGGATGCTGCTGTCGGACAGCGGATCGCTCCTCTCTGCGAGTACTAATGGCGGAAAGGACTTTCTGACTTACAGCCACTCCCCTTTCCTTGGCTGGACGCTGGCGACATCGGTGCCTTACCGCGAATTGACGGCGGGTATCGGATATATCGGGAGGACGATTATCCTCACGATCATCGTTACGCTTGGGTTGGCTTACGGATTTGGCATCGGGCTCGCCACCAGCATCATCAATCCGGTTCGCCAGTTGCAGCGACTCATGAAGCACGTGGAACTGGGCGATTTTACGAAAACGGCATCGGTGACCTCCAAAGACGAGTTGGGCCTGCTGACCCATGGATTTAACAAAATGGTCAGGAACCTGGGCGAGCTGCTGGAGCAAATCTACATCTCTCGTCTGAGAGAAACAGAGATGACGCTGCAGCAAAAGGAAATGGAGCTCAAGGTGCTGCACGCACAAATAAACCCGCATTTCCTCTATAACGCGCTAGAGACGATTCGCGGCATGGCGTTGGAGCAAAGCATGGACGATATTTCGGATATGGCCTCCGCCTTGGCTCGCTTGCTCCGTTACAATTTACGGAATCCGTCCCCCTGCGTCCGACTGGAGGATGAACTGGAGATCTGCGAAACTTATCTCCGAATCCAGAAATTCCGATTTGAGGATCGGTTGGATTATGATTTTGTCGTTCCGGCACAGCTGTTGGATCAGCCGATGCCGAAATTTTCACTGCAGCCTCTCGTGGAAAATTGCATCGTCCACGGCTACGAACGAGGCGGCGGGAAATGCCGCATTCGAATCGCCGCCCGTATGGATCCTGCGGGAGCCTGGTTTGTTGTCGTCGAGGACACGGGTTCCGGTATGTCCGAGGAACGGCTGGGCATGATCCGCGGACGACTCCAGGAGGACGATGCGGAGCACGACGGCGAGCATATCGGCTTGCTTAACGTTCACCGCCGCATCGTTCGCTTATTCGGTGATGACTTCGGCATGAGCATCCAAAGCGCACCCGGGGACGGTACCCGCGTGATGCTGCGTCTTCCTTTGCGGCCACAAGATGCAGCATAGCGGCAAACGACAGCTAGTGATAAGCCATATGGAGGGAGGGGGCAATTTGTCCAGCATTTTGCTAGTCGACGATGAGCGTTGGGTTCGCACCGCCTTACGTAAGGTGATTGAACGCTGCGACCAACCCTGCCAAATTGTCCGGGAATGTGCAAACGGCCAGGAGGCACTGGATTGGTTAGCGAGCCACGAAGCGGACGTGGTCATAACTGATGTGAGAATGCCGGTCATGGACGGGATCGCTTTGGTGCAGGCCCTTCGCGAACGGACGAATCCGCCGGAAGTGGTCATGATCAGCGGTTATGACGACTTCCCGTACTTACAGTTCGCCCTGCGAGCCCAAGTTGCGGACTATCTGCTGAAGCCGGTGGAGGTGGAGGAGATGAGACGGTGTTTAGAGACACTCCTTGACCGTCTGATGAAAGCCGGCAATTCCTTAACCGAGTCTCCATCCGGAGCCGGGGCAGAGTCTTCCACCTCTGCCGCCTTTCCGGAAGAAATGACCGATTCGCCAATCCGCCAAGCGGTCCGCTATATCGACGCCGCCCTACCCGGCGATGTCTCCCTGCAGGAGGTGGCGGCACGGGTACATTTGAACCCGTCTTACTTAAGCCAATTGTTCAAGCAGCAGATGAACATGAACTTCATCGATTACGTGCTGGAGCAGCGCATGGCCCGAGCAAAGCAGCTGCTGGCCCAGACCTCCCTGCGCATCTCTGAAATCGCCGAAAGGGTCGGCTACTCGGACCTCGCCTATTTCAGCAACGCCTATAAAAGGGTGACTGGGATGACGCCGACGGAGTATCGGAAAAGAGGCGGATCGTCGTCCCCGCCCTAAGTTGGAATGGGGGTAATCCGCCCGTCAATTCTGGGCCTGATTTGTCCACCTTATTTTTTCTCCTTTCAAGTTCTGGGATAATGGGTTATCGTTCTAATCCCTTGGCAGGGTTATACATTGCCTGAAGGAGGATCCCTATGGACACCCCTCGTAGAACGACCCTCAGCCTTGACGCTAGCGCTGGACGGATCGGCCAAAGTTACTATAGATATTGCACTACTTCTTGATTAAGATGAACCTAAATAGAGCAATAATCATCTGTAAAGGAGCCTGTAAAATGGACCATTCGTTTATTGCACCTACTCCGCCGCTTGGCTGGAACAGCTGGGACGGTTATGGCGCGGCCGTAACGGAAGAAGAGATTCGAGGCAATGCGGAATACATGGCGAAACACCTCAAAGCCTTTGGCTGGAGTTATATCACGGTCGATATTCAATGGTATGAACCGGGGGCGCATTCCTCGCAATATCGCCCATTTGTACCGCTCGCGATGGACAGCTATTCCCGGCTCATGCCCGCTGAGAACCGTTTTCCCTCCGCGGTCGGCGGCCTAGGCTTCAAGCCTTTGGCCGATTATGTTCATCACCTGGGCTTGAGATTCGGCATACATATCATGCGCGGAATCCCGCGCCAAGCCGTTCATGGCGCCACGCCAATTCTGGGCACCACCGCGACCGCGCGCGACATTGCGCATACGAACTCCATCTGTCCCTGGAATACGGATATGTACGGCGTGGATGCCTCAAAGGAAGGAGCGCAGGCTTATTACGATTCGCTCTTTGAATTGTACGCCTCCTGGGGTGTTGACCTGGTAAAGGTGGACGATATTGCGACCTCCAAGTTATACGGCACCCACCAACCGGAAATCGCGATGATTTCCGAAGCGATGAAGCGCTGCGGCCGGCCTATGGTGCTAAGCCTGTCCCCCGGGCCGGCTCCGGTGGAATCCTCGGCCTTCTTCGCCGAGCATGCCAACATGTGGCGGATGACGGACGATTTCTGGGACCAGTGGCCGCTTCTGCGGGATATGTTCGACCGGTGCCGGGCCTGGCAGGGCGTGCCGCAAGCCGGCTCATGGCCGGACTGCGACATGCTGCCGCTCGGTCATATCGGCATACGCTCGGTGGATGGCGGCGGGGCGGATCGCTGGACCCGGTTCACCCGAGACGAGCAGTTGACGATGATGTCGCTTTGGAGCATCTTCCGCTCGCCGCTCATCTTTGGCGGTGAATTAAGGGATAACGACGAATGGACTCTTTCGCTGATCACCAATCGGGAGGTGCTGCGCATGCACCGGGAGAGTCGCGGAGCCAGGGAAGCAATCCGTGAAGGCGATCTTATCGTTTGGACGGCTGAACATTCTGAGGGATTCGGCTATGCCGCTGTTTTTAATCTCGGTGAAAGTCCGCTGACGCTGGAACTCCCTCTGGAGCGGATCGGTCTATCGGGAGTTACTGCGGGCTTTGAGCTGTGGAGCGGAGCGACGGCCGAGCTCACGGTATCAGGTGAACTTCCTACCACGGTACCATCGCACGGGGTACGCCTTTATCGGTTAGATTGACCTACAAAGAAGAGAACTGCCCGCAATTGGGCAGTTCTCTTCTTCTAGGCTTTTCAAGTTAATAAACCTTCTTCAACATTTCGATCATCTCATCCAAGCTTAGCCCAAAGGACTTATAATAAGACACCTCATTCATCAATTGCTCCATCACCATTTCGTTGCGGATTCGCAACATCTCCTCCGGTGAGAACTCGGCCACGAAACATCCTTTTCCAGTAACCGTATGGATCAAACCGCGCCGTTCGAGTTCTTCCCATGCCTTCTTGACGGTGATGACACTGACCCGCAGCTCATGGGCAGCTTGTCTGATCGGGGGGAGACTGTAGCCGCTCTCCAGTTCACCCTTCAAAATCTGAGCGCTAATTTGCTCAAACAGCTGTTGATAGATCGGTTTCTCCGAAGTGTTCGAAATCGCTACGTTCATTGGATCTCCACTTGAAGGAATCGTTTGACTGCCATCCGGTAAGCCACAGCGGTAAATGCAAAGAAGATGACGATTCCTGCAATCAGCATGTATGCTTGAAACGCCACATGATTCGCTTCCGTACCATAGAAAATACGGTTCATCCCCGAATTCACGATCCCGAGCCATTGGGTAATCCCGGCGAACAGCGTAGCAGCCACGGTGGAGGCAAGCAGCGCCATGCCGAATTTATACGCCGTTTTGTAATACATGGGAATAAAGACAAGGTTAAAGATCGCCAGCATGGCAAAACAGAGACCAAAGAAACCCAAATTCGGCGGGAAGAACAGATAGGTCATCGAATCCGGATAGATACGCGAGCTAATCAGGCCAAAGATCAGGGCGACCACAATATGCGCCGTTTCCAATCCGGCGACTACGAATACCCGCGCTTTCACGATGTCCCGTTTCGTGACCGGCATCATCGAGGTAAACATCAAATCATTTTGCGATCTCAATTGGTTAAACATATTCGGTATGGTGATCCAGCAAAAATACAGGATCACTACGAAGTAAACCCAGCCGGGAATGAACATTAAAGCGCCCGTTAGGAAAGGCATCATCAAAAACAGGGGATGTACGCCCAGCCTGATATCTTTCTTAATCAAGTTAACCATGGATTTGCTCCCCCTTCTTCGTGTAATAGATCAAGACATCCTCGAGGCTTGGCGTGGCGGACTTGATGCCGCAGGACGGATCGAAGTCGCTCGCTTGGATCAATCCCGTAAACCCAAACGAATTCGTCTTGTAGGCAATCATCTGGTCCTTCACCTGGTCCAGTTCACTCGCGGAACCGTTCAGCAGAAGATAAGATTCCTTGAATTCTTCCTTCTCGCAGCTAAGGATAATTTCCCCATTCGCGATAAAGGTAATGTAATCCGCGCACTTCTCCAAGTCGGAGGTAATATGGGTGGAGAAAAGAATGCTGACTTCACCGCCAACGATCAACTCCTGGAAAATGTCCAGCAGATCATCCCGTGAGGCCGGATCAAGCCCGCTTGTCGGCTCATCGAGAATGAGCAACTTCGCCCCGTGGGACAAAGCAAGGACAAGGCTGTATTTAACCTTCATGCCCGTCGATAGATCGGCGATCTTCTTATTCTCATCCAGTTTGAATCTCCGCAGGTAATAGGAGTAGGTCTCGTCGTCCCAATTCCGATAGAACTTTTTGATGGTCTCGGTCAACGTCTTGATTTTACTGCGCGTGTAAAAATCGATGCCCCCAAAGGCGAATCCGATGTCTTGTTTCAATTCAAGCTCGTGCTCGTTCATGTTTCGCCCCAGAATATGAACCTCACCGCTATCGATGTGAGTCATATTCAGAATCGATTTGATCGTGGTGGTTTTCCCCGCGCCATTGACCCCGATAAAGCCCATGATATAGCCCTTCTCCAGCTGGAACGAAACATCTTTGAGCTCAAAGCTCGGGTATTTCTTATTTAGGTTACGAATATCTAATGCCAGCATTCGGTACCTCCCCCAAAAAAATAATTGTGCATATCGTGTATGCACAATATAACATCGAAATTGGGGAACGTCAATAACTCAAGATGTAAAATAAACACAAAACCCCCGCCAGACGATAAAGTCGGCGGGGGTTTGATTGTACAGCATCCCGGTTAAGCCAAGAGCTTCTTCGTAAATTTTACATCAAAAAAGTGGATGATGGGTCCTAGACCCAGCGCGGACACGAGCGTTCCCAAACCGATCACGCCTCCAGCCAGGAAGCAGATCAAAGCACAAAGTGCGTCTGTAAACATCCGATGCCAAAAATAAGAGATTTTCGGGAAGCGATTTTTCATAATCAAGGACAAACTATCATACGGAGCTATTCCCACATTCGAGGTCTGGTACAGCGATACCCCAAAACTGCAAACGACCACACCAATCGCCACAACGACCGTCCGTTGCCAAAAAAGCTGAGGTTCGCCGAATAGATGAAGCCAGGTACTATGAAAGAAAGTAACGATATAGCCCAGAAGAATCGCATTGACGAAAGTCCCGGCTCCGATATATTTCCGACCCATGATCCATTCGATTACAAACAACATCAAGTTTAGTAGGATTAGAAAATGAGCATAGGCGATGCCGAGAGAATCTGCGAGCGCCATCACCATGCCGCTGAAGGGATCGTTGCCCATGCCGGACAGCTTGAAAATACTAATCCCCATCCCCAAAAAGACATTACCAAAAACCATGATGATCAGTCTCTTTGAATCTATTTTAAGAAATAATCTCTTCATAGGGTCCGTCCTAATCCATTTATATTTGCTCCTGCTGCTTCACAATCAACGACGCCATTGTATCACAATTTCAATCGCTTGACTGTAAAATAAGCAGGACCGAGCATGGCTCGGTCCTGCTTAGGCATCTCCAACAAATTCTTATTATTTTTTCTTATAAAACTCATGATACAGCTTCATGAGCGCTCTTTTCTCAATCCTTGACACGTAACTCCGGCTGATGCCGAGCTCCTTGGCGATTTCGCGCTGGGTCCGTTCTTCTCCCCCATGATCCAGGCCAAAACGTCCCTTAATCACTTCCTGCTCCCGCGCGTCCAGAATGTCCAGGTTCCGATAGATTTTGCTCTTCTCCATCTTCAGTTGAACCCGATCCACCACATCGTCCGCTTCCGTACCCAAAATATCGATCAAGGTGATTTCATTTCCTTCTTTATCTGTACCGATTGGATCATGCAGCGATACGTCCTTGCGCGTTTTCTTCAGCGATCTCAGATGCATGAGAATTTCGTTTTCAATGCAGCGGGCTGCAAAGGTCGCCAGCTTCGTCCCCTTATTCGGCCGGAAACTCTCGATGGCTTTGATCAAACCGATCGTCCCGATCGAGATCAGGTCCTCCAGATCCTCGCCGGTGTTATCGAATTTTTTCACGATATGCGCCACCAGCCGCAAGTTATGCTCGATCAGAATATTGCGGGACACCGCGTCCCCTTCCGCCATGCGCTGCAGATGCTTCGTTTCCTCCTCCTCGGTCAGGGGCTGCGGAAACGCATTATTTTTCACATACGATACGAGCAAAGTCAGCTGTTTAATGAACAAAGCAATTGCGGTAAACAATCCAGGCAAAGATGACACCTCCTGCTGATTCACATCACAATGAATACAACCTCGCTTCACTTTGGGTCATTTCATTGTATGTGGGCGGAGGCCTAGGCGTGCCTGTACGAAGGAATTTGATTTACCACGGGTAATTTATTTGGAGATAGTTTTATCGAAAAAAAGCACCGCCATCTGAGTCTGAGAAGGCGGTGCTTCGCTCCTATATCGTATATAGCGATAGTTCAAAGGTGTCTTTTACAAAGGACATATCATGGTCTCTTGATACTAGACCAAGTTGATGATCAATAGAAGTAGCAATGATAAGGGCATCCGGAGATTTAAGCTTACGTCCCTTCGATCTTTGATCCCTTCGGATATCCCCGGCTAGGCGGGCAATCCTGGAACTTACTTCAATACATCTTCGAGAACGGAACAACTTGATCCCCTTCAAAAGATAGTCCGATTCAATTCCACTGAACACTTCACATTCCGTAATTACAGAAAAGTAGATAGCCATCCGATCATCACTGGCCTGCCTGATAAAATCCAAGACATCCTTCTCGCCTGCCAGCAGTGCAATAGCAATGTTGGTATCGAGTAAATAACCGTTCATCTAAATCCACTCATCCTCACGCATTTTCTTGACTTCGTCCATTAGTTGTTTGGCTTGCTCCGGTGTTAAAATCCCAGCCGATTCGAGCAAATCATCAACAGAGTAGTCATCCTCAATTTCAATCGTTTCCGTATCAAGATTAATGAACACCTTGCTTTGCGTAATATTCATTTTCGTCAAAATTGAACGAATTTCACGGGCTGTTTGTTGGTCCAGCTTTTTTGGCATAGACATCGATATGGCATCCTCCCTTCGAAATACATTTCTACTAAACCATGCCGTACATGTAATGTTGTTAACAGTATAACATACACGCCTCCGAAACCTGTAGTGACAAGTAGTTGCTACATGCTCTCATCTGGAGACGTTTACTATCTACCAAAAAAGTCCAACAGTCCATGTACAACAGTTGGGGCGGCAATATTTTTCGTGAGAGAATAAATAAATGCAAAAAAGAGATGCATGAATCCTGCAAATAATAGATGGGGCCAGTCATAGGCGAGAAATTCGAGCAAACCCATTCCATGCCGAAACATTTGAAAAGGGATATGTAATATGGAGAACATCAAAGAACCTATGAAAAGTGCGATCATTTTATGGTTAACAAGATCCAGTAATCGTGACTGAATATATCCTCGAAATAAGATTTCTTCCACTAATGCTATAAGCACCAAATTGTAAAAAAGTTGGATTAAGATTCCCCAGAAACTTAGTTTAAAGCTTGTGCTCCCATTTAGAAGTGAATAAATGGGTTTGACGAGAAATGGGATTGCGGCCACACAGCCAATTCCGATGGATCTTATTAGCCAAAAAGAAATGTGATCATCATTAAATAAACATAATACCCCAGGGCAAGAACACCGTCTCTGCGGCTCATTATTGACTTCACTCCCTCAACTCAAGGATCCTATCTCTCATCTTGGAACATGAAGTAAAAATGAATCCATGATTTAAATCATTTTTAACTCAGAAAAAGAATTATTTTCCTCCTTTTACAAACACTACATC
>RCUU01001145.1_pt1 | contig 13143 bp, 13 predicted proteins | sample 2166211 | NCBI WGS metagenome assembly RCUU01 (sample SAMN09932620, study PRJNA488358) | compost metagenome | feature: garden; material: soil; isolation source: compost soil in phenylacetic acid-enriched culture | place: Germany: Experimental Botanical Garden Goettingen | collected 2016-01-27
TTACTTCTTACTTCTTACTTCTTACTTCTTACTTCTTACTTCTTACTTCTTACTTACTAAAGCTAACCCCATTTTTTTTAACCTTTTACAATGAATGTTTGGGGTAAATAATGGGGCTTCTTTTTTATTCACCTTTCCATTACTGGCTCAACATTACTGGTTCAACACTTCTGAGATCCCTCTTCATGATCGCAGGTCTGAATAACAGCAGCAACAAGCCAATCAAAGCCATCAGTCCGCCGGAGAGCATAAAAGCTGGCGCAGGCCCGAAGGCTGTTACAAGCGAGCCTCCAAATACAGGACCTAATACGGATGCAGCGGACGTAATGCTAGTCACTGTACCAAAGACGCGTCCAATCATAGCCTCCGGTGTTCTCTGCTGAAGCATTACATTAAATGGAACAAACGTCATCCCCGCTCCCATACCAGCAAGAAAAAATAGCACCATAACCGTCATAATCACAAAATGATTCCCTGAAATATGCACTGAAACATATCCAGCCAGAGCAAAAACAAAGCCTAACAAAGCTCCTCCCACTCCAATTTTAGTTAATGGTGACCATGCTCGCAGCAGTTGGATGACCCCTACCGATACCAATGTTCCCACTCCGCTTAATGTAATGCACCAGCCAAATATGTCTTCAGACATTCCCGGGATTTCCCGAAACAATACTACGGTCTGGGAATCCGCGATTTGCAGGACGAGCAGTGCCATAGCTAATGTGAGCGTACCGTACGCAATTAACGGTATCCCCACTATCATTTTTATACCTGCCGCCAGCTCAGCCCAGAAGCTGATTTTTTCGGTTTCTTGGACATGTTCTTCAATATAGCCTTCCATCTGTCCTTCAATTTCACCTTTTATTTCACCTTCAATATCACCCTTAATATCGTGCTCAATATCCCCTTCGACATGCCTTACGATTAGCCCGTCAGTAGCCCCTCCCCCTTTACTCCGAACGCTAAAAGCTTCTCTCTCCGCTAGAAGCCTTCTCCCAGGAACAGCGAGCAAAATGCAGGCAGACACCAAAAAGGTTGCCGCATCAATCATAAAGCACACCGATACTCCAAATGCTGCTGTCAGCATCCCGCCAATGGCTGGACCTATTATCTTACTTCCTTGCTCAATAATCGAGCTGTAAGACACTGCCTTCTCCATATGCTGGTGAGGGATGATTTCTTTCAGCTTCCCATTCTTAGCTGGCGAAAATAGAACATCAAACGCTCCCTTGATGATCAATATCAAATACACCTGCCACAATTCGGTCACAAAAACCAAGCCAATGACAATTACGAACCTCGCAATATCCGATATAATCATTAGCTTTTTGCGTTCCATACGATCGGCCAGCATACCTGCAAGCGGCCCGCCAATCAGCATAGGCAACAAAATACAAAGCATCGAAATCGTTATTTGCCACGGCGTGGCATTCCACTTAAGCCCGATCATCGTAAGCAATGCCAACAGATGCAGCCAATCACCCAAATTGGAGACTAGCTGTGCGGCCATTAAGGCCAAATAGGAACGATTGTGCAATAAACCTTTGTCTGAATACGTTAATTGCTGATTCATTTTTACACACCACCAACGAGTTAGATTCAATGAACTATTCAATGAACTTAGTGTAAAAAATATGGTGGTATGCAGCATCCGCCTGCAGGATGAAAGTCGGGTTGCTCCTGAGGCTGATTTTTATGCAGGACTCAAGATCGAAAAAAAAAAAACATTCCTAAAAAATAAAAACCGCAAATTGTGATAAATTATATTTTTTTAATTAGGACGCTACTCTAAGATGAATGTATTCCAACTATTAAATTCACATCAGAATATAGAAGAAGGCGGGATGAATATGTTGATTACCGAAGAACGCGGAACCGATTTGTCACTGCACCTGTACAGAGTATTTGCTAAATCTTTCAAAAGCGTTAACGAGCATGCTGTAACTGGAAGCAAATTGAAAGGATTCAACCCTACAGCATTTGCTGTACTGGAAGTGCTGTATTACAAAGGACCTCAACCTATCCAGCAAATAGGGGCCAAGCTGCTGCTTCAAAGCGGCAACGTCACTTATGTCATCGATAAGCTTGAAAGTGCCGGGCTGTTGCATCGCACACCTTGCCCTCGTGACCGTCGCGTGATTTATGCTGAATTGACAACAGAAGGCAAAGAGGTCATGGATCAGCTGTATCCGGAATTCTCAGACCGTATCGATCATGCACTCAGTGGTCTTAATGAATCCGAAAAGCAGATTATGATTGATCTTCTGAAAAAGATGGGACGCGAAGCCGAAAAATTGGCTCCACTTGCCCGCAAATAACATGGAAGGAGCTGCCTCTTTAGCAGAATTATTCTGCTGAGAGACAGCTCCTTCGTATTATTAGGTCAACCAGAGATTACTGGTTGGCCTATTTTAATGGTCGTTTTATGATGGCGGTAGCCGGGAGAACGTGACAGCCCCTGGGGAATCACCCCGTACTAAAAACAGTTCTCCCACTACCCCCTACTACCATGTTTGAGCTGGTTGAGGCATTGACCTCGTATCACAAGCGAAGCTGTGGAGTTGGAACCATTGTGGGATTACCGGTGAATAGAAGATGGGAAAGGAAAGATAATATGAGACCTGTTATTGGTATTGATGTAGCAAAAGGAAAATCAGTCATACAAGCATTCATTAAACGCAACGCACCCTATGGACGTGATCAAGTTATTTGGCACACTCTAAATGGTCTTGAACACCTTCTTCGAGTATTACGTGAAATGGAAAGAAAAACGAAGATGAAGCCAGCGGTCATATTAGAACCGACAGGACATTATCACAGAGTTCTGGTTCAACGCCTACAGAGTGAGGGATATGACCCCATACTAATTAATCCTCTACAAGCACAAAGAGCTCGGAGGACAAGCTTGCGCAAAGTTAAAACGGATGCCTCAGATGCATGGCATTTAGGAGACTTGTACTACCAAAGGGAAGATTGGATCACCCAGCCTCAGCGAGAAGAACACCTCGTGGACCTGCAGTTTCTAACTAGACATCATGAGTTCATTACAAGTCTTTATGTGCAAGCCAAACTAAACTTGCGGACATTATTAGATCAAGTGTTCCCTGGCTACGAAGGTGTATTTAAAGATTTGTTTTCAAAAACCTCTCTAAATCTGCTCGAAATGTTGCTTACGCATGAAAAAGTTCAAAGCGGAGAAGAAGAGGAGTGGAAAGAAGCCGTAAGGCAAGCAACAAGAACATCCCGTTCGGAGGCTTGGATGAATCGAAAAATAGATCATTTAAGGACGGCAATGCTTCAGAATCCTGTCACGTACGTCCCATTCGGCTTAGAGACAGCTCTGCGCAGCATGTTAGCTACTGTTCGAGAGTTTCAAGTACAACTGACAGAACTCGAGAAGACCATCTTGGAGTTGTCAGAGTTGATTGAGGAAGTAAAACTGCTAGAGACAATCCCTGGAGTAGGCGCGAAGATAGCAGCCTCAATTGTTGCAGAGATCGGCGACGCGACACAATTCCAAAATGCTAAACAGTTAGTGGCCTATGCAGGACTTGATCCAAGTGTATTTAGCTCAGGTAAGTTTACAGCCACTCAAAATCGTATAACAAAGCGGGGCTCTAAGCGTTTACGACGTGCCGTTTATTTAGCGGTCACATGTGGGTTGAGAGTAGGGTTAAATCTTCACCTCCGAGAGTATTATGACAAGAAAAAAAGTGAAGGGAAGCCCCATAAAGTAGCTGTGATCGCTTGCGCCAACAAGTTACTGCATCACATCTACGCTATGCTCAAAAGAAGGCAATCCTACACTTATTAATCCGCAAAATCCATAAACTTCCATTAACTGGAGGTTTATTTGTTGTGTTTATTTTTAGTATAGCAAATTCGATGAAATTCAAAAAGCTTGACTTGACATACCATTAGCTGGTTTTTTATATCGGCTATTAATGGGACGGGTCCATATCAATTTCTTTTTGATGATTTTGTTTGGCTTCCTGACGCCGATCATTCACTTTTTGCTGTAATTGCTGTGCATGATGACTGTTTACAGGAGACTGGTCCAGATCATCCACTACATTTTGCAAATTCTTATCAATGCCTGCTTGTGATTTCGTCATGCCATCGACCTCACTTCTTAAGGTTATGGATTAGTAATCCGTTGAAGGGCTTGTGCGCACTCATGGATATTACGAACATAATGAGCTGTCATCTCCTGCACCAAATCATGACCTTCATCAATAGTAACGCCGTCCTGCTCTACGTCAACCAGATTGACTTGAACTTCGCGTTGGTCAGAATATGAGCAGTGAAAATCAAACGAATAAAATTGACGCCCGGCCGCATTGATATGGACACGCAGACCTCTGGGGTCTGCTTGGTCTGCCAATACTTGTGCAGAATCCCCGGGATTCAAATATACCGGCAGCTCTTGCTGCCAAGCGTTAACCAAAGTATTTTGGTCAATCTGCAATTCTTCATTCATGGTAACACCTCCGCTTCCCTTTAAGAGGTCATCTTTTGTAAACTCAGCTTTTGTGGATCAGCTTTTGTGAACTCATCTTTTAAGGTGTGGAGAATGGTGTATTTTTATACCTCTTCTGCTTCTGCGCCTGGAGCCTTATTACGCAAACCGATCACTGAAGCAACACCCACAACAGCAATCACTCCCATAACAATAAATAAACTATGAAGGCTTCCACTCAGCACGTGCTTCAGCTCATTCCACAGATCCGGAGACAGAAGGTGTATTTTCTCAGGAGACAGCAGATTGTTAATATCATCCTGCGTTACTTCGGAAGCGGTATTCGTTGCTCGTGCAGCTATTTGTAAATTGATCAGCGTACCAAACGCGGTTACTCCGATAGTCTGCCCTATAGATTTCACAAAGGTATTAAGCGCAGTAGATGCTCCACGTAAATCGTATCCAACTGAGGATTGGGCAATGATCGTAAACACCGCAAAAGAAAAACCGAAGCCTACACCATACAGCGCATTAAATATTAACAGCATAAATATGGGTGTGCCTTCAGATAGAAATGCCATACCGCCAGCACCAAGAGCAATAATTACCATTCCGATCAGAGAGGTATAGCGCGAGCCTTTTGTGATGATCCAGCGGCTGCCAAGGACTGAACCAAGCATCCAGCTTATTGACATCGGTGCCAGCACGAGACCTGACATTGTAGCATTTTTTCCAAGCACTCCTTGAACCCATAACGGCAAATATGAAGTAAGTCCAATCAATAGAGCACTGGCCACCAGACTGGCCAGGTTCGAGTAAGCAATATCCCTGACACGGAACAATTTAAGTGGAACAAGCGGTTCTTCAACTCGTTTTTCAACGATAAAGAACATAATGAGCGATAAGGCTGCTACAACCAGCATGCCGATCAACAGCGGGGAATCCCATGCCAACTGACCGCCACCCGTCGCAAGACCGAACAACAAAGCCGTAACACCTATCGTAAAGGTCACAGCTCCCCAGATATCAATCTTCACGCTGCGCTTCTCAATATTTTCTTTTAAATACTTCATTATAAAAAAGAGCGACAGCAGACCAAACGGTACGTTAAAACCAAACACCCAACGCCAATTAAGTGAATCGACAACATACCCGCCCAAAAGTGGACCAATTAAAGACGAAATGCCCCATACTGAGCTGATCCACCCTTGAATTTTGGCCCGCTCCTCCATCGTATAGATATCTCCAATAATCGTAAAAGTAACCGGAATAAGGCCACCTGCTCCTATACCCTGCAAGGCCCGGAAAATAATAAGCTGCTCCATGCTCTGGGCTAACCCAGACAAAATGGAGCCGAGAAGAAACAGAATCGAACCAATGATAAACACTGGCTTTCTTCCGAATAAATCACTTATTTTGCCAAAAATCGGAGTAGCTACAGCCATCGTCAACAAATAGGCCGTAAACACCCAGCTAAGCAAGTCAACTCCGCCCAAATCGCCTACAATCCTTGGTCCTGCCGGACCTATTACAGTCCCTTCAATCGCAGCCAAAAATGTGGAGAGCAAGAGACCCGCCAAAATATAATTCCGTTTAAAAGTCTTTCCCAAAATAATGACTTCCTTTCTTTGCTGACAGCCAAGCCTATCTTAATGAACTCGAACTATTATAAATGAACCCCCTATAAAAAGAAAGACAGCCCATGTAGGAGCTATCGCTCATCTACCTAAGCCGCCTGCTTATCTATTATGAATGAGTAATCTATGATTCTCTATATTCCATCTCACAACTGCCTCATGCCTGAAACGTTCCGGTTCATGAGTAATAATTATGATTGAAGCCCCTTCCGCCACTGCTTGACGGCACATTGCTGACAATTTATCAGCACCTGTATAATCCATTCCGGCTGTAGGCTCATCCAGGATATACAGCTTCTTCGGAGTCATGAAAATTGAAGCTGCATTTAGAAGTCTCTTTTCACCACCGCTGAGTAAATATGGAGAAGTCTGCTCCTTACCCTGCAAGCCAATCATTTCCAGCATTCGTTGTCCACGCTGATGCAAATGATCCGACAGCTCATCTCCTGACGAGAAAGACGTTGACATTCGTGGTCCATAAAGCAGCTCGTCCCATACGGTGGAACAGACGAATTGCTGCTCAGGCTCCTGGAAAACATAACCGATCTCTTCTGCTCTCTTGTAAGGAGACCATTTTGAAATGTCTTTTCCTTGCCACCATATCGTTCCCTTCGGCGCTGATAAAAGGCCAATCAGCAAACGAGATAGCGTCGTCTTGCCAGACCCGTTCTCTCCACAGAGAAGACACCATTGTCCGGTATGAAGAGTTGCGCTAACGTTTTGAAGAACTTTATGCCCGGCATGAGCATATGTAAAATCAAGTCCTCGAACATCAAGCAAGGCTTGTCCTGTTTGGGAAGTTGATTTTGAAGCTGATTGCTCAGCTTTAGAGTACTGTTCGGCTATAGAAGGATGTTCGGCTGCAGTGGCACTTTTAAACGGAAGCAAGCCCATCTGCTCCAATTCTGAACGGCGCTCTTCCAGCAGCATTTCACCGGATGCGTCCATGACTACAGAACCGCCGGACAGTACAATCATACGGGGTGCTGTTTGTGCAAGCTCATCAATTCTGCCGCTGAGCGTAACGATTGTCCTCCCTTCCTGATGCAGCTTATGCAGCAAGGATAGCAATCGCTGTCTTGCCGAAGCATCAAGGCTGGCTGTTGCCTCATCAAGAACAAGTATCGGCGTCTCAAGTGACAGCACCGAGGCAATCGCTATCCGCTGCCGACCTCCTCCGGACAATAAATGTACACTGTCCATACGGCGCTCCGGCAAATCTACAGCCGCCAAGGCTGCAGCTACACGCAGCTCTATCTCATCCGGTGGACAGCAGAGATTTTCCGGTCCAAATGCAACCTCGTCCTCTACTCTGCCTTGTACCAATTGAGCATCCGGGTCCTGAAATACCACACCAATCCGCTCTGCGATCAGGCTGACCCGGGATACTGCCGGATCGATCCCGCCAACCAACAGCTCCCCGCTTCTAACCCCTCCGCCTGTGCGGGGTAAATAACCGCTCAGAAGCTGGGCCAAAGTTGATTTTCCGCTGCCGCTGCGTCCTGCAATGGCTATCCATTCCCCTTGCTCTACATGTAAAGTAACATGCTCCAATGCAGCATATCCTCCCGATTCATACGCAAAGCTCATATTATTCAGTTCGATAGCTCGTATTGATTCGGGGTGATCCATATTATCCCTCCACTGATCCTCTTACAGCAAAACGGCGGAGAAGACCGCTGCGGGCCAACGCTTCTCCCAACACCTTAGTTAATAGACCGCAAAGTAAAATTCCGCTTAAAATCCGCACAACCATAGCTATAAGTAACACATTCATTCCCCATTTGGTGTACCCGAACATTTGGGCCGCCACGATAAACCAAATCGGAACCATCGCTCCACCTACAAGCATCATTACGGAAACGCTCCAGCGTTTATGACGATATAATGCAAATATTAATTCAGCGATGACCATATAACAAGCCGCTGCTGCAAAACAAGAGAGTATACCGTAAGCAGAACCCATAAACGATTGGACCACCGCTCCTATACCGTAAGTAATTACAGCAGTCCCCGGTTTACGAATAATGTAATAGGCCAACAGACCATACACCATGTATAACCCCGTTATAGTTGAGGTTGCGATTGGCCCCCCCAGCCCGTTCAGAGCCTGGTTGACGGGAGAGATATATACCGTCAAAACTCCATTAGCGGCGGCAAGCATTGCCATTAGTACAATATCGATCGTAGTAAATGCCGTAAAAATTCCTTTTATTCCTGTTTCCTTCATGACTTGCCACTCCTTAAATTCTAATTGTTAACCTTATTTTTATAATTTAGGTTAACAATTAGAATTCGTCAAGTCCTTTTTCGTTCGAATATATCACACGGTGAACCAAAGTATTCCTACACCAATCAAGCTAATGCACATAAGTGAATACCCTTTGAGTTGAATTCGAACCTCCCGCAGAAAGGTTCGTTCTGGATAAGCTCCAAAGCCTTTAGCCTCCATGGACCCAGCGGTCTGCTCAACCCGTCGAATCGCCCCGATAAATACAGATATAAGATTGCTTTTCCAAATTCGCAGCAATTCCTTCACTCCATTGGGCTTCCGGCCATATCGAATTTTTCTTGCTTCTCCTGCCATTTTCCCTTCAGCTGCCAGTAACGGTAGAAACGTAAGCGCCATGGAAACTCCAAATACAAAACGATAAGGCAGCCTTAAGTATGTTGTCATTACGATAACAAAATCCTTAGCATCCGTTGTTTCAATATATATAAGGGAGGATAGAAACAAGCAGAACATCCGAACCGTAATCGCCAGTGCGTACAGTACGCTGCCGGATATGAATGTGCCTCCCCAAGTTAAGTCCTCCATTCCTTCGGATGGGACAGCAAATGCACTCAAAATAAAAAGCGGTAATCCGAACAGACCAATGTAGAACATTCGTTTTGACAACTGCTTCCAGGTCATTCCCGCCCCGTATTTTGCCGTTACAATCAGAATTACCAGCATAACGACAAGAGGTAGCGGACGATCCCAATGCATAGCCAGCACAGCCAGACACAACAAGGCAACCAGCTTGCTAAGCGGGTCAAGAGATCGTAAAGATAATGCCCCAGGATCGTTAATTCGATCTTTTCTCACGGTTAACCTCCGGCCCATATTCTTTCTTAAGTAGAGAGTATATCATTAAATCGACAAAGCCCGATTCAGACCTCTGATATTCTCGAAGCAATCCTTCCTCCACAAAACCAAGCTTCTGAAGCAGCCTGCGCGAATTGTCATTACGCGGATCTACTAATGCCTCTATGCGGTTAAGCCCCATCGTCTCATAACCAAATGTCAGCAAAAGCTGGAGTGTCTCTGCCATATATCCCTGGCCCCAATAATCCCTACCAAGATCATAGCCGATTTCTCCCCGGTAGGCACCTGATAGCTGCCATACGTTGAAACCGCAGCTTCCGATCAGCAGTGCCTTCTCCTTCAGCTCAATCCCCCAACGCAACGCATCCTCGCTTTCGGATAAGCCATTAAGCATATTAATCATTTCAAACGTATCTTCCTCTGAAGTAAACGGAGGCATATTCATGTACCTTACCACCTCAGGATCACTCCAGTAACGAAACATCGTTTCTGCGTCAGGTCTATCCATACGTCGCAGGCGCAGCCTCTTGCCTTCAAGCACGGGTATATTTCCACCACATTCGTACAACACCGTCCGCCTCCCATCCAGCTTAAGTGAGCTGTTCATTTTATATCATCATATCGGATAAAAATAAAGAATTAAAATACACTGCTTCTCTCCTGCCTGTTTTTCTCCAGTTTTGGCAATAATATAGTTTCACAGACAGTTTGAAGGAGGCCGTTACGAGAATGTTAGCAACATTAATGATTACAGTGTTAGTTATTCTGACCATTGTAAATGGGGCAACCCGGTATGCTTTTCGCCAAATCACTCAAATGAAGCCTCAATCGAGCGAAAGCATCTATACAAATTTAGAACAAGCTGGAGTATTCAGTCGGGAGAAATTTAACAATCTCATAAAAAAAGAGGTACAGATTATATCCCGGGACGGCTTTAAATTAAGCGGGTATGTGCTTGAATCACATCCCAATTCCAAGCGCTGGGCGATTATTGTTCACGGCTATACAGTATCTCTTCATGTCTCGGCACAATATATCGATATGTTTGAGCGAGAGGGCTTTAATGTGCTGCTCATAGACCAAAGGCGCCATGGCAACAGCCAAGGCAAATATACAACCTATGGATTTATGGAAAAATATGATGTGGACAGCTGGGTACGCTGGATTCTGGAGCATTACGGCGAGGATCGGGTCATAGGTCTGCATGGTCAGTCTCTTGGCGGAGGCACAGTACTCGAGTATTTAAATATAGCTCATCCAAACGTCAAGTTTGTGATTGCCGATTGTCCTTACTCTGATTTAACTGAATTGCTGCGTTATCAGATTAAGGTACTTAACAAGCTGCCCATTTACCCGCTCCTGCCACTTCTTAATATTCAAATGAAACGAAGGGCCGGTTTTCGTATGCAGCAGGTTAGCCCGCTTAGAGCAGTAAGATACAGTTCAATGCCGCTGCTGTTAATTCACGGTACTAAAGACAACTATGTTCCTACACATATGGGCGAATCTCTATACGAGCATAAAAGAGGACCAAAAAGACTGCTCCTTGTTGAAGGGGCAGTGCATGGCAACGCCTATGCGGTTAGTCCCCAGCAGTATGCGGAGGAGGTTCATGCACTGATTCAGGAAACTCTGGGCTCATTGGAGAAGCCGGAGGAACCGGAAAAATCAGAGGAATCAGCCGTATCACAAATAGAACATGCTTATCTACCGAGCATTTGAGTTTGTGCCATAACAATATATTTATCTAAACGCTGGCTGAGCTCCAATACAGCATCACTACTAAAATTTGCATCGCCAGCCGCGTTGATCAATTCGGAACGTAAATGCTCAATGGTGACCTGCAGCTCGCTGCTTATTTTTTGGCGGCTGTTGGTCCTGTTGAGGTTTCCTAGAGCTGGATAAGCCATCATAAATAATCACCTTCTCATTCTTCTTACTGCTATTTTAATGCATGATGCCAAAAAACATATTTTGCCTAATATATAAAACCTAGAATACTTTGTCGGATCGTGTAACATTTTGCTCGCTTTTTGGATGTAGCTTTGCAAGCGTCTTGATATAATGTGTTTGTGTTCATATTGAGAAAGAGAAGGAGGCTTTTACTTCATGTTTCAAACCGAAAATCACACAGGCTCCCGCGAGCAGCAGCAGCAGGCAGTCCTGACACAGCTTCAAGCACTTATTCATGATGAACCCAGCACGGTTGCCAATCTTGCCAACGCCTCTGCTCTCTTGAATTTTTATTTAAAAGACATCAATTGGGTCGGCTTTTATTTATTCGACGGTCAAGAGCTTGTGCTTGGCCCCTTTCAGGGACTTCCCGCATGTATTCGCATTCCCCTTGGCAGAGGAGTCTGCGGTACAAGTGCACAGCAAAGAACAACATTACGCATTGAGGATGTGCATGCTTTCCCTGGTCATATCGCCTGTGATGCTGCTTCTAACAGCGAAATCGTCGTCCCGCTGATAAAAAGTAATACCCTGATAGGCGTGCTTGATATCGATAGTCCGCTAAAAGGGCGCTTTGACGAGGAGGATCAACGCTTTTTGGAGCAATTCGTTGACATTTTGACTCAGCAGCTGCAAATATCTTAATACAGATATCTTAATACAGATATCTTAATACGGATATCTTGGGCAATTAGTGTTAGGAGGCCGTCAAAGGCCTGGATTATATACATCTGAAAAGCAAAGTAGTATCGGTAAACTAGGTGCATCAGTAAGCTAGGTAGCATCAGTAAGCTAGGTAACATCAGAAAACAGGTTACATCAGCAAGCTAGGTAACATCAGTAAGCTAGGTAACATCATTAGGTGAAGGTTGAAATTGCAGAGGGCAAAAAAACGTTCACATAAGCAACTTTTTAAGCTCAGAATAATCATAACGGTAAAAAAGGGCTCTATTCCTCCGATTTAACACAATCTTATGGAACATAGCGCCCTTTTTTGGCGTTATTTCACTTCAAAAGTCCTAAGCCAGTCAGATATACGCCTCAATACTCAGAATAGAGGTAATAAATGCCCTTATTTTTGAGATTTCCCTCAATATCTGAAGAATAGAGCCACTTTGTACCCTTATCGTCACCGTTGGCGAAGAACTCACTAACTAGAACTACTAATGCGAACCCGGTAACACGTGCTTGCTACAGAACTACTGATATGGACCTGCTAACACGTGCTTATTACAAGAACTACTGATATGGACCTGCTAACACGAGCTTACTACAGAGCTACTGATACGAACCTGCTAACACGTGCTTACTGGCCTGGTAGAGCCTGCTGTCGCAATGAAGCTAGCGTAATATCTGCGGTAATTAATTAATAATCTCAATTCCCCTAATTCCATTAATCCCATTAATTCCCTTAATTCCTTCAGTTAACTTAATCACCCTAATTCTTCTAATTCCTCTAATTCCTCTAATCACCCTAATTCCTCTAATCCCTTAATTCTCCATTCTTCTTAATTACCCTAATTCCCTTATCTCGCTAATTCCCCCTATCCCGCTCGATACTTAGTCCTTCCACGTGTCGTTTGCTCATCAGCTTCCTTTTTTTCCGGTTTTCTTTGGAATCAAAAACGATGTCCATATCGTAATCCTCAGGATACAGCTCTTCCTTCTTGATGTAAGGCTTCAGCCGTTTGCGGTTGATTTTGACCCGTTGTCCCTGAATCATGACCTCGACGATTCCTCTGGAATCGGCAAGCTCGCTAATGATGCCAACTCGCCTTAGGGAAGTGATCCAAACGGCATCCCCAATTTCCAAAATGGCCGGAACACGTATGGCCTCCTTGTTTGCTCCATCATTAGAGTTGCTAACTGCCTTCTCATTGTTCTTGATTGCTGTATCCCTACTGCTAGATGCATCTCCTCCAGCAGGTCTACTGCTAGATGCATCTCCTCCAGCAGGTCTACTGCTTGATGCATCTCCTCCAGCAGGTCTACTGCTTGATGCATCT
>RCUU01001146.1_pt1 | contig 13139 bp, 12 predicted proteins | sample 2166211 | NCBI WGS metagenome assembly RCUU01 (sample SAMN09932620, study PRJNA488358) | compost metagenome | feature: garden; material: soil; isolation source: compost soil in phenylacetic acid-enriched culture | place: Germany: Experimental Botanical Garden Goettingen | collected 2016-01-27
CGACCACCTCGCCGGCGGCAATCTGGTTGGCCAGCCGCGGGCTGAGCAGCTCGATACGTGCCGGGCCGGTCATGGCTGTGCCGCCAACGCAGTGCTCGGAATGGTCAGGGTCTGGCCGATCTTCAACTCATCGGTCTTCAGGTTGTTGGCCGAACGCAGCGTGGCGATGCCGACCTGGTAGCGCACGGCGAGCATGGCCAGGGTTTCTCCGGAACGCACGACATGGTCGCGCGGCCCCTGGGCAATCTTGCCGCTGTCGCGCAGGAAGGCGATGTAGGTGCCGGGTGGTGGATTCTGCTGGAAGAACTGGCGCACGCCACTATGAATGGAACGAGCCAGGGATTGTTGGTGGCTGGTCGTGGCGAGCTTGGATGCTTCGTTGGCATTGGAGATGAAGCCTGTCTCCACCAGGATCGAGGGGATATCCGGCGATTTCAGCACCATGAAGCCGGCCTGCTCGACACGGCGCTTGTGCAGCGGCGTGACCCGGCCAATATTGCTCAGGACTTTCTGCCCCACGTTCAGGCTGGAGCTCAGCGAGGCGGTCATGGACAGGTCCAGCAGCACGCCAGCGAGCATGCGGTCCTTGTCGTCGAGGCTGACGTTGCCGGCACCACCGATCAAGTCGGAACGGTTCTCGCTGTCGGCCAGCCAGCGCGCGGTTTCGGAGGTTGCACCACGATCGGACAAGGCAAATACCGAAGCACCAAAGGCTGCCTTGGACGGCGCGGCGTCGGCATGGATGGAAATGAACAGGTCAGCGCCTTTCTTGCGGGCGATCTCGGTGCGTTTGCGCAATGGAATGAAGTAGTCACCGGTACGGGTCAGCTCGGCGCGGAAGCCCTTCTCGGAGTTGATCTGGCGTTGCAGTTCCTTGGCGATGGCCAGCACCACGTCTTTTTCGTGCTGGCCGCGCGAGCCGGAGGCACCCGGGTCTTCACCGCCGTGGCCGGCGTCGATGGCGATCACGATGTCGCGCTTGCCGTTGGGCACGGGGGTCAGCTTGATTGCCGGTTGCGCAGGCGTCACCGGGACGGCGGGTGCGGTCGCCACGTTCGATGGCGGCGTCGTTGGCGGTGGCGAGGCATCGGCTTCCTGGTCGTACAAATCGACAACCAGACGATTGCCATACTGCTGGTTCGGCGCCAGCGTGAAGCTCTTGGGCGTGACCGACTTCTTCAGGTCGACGACCACGCGCAGGTCGGTGGGCGTGCGCTGGGCCGAACGCACGCTGGTGATCGGAGTGTTGGAAGTGGAAACCTGCAACGGGGCTGCCAGGGTAGCGCCGTTGATATCGATGACCAGACGATCCGGCGACGTCAGGGTGAATACGCTGTGTTGCACCGGGCCCGACAGGTCGAAAACCAGGCGAGTGTTATCCGGTGCTCGCCACAAACGCACGCTTTTGACTTGTGTAACGGCCCAAGCATCAACAGCCACTGCCGTAAGCAGCAATCCTACGACAGCAACCAGTGCGCGAACGCGCATACCTTTCCCCATAAATTATTTGAATTCCAACGCCAGCGCGGCACACCACGATTCGCCACGCGGGCTTTGCGGGGCCAGGTTCAACGAACGGCCTCCCGCATGGGGGCTTATGGTAATGGTCAGGTCAGGCTTTGGCAAAAAGCCCGCACCTCTTTGGGGCCATTCGATCAGGCACAAGGCATCGCCTTCGAAGTAATCACGAATGCCCAGATATTCCAGTTCTTCCGGGTCAACAAGGCGATATAGATCAAAGTGATAGGCCCGAAAGCTAGTATTTTCGTAAGGTTCGACCAAGGTAAAGGTTGGACTCTTGACCGCCCCCACATGCCCCAAACCCCTTATCAAACCGCGAGATAGCGTGGTTTTACCGGCCCCCAGGTCACCCTCGAGGAAGATGACTCCCACCCCCTGAGTGATCTGGGCAAGTCGCCCACCGAACGTGATCATGGCCGCTTCATCGGCCAGGTACAGGGTTACTTCAGACACGGTGTTTGCTCCTCAAGCAACTGACGAATGGCGGGTATCAAATCGCTGGCCGCCAGCCCGCGACCCCTTTGGCCTTCGACTTGCCCAGCACAGGCGTGCAGCCAGGTGCCCAGGCAAGCCGACTCGAATGCTGGCATACCCTGAGCCAACAGTGCACCGATCAAACCCGCCAGTACGTCGCCAAGCCCTGCGCTGGCCATCGCCGGATGGCCGCGATCGCACAGGGCCAGGCTACCAGTAGCGTCGGCGATCAGGCTGCCCGCGCCCTTCAGCACACAGACAGCGTTGTATTTTTGCGCCAATGTCTGCACCGCTGTCGCTCGGTCGGCTTGCACCTGTTGCGTGGAAAGCCCCAGCAACCTTGCTGCTTCGCCGGGGTGCGGCGTTATGACGCTACCGACGGGCAACGTCGCGGCACCGAGCGCCAGCAAATTCAAGGCATCGGCATCCCAGACTTGCAGGCGCCCAGCGTTGGCGGCCGCCGAAAGCAGGCTGCGCCCCCAACTGGCCTGCCCCATGCCGGGCCCGACCACCAACACCGACGCCGACTCGATCAGCCCCATTAGTTGATTGGCCGAGTGCACTCCTGCGGTCATAACCTCGGGCAAACGGGCCAGGGCAGCGCCAACATGCTCGCTGCGAGTGGCCAGCGATACCATTCCGGTGCCGCTGCGCAAGGCGCTTTCAGCACTCAATAATGCCGCCCCCCCCATGCCGCGTTCACCACCGATGACCAGTACTCGGCCAAACTGCCCCTTGTGGGCCGCTGGCGAGCGCGACGCCAAGCCCGGCAGGCTCGTGCCGCTCAGGCGACGAGCCATGCCGGAAACTTGAGCAACGATGACCGGATCGGCCTGCAGGTCGTCGAATACCAGGGAGCCAACGCAGTCAGGCGCCTGGCCAGTAAAAAGGCCGAACTTTAACCCAATGAAAGTCACCGTGAGCTGTGCGCGCACGGCACAACCCAGTATCTGCCCGGTATCGGCACAAAGTCCCGAAGGAATATCCACGGCCACAACCGGCAAACCACTGGCATTGATGGCTTCGATCGCCTCCCGATAGGGTGCACGCACTTCACCGCGCAGCCCGGTACCAAGCAATGCATCGAGCACAATGCCTTCGAGAACCGCCCCGACAATCCAAGGCCAGATCGAAACGCCACAACCACGGGCTTCGGCACACGCCAACGCGGCATCACCCACTAATGCATCGGGGTCGCCCACCGTCAGCACTTCCACTTGCCAACCGGCGCGCTCGGCCAACGCAGCGACCAGATAACCGTCGCCGGCATTGTTGCCGTGCCCGGCCAGCACAGTCAGCACCCGGCCATCCGGCCAGCAGCGGCGCAGGGCGCGCCAGGTCGCATGGGCAGCCCGTTGCATCAGCTCGAAACCCGGCGTACCGCCGGCAATCAGCCGCGCATCGAGGTCGCGAACCTGGGCGGCGCTGTACAGCACGTCGGGTAAATCTGTGGATGTGGGCAGCATGCTTGGGCTATCCGTGGCGATGTCTGGCAGAATTATACGCACCTAAGCCCCGGTTTCCTTCTTCGCATGTCTGCTCTTACCACCGATCTCCCCGCCCTGGCCCAGTCGATCAAAGACTGGGGTCGCGAATTGGGCTTCCAGCAAGTTGGCATTGCCGGCCTGGAGCTTGGCGAGCACGAAAAACACCTGGAGCGGTGGCTCCAGGCGGGCTACCACGGCGAGATGGACTACATGGGCGCCCATGGCAGCAAGCGTTCGCACCCGGACGAGCTGGTGCCCGGTACCTTGCGAGTGGTTTCCCTGCGCATGGATTACTTGCCTGGCGACACGCACATGGTCCAGCGCCTGGCACAACCTGAAAAAGCCTATGTTTCACGCTATGCCCTGGGCCGCGACTATCACAAGCTGATCCGCAAGCGCGTGCAGCAATTGGCCGAGCGGGTCCAGCAAGCGATCGGCCCGTTCGGCTACCGCGCGTTTGTCGACAGCGCCCCGGTGCTGGAAAAGGCCATTGCCGAACAGGCCGGGCTGGGTTGGATCGGCAAGAACACCCTGGTGCTCAATCGCAAGGCCGGCAGCTACTTCTTTCTCGCCGAGCTGTTTGTCGACTTGCCCCTTCCGGTCGACCCACCGCACGCCACCGAGCATTGCGGACGCTGCAGCGCCTGCATGGACATTTGCCCGACGGCGGCCTTTGTCGGCCCCTATGTGCTCGATGCCCGGCGCTGCATTTCCTACCTGACCATCGAGCTCAAAAGCGCCATTCCCGAAGAGCTGCGTCCACTGATCGGCAACCGCGTGTTCGGTTGTGACGACTGCCAGATCGTCTGCCCGTGGAACCGCTTCGCCCGCCCCTCCGGAGAAGGCGACTTCAAGCCGCGGCACAACCTGGACAATGCCGAGCTGGCCGAACTGTTCATGTGGGATGAAGCGACCTTTCTCAGCAGTACCGAAGGCTCGCCCTTGCGCCGTGCCGGTTATGAACGCTGGCTACGCAACCTGGCGGTGGGGCTGGGCAATGCACCTTCGACCATTCCGGTACTTGAAGCCCTGCGCGCGCGCCGCGATTACCCTTCGGAGCTGGTGCGCGAGCATGTGGAGTGGGCGCTGAAGCAGCATGCAGAGCGAAGCGCAAACCCGTAGCTGCCGCCAGGCTGCGTCCAGGGAATCCCGGAAAACACGGACGCAGCCTGGCGGCAGCTGCTACAGGGAATGCGGCGCGATCAATGCTCGTCGTTATAAACGAACTTGGGCATTTCCCAGTGAAAGCGGATGGCAAGCAAGCGCAGCAGAAAGCCACCGAACAAGGTCAGGAGAATGGCCTGCTCGCCAGGTACTTGCAGATGCAGGCACAGCAGGTAGAACCAGGCAGCCGCGAATGACACGCTGGCATAGAGTTCACGGCGAAACACCAGCGGGATGTCGTTGCACAGAATATCGCGCAGGATGCCACCGAAGACCCCGGTGATAACCCCGCTGATGGAAGCCACCAGCATGTCATGCCCCAACTCCAGGGCCGTCATGCAACCGATCAGGGTAAACGCCACTAGCCCGACGGCATCGAGCACCAGAAACAATGAGCGCAAGTGCCGCATCAGCGGCGCGATAAAGATCGTCACCAGCGCCGCGACACTGGTCAACACCAGGTATTCCGGATGCTTGACCCAGGTCAGAGGGTAATGCCCGAGCAAGACGTCGCGCACCGAGCCGCCGCCCAACGCAGTGACGCATGCAATCAGCACCACGCCGAACCAGTCCATGCCACGACGACCGGCAGACAGGGCACCGGTCATGGCTTCGGCGGTGATTGCAATCAGGTAGAGCATCAACAACATGGCAGCGATCCGTGCAAAAGGGCGCGCAGTCTAACCAGTTGACTCTGGGGCGTGTCATCAATTAATTCCTGGCTTGCGTTGTCGCCTGAGCGCGTGCCAGGCAAGGCCCAGTCCGTAGCCAACGGTCATTCCATTGGCAAGGGCTGCAACACCGCATGGCGCGCGCTCAGGCACAACTCGAAGGGCCGGGCCTGTTTTTGCGCAGGGCTGCGTTACTCAAACTTCTCTCCTCGCGCCTTGCCCTGCGCAAAAACAGGCACCGGCGCAAGCCAGGAATTAATTGATGACACGCCCCCCCCCAAAAAAGAGGGCGTTTTCAGAACTTGATGAAGTGCTCGCGGTAGTGACGCAATTCGGCAATGGATTCACGGATGTCGTCCAGAGCCAAGTGGGTGCTGCCCTTCTTGAAACTGTCGCGAACGTTGGGTGCCCAGCGTGCGGCCAGTTCCTTGAGCGTGGAGACGTCCAGGTTGCGGTAGTGGAAATAGTTTTCCAGTTCGCGCATGTGGCGGTACAGGAAACGGCGATCCTGGCAGATGCTGTTGCCACAGATCGGCGACTTGCCCTTGGGCACCCATTGCTCCAGGAAGGCGATGGTCTGGGCCTCGGCTTCGGCCATGCTGATGCGGCTTTCGCGCACGCGCTGGGTCAGGCCGGAACCGCCGTGCTGGCGGGTGTTCCACTCATCCATGCCGGCCAGGATTTCATCACTTTGATGGATGGCGATGACCGGGCCTTCGGCGAGGGTATTGAGTTCGCTGTCGGTGACGATGGTGGCCATTTCGATGATGACGTCATGATCAGGATCCAGGCCGGTCATTTCCAGATCGATCCAAATCAGGTTCTGTGGGTTTTGCATGGTTCTGCTCCTCGGCGTAGCTGCGCAGTTTAGCCTAGTGGGCCGTGCTAAACTCGTTGCCGTTTTATCCATACCCTTGCTTGATCGACACGGAACATTCATGGCCAAACGCCAGCTCAACCGTCGCCAGAACTGGCGCATCGAAAAAATCCAGGGCGAACGCGCTGCCCGCGCCGCCAAACGCGAATCCCATGCCCTGGAAGTGCTCGAAGGCGGCGACCTCGGCCCCGAACAGACAGGCCTGGTGATTGCGCACTTCGGTGTGCAGGTGGAAGTAGAGGCGCAGCAAGGCGACCAAGCCGGCCAGGTATTCCGTTGCCACCTGCGGGCCAATCTGCCGGCGCTGGTGACCGGCGACCGCGTGGTCTGGCGCGCGGGCAACCAGGGCATTGGCGTGATCGTCGCGCAATTGCCGCGTGATACCGAACTGTGCCGGCCCGACAACCGCGGCCAGCTCAAGCCGGTGGCGGCCAACGTCGACTTGATTGTCATCGTTTTCGCCCCGATGCCCGAGCCACATGCCAATCTGATCGACCGCTACCTGGTGGCGGCCGAACACGCGGGTATTCACCCGCTGCTGCTGCTCAACAAGGCCGACCTGATCGACGAACAGAACGCGCCGGCGCTCAATGCCTTGCTCGCGGTGTACCGCCAGCTGGGTTATCCGATCCTGGAGGTTTCCGCACACCACGGCAACGGCATGCAACAACTGCAGGCACGCCTGGACGGGCACATCAGCGTATTTGTCGGCCAGTCCGGTGTTGGCAAGTCGTCGCTGGTCAACAGTCTTTTGCCAACCGCCGACTTGCGTGTTGGCCCCTTGTCCGAATGGTCTGGCCAAGGCACCCACACCACCACTACTGCTCGGTTGTTCCACTTTCCTGGCGGCGGCGAGCTGATCGACTCCCCAGGCATTCGTGAATTCGGCCTGGGTCATGTCAGCCGCGCCGACGTGGAGGCGGGCTTCATCGAGTTCAACGGCTTGCTCGGCCATTGTCGCTTTCGCGACTGCAAGCATGACCGCGAGCCAGGATGCGCCCTGCTCAAGGCCCTTGAAGAGGGCCGCGTGCAACAACAACGCATGAACAGCTACCGCTCGATCATCGCCAGCCTCCCGCAAGATTCCTACTAAGCATCAGGCGCTTTTCCTACACTGGAAGAGCGCCGTTTCTGCGCGCCGACGGCCAGCATGTAAGACTTGTTAACCATTACCTGTGAGAACTATCTGCTTTTTACGCAGAACCTTGCCGCTGCCCCTCATTTAAACAAATGTCATTTCTTCATGACCCGCCTGCCAACGCTCGGTGGCGTCATTTCGCACTTTGTGAATGAAGAGATCGAACATGCGTAGAGCACTTTTTGTCGGTATCGACGATTACCGCCACGTACGGCCGTTGAACGGCTGCAACAATGACGCCCAGGCATTGGCGTCGGTGCTGAACCACCATGGCAATGGCAGCCCGAACTTCAACAGTCGCCTGCTGACCACAGCCGAAAGCGAGCTCAGCCACCACTCACTGGAAGGGCATATCAAGGAATTGTTTTACGGAGAGTGCGATACCGCACTGCTGTACTTTGCCGGGCATGGCCAATTCGACAGCAATATCGCTGAGGGGCTGCTGCTGCCCCAGGATGCACGCAATGCCGGCGATGGTATCCGCTTGAGCGACATACTGGCCTGGGCTGCCAGGGCCACGGACATCAAGAACAAGGTCATCATCCTGGATTGCTGCCAAACCAGCGCTGTCGGCGAAAATCGAGCACTGAAGGCCGGCACCAGCATGATTGGCGAAGGCGTGACTTTGCTGACCGCCTGCAAAAAGGCCGACGCGGAAGGCGAGAGCCTCGGTCATGGCATCTTTACCCGATTGCTGCTGCAAGCGCTGCACGGTGCCGCAGCCAATGTACTGGGCGAAATATCGCCGGGCAATCTGTACTCGTTCATCGATAACGCACTGGGTACCTGGGAGCAACGTCCGGTATTCAAGACCAATGTCGCGCGCTTCATTTCCCTGCGCGATGTGGCACCGCTGGTGCCAAAAGCAACATTGCGCAAACTGCCGGAGTGGTTCCTCCAGGCCGATACCGTATTTGAACTGGACCCCAGCTTCGAGCCGAGCGAAAGCGCCTACTTCGTGCCCGAACACGGCGAAATCTTCACTCAGCTGCGGCTTTGCAACCGTCACAGCCTGGTCGAGCCGGTGGATGCCGAGCAACTTTACTCTGCCGCCATCAACCACACCGGCTGCCGATTGACGGCGCTGGGGACTTACTTCCGTGAGTTGGCGATAAAGGGATATTTCTAAAACCCGCCCCAGCGAAGCTGGAGCCGCCCGCCTTGAACACTCGAGGCGGGCGGTAGTCATTGCTGCGGGGCCGGCTCATCCACCTTCAGGGCACCGTCCTCGAAGATATTGAGCTTCTGTCGCGACTCGCGAGGCTGCATATGCTCGGCCGTATCGGCCGTAGCCGGCGGTGCGGCTGGTTCGATTGCCGCACCCGGCTGCTCGGCAGGTGCAGGGACCTGGGGCTTGGCGGCCTCGGGGGCATTTTGCTCGCCTTCGATTTCTCGCTGGGCCTTTTTGGTCAGCACAATGATGTCGATACGCCGGTTGACCGGATTGAGCGGGTCCTGCCGATCAAACAGCGACGAGGAAGCATATCCCACCACCCGGGCGACCTGGTCATTGGGGTAACCACCCGTCACAAGCACCCGGCGTGCCGCATTGGCACGGTTTGCCGACAGTTCCCAGTTGCCGTACTCGCCAGCCCCGGCATAGGGCTTGGCATCGGTGTGGCCACTGATACTGATCTTGTTAGACACCGCCTTGATGGTGTCGGCCATCGCCAACAGAATATCTTCGAAGTAAGGCTGCAAGCGGGCGCTGCCCAGATCGAACATCGGCCGGTTTTCGGCATCCATGATCTGGATGCGCAAGCCATCCTGGGTGATTTCGAACAGGATCTGGTCCTTGAATTTCTGCAACTGCGGATTTTCATTGACCTTGTTCTGCAGCTCTTGCAAAAGCAATTCGAGGCGCTCGCGTTCGACCTGCTCGGCCATGCTCTCGATCTGGGCGCGGTTTATCTGCGGTGTCACATCCGGCTGTGGCTCAGCATCGATGTCGGGATTGATCGTCCGCTCGGGCGCCAGCTTTGGCGATCCCCCCATGTCGATAATGTACGGCGTGCCGCTCTCGGAGAAGCCGATAGGGTCCTTGAAATAGCCGGCAATGGCGATTTTCTGCTCCGGGGTTGCCGTTGAAAGCAGCCACAAGACCAGAAAGAACGCCATCATCGCCGTCGCGAAGTCGGCGAAAGCGATCTTCCAGGCACCAGCGTGGTGGCCGGCCTCATAACGTTTGACGCGCTTGATGATGATCGGCTGGTTATTTTCCATGACTCAGCGACCGCGAACGGCTTGTTCCAGCTCGATAAAGCTTGGGCGGTGCGCGGGGTAAAGGACCTTGCGCCCGAATTCCACCGCCAGCGACGGCGGCATGCCCGAGGCCGATGCAACCAATGCCGCTTTGATGGCCTCGTACACGTTCAACTCTTCCTTGGCATCGTGGCGCAATGCCGTTGCCAACGGCCCGAAGAAACCGTAGGCCGCCAGGATCCCGAAGAAGGTGCCCACCAGGGCCGCGCCGACGTGCAAACCGATGGACCTCTGGTCACCCTCACCCAACGAAGCCATGGTCACCACGATACCCAGCACCGCTGCGACAATTCCGAAACCGGGCATGCCGTCGGCAATGCCGTTAACCGCGTGGGAAGGATGTTCGAGTTCTTCCTTCAAACTTACCAGCTCCATGTCGAACAGGCCTTCCAGCTCGTGAGGTGCCATGTTGCCTGTGGACATGATGCGTAAGTAATCGCAGATGAAAGCTGTCATCCGTTCATCTTTGAGCACGGCCGGGTACTTGGCGAAAATCGGGCTGGCGGCGGCATCTTCAATGTCGCTTTCAATAGCCATCATACCTTCGCGACGGCTTTTATTGAGAATCTCGTAAATCAGGCCCAGCACTTCTACATAGAAGGTATGAGAGAAGCGTGACCCGAACATGCTCAACGACTTCTTGATCACGTGCATGGTCATGCGACCGGGGTTGGCCTGCAAAAACGCGCCCAGGGCCGCACCACCGATGATCAGGACCTCAAAAGGCTGAATCAGTGCTGCAATCTTGCCGTGAGAGAGGACATATCCGCCGAGCACACTCGCGAATACGACGATGATGCCGATAATTTTAGCCATGGGTTAGAAGCACTTGAAAAGTCGTGGTCAGGGTCGGTGCGCAGGTTTCTAAATCTCTTCTTCTACTTATCGGCAGTTCTGCGCCAGACTATAGCCAGTTAAGTCGAAAAGCTGATTGGCCCCCTTCCAGAGCGACTATTGAAACTACCGTGCCAACAAAAATTCCAAAAAGCCTGGACGCCTGGCTCAAGTTCCTCGATAGCGTCCGACTGCCCGTCCCACTGGCCAACTACGAACGTGTTCGCGCGGCCATTGCCGATAATCGCCGCTCGTTGCGCGAGATTGCCGAGATAATGCAAGGCAGCCCCACGCTGGTGCTCAGCGTGCTTCGCGAAGCGAATCACGCCACCAACACCAGCATGGCCGAGCCTGCCGAAAGCCTCGAGACCGCGCTCAATCGTCTGGGCCTAAAACGCACCGAAGAATTGCTCGAGCGCTTGCCGGCCGTGGAGTTGCAGGAGATACCCGCCGCACTGCGTCAGCTGCAACTGATCAGCCAGCACGCCTCGCAACAGGCCAATGGCCTGTTCGCCAGCCGCCTGGCCCGCCTTTGGCAGGAAATCCACTGGGGCAGCCTGCTGTTTCTCGCGCCACTGTGGCCGCTGGCATTTACCTGTGCGCCATTACTGGAAGAATGGGAGTTGCGGGTTATCCATAAAGGAGAATCGGCACGCAAGGTGGAGTTGGAACTGTTCGGCGTACGCCTGTTGGCAGTGTGCCAGGCGCTGGCCGAAAGCTGGCGTTTGCCGGCCTGGATCGTTCATGGCTATCGCGTCCTGCTGGAGGAGCGTCGCGTACTGGTGCAAGCGTTGCACATCGCCCGGGACAACGCCCAACCGCTGCGCCAGCAACGACAACTGGATGACGACCCGGCATTGCGCCGCTGGTTGAACCAGCCGGCCAATACCATACTGCTCGCCAACGGCCTGGCCCTGTCCGCCCAGCAAGCCTGGGACAGCCCGCACAATACTCGCTGGCAGTTACTCACCAGCCTTTTCCTGCAAATGCCACTGGCCGACCTGCAGCAACAGATTCACCAGCAGGCTGCGCAAAGTGCACGCAATCATTGCGGCCCAGGGATCTGGCACCCGGCCCAAGCCCTGATCTGGCCGTGGGCAACCCGGCGCATCCACCGCGGCGAGTTGCCAGCCCCCCCTCCGTCACCGCAAGCGCTGGAGCAATGGCGCAAGCATTGCACGCAATTGCTGGTCGAGCCGAGCCGCTTCACCAATGCCCTGCACTTGACCACCTACGCCCGCGACGCCCTGCTGGCCTGCGGTATGCAGCGCGTGCTGATGCTGATGACCGACAAGTCCCTCACTCACCTGCGGGCCCATCAGTTAGCCGGCTTGCCCGGCGATGCGGCCAACCTGAACCTGGCGGTCAACCAAAGCAGCTTGCTGCAGCGCCTGCTGGCGCAATCGGCGCAAATTCGCCTGACGCCTGCCAATAACACACAGTTTTCGGCCTTATTACCCAAAAGCCTGCGCGGGCTGTTCAAGGGCGACCATTTACTGCTGCGCTCCTTGAGCAGCAATGGCCGCGTGATCATGCTGCTGGTTGCCGACCAGGGTGGAAACCCATTCTCGGAAATCAGCGTGCAAGCCTTCGGCAAGACGGCGCAATGTATCGAGCGCGCCTTGACCTGCTTCAGCAACCGCAGCAGCTGACGCTTGAGCTACAATTCGGCCCCTCTCTTTTGATCTGGAGATCCTCTATGCCCGACTTCTCTGGCTTGCCATTGGTGATCGAACCCGGTGACCTGCAGGCACGCCTCGATGCTCCAGAGCTGATTCTGGTCGACCTCACCAGCACGGCTCGCTACACCAGCGGCCACATTCCTGGTGCGCGGTTTGTCGACCCCAAGCGTACCCAATTGGGCCAATTGCCCGCGCCCGGCCTGCTACCGGCGCAGGCCGACCTTGAAAAGCTGTTCGGTGAACTGGGGCACAACCCCAACGCTATCTACGTGGTTTATGACGACGAAGGGGGCGGCTGGGCCGGGCGTTTTATCTGGATCCTCGATGTGATCGGGCATAAGCGCTATCACTACCTGGACGGCGGTCTGCTCTCCTGGCAGCGCGATGGCCTGCCCTTGTCGACCGACACGCCGCCTGCCGTTGGTGGCCCGGTCGCACTGACCTTGCATGACGAGCCGACCGCCAGCCGCGAATACCTGCAAAGCCGCCTGGGTGCAGGCGACCTGGCGATCTGGGATGCGCGCGGCCCACTGGAATACTCCGGACAGAAGGTGCTGGCAGCCAAAGGCGGGCATATTCCCGGTGCGGTCAATTTTGAATGGACAGCCGGCATGGACCTCAATCGCGACCTGCGCATTCGCACCGACATGCAACAAATCCTTGAAAACCTGGGCATCACCAAGGACAAGGAAGTGATTACCCATTGCCAGACCCACCACCGCTCTGGCTTTACCTATCTGGTGGCCAAGGCGCTCGGTTATCCGCGCGTCAAGGGCTACGCCGGATCCTGGGGCGAGTGGGGCAACCACCCTGACACGCCTGTCGAAGTTTAAGGAAAACCAATGAAATCCCGCTTGTTCATTCTCAGCCAGTACCTGCTGCCACATAACCTGCTCTCGCGCCTGGCCGGGTGCATTGCCGAATGCCGCGTGCGCTGGTTCAAGAACGCCTTTACCGCCTGGTTCGCCAAGCGCTATCAGGTGGACATGTCCCAGGCGCTGGTCGAAGACCTGACCGCCTACGAGCACT
>RCUU01001148.1_pt1 | contig 13136 bp, 12 predicted proteins | sample 2166211 | NCBI WGS metagenome assembly RCUU01 (sample SAMN09932620, study PRJNA488358) | compost metagenome | feature: garden; material: soil; isolation source: compost soil in phenylacetic acid-enriched culture | place: Germany: Experimental Botanical Garden Goettingen | collected 2016-01-27
CATGTAGGGTGCGACTTCCATACTGGCTCCAACAATACGTAGTAGAGAAAATTTCAATCCACGCACCCATGTAGGGTGCGACGAGACATCCAACGTCATGCCCATACCTGTTAATTATTTCAATCCACGCACCCATGTAGGGTGCGACCTTACTGCCACGTAATCAAGATCATTGAGACTAAAATTTCAATCCACGCACCCATGCAGGGTGCGACTCCGATTTTCGGTAAAAATCGGCTTAATATGGTTTGTTTTTCTTAAATATCTCTTAAACTAACTTGTACTCCGGGCCAAAAACAACCTTTTAATTCCATATGATCCAGAATAAGTTGTATTATCCGGTGCGAATCTACCGGGAAAACCATGTTCACTATACATTCGCACTAGAGTATGAGAGGGCCCTCCAAATCAAGTGATTCCTTTACACCAACATGTTCAACCTTATTCTTGTAGTTGTTCCCTAGCTGATAAAATCGAAGGCTGTCCTGATCTTGATTGATGATTTCTGTAAGCTGTATTTTCAGAGCTGCAAATTGTGTTGCATCAACGATACATTCAAATACTGAATTTTGTACACGTTGACCATAATTCTGACACAGTTTAGAAACCTGTCTTAATCTTTTCTGTCCGGCACTATTTACTGTACTCACATCATACGTGATTAAAACAAGGATAGTCTAACACCTACTTCCATAGGAATGGAGGATACTCATCAAGATCATTTCGTAAGTATCTGGCCAGCAACAAGGCTTGTACATGGGGCACTAACCCCCAGGAAATCTTCTCGCCTAAATAAGGATGCGTTATTTTCTCTTGCTTTTTGTTCTGCCAAGCGGATAAAAATTTCTTTCTTGCCTCTTCCGTCATGATTACCGCACCATTTTCTTTTTGTAGAAAATCTCCCTCATCAACGACCTTCTTATTGATTAATGATAGGACAAATCGATCCGCATATACGCCACGCAATTCTTCCATGACATCCAGTGCAAGCGAAGCCCGCCCAGGGCGATCTCGATGCAGAAAACCAACATATGCATCCAGTCCAACACCTTCCAGAGCAGATGCCATATCATTTGCAAGTAATGTGTAGGCAAAAGATAACATAGCATTTACGTTATCTAACGGAGGTCTTCGAGAGCGAGAACGAAAATAAAAATCCTCTTTTTGTTGCAAAATCATCTGGTCAAACAATTGATTGTAGCTTAATGCCGCTTGTCCTTCTAATCCTCTTAATCTTTCTAAATCCTCACATTCTCTTACGTCAACAATAATAGCAGATAAATGTTTTGATACTTCTTTGAATCTAGGCACATCAATTCTTAATGGATAATCTCTAGTCATTCTTTCAATCATCCATTTATGATTATAAATTTTTCCTATAATAAAATTTCGGGCAATTCTTGCCGATTGCGGCTCATCCTCAGATAGAAGATATTGCTTTTTTCTTAATACTACGTTTCCTTTACTTGCTCCAATAACTCTTGCAATAAATCGCCCGTTTATTGTTAAAAAGACAATCGAAATATTCCTTTCGGCACAATATCCCATTAGAGCAGGACTTGCTCCCGTATAACCAAAAGCAACGATAGAATCCAGATTATGAAGCGGCAATCTGGCGAATTTCTCCTGTTCCTTAAGTAGAACAACATTGTCCCCATCCAGTGATAGATACACTTCTGGCTGTGTAATAAACAGCGTATTCAAGAGTTTCTTCATTCCCTGATTTTCCCTTCAATATAACTTTTAACAGTTCGTTTATTCATAAGCTCAGGTACACATATTGAAATCAGGGAACAACTCTTACAGAAAGGACCTGTTTTGACTTTAGGAGTATACCTTTTCCTATAGTAATCATACATTTCTGCAACTATCGACTTTACCTTGTTCTTTAATTCAGCAGTCAGTGGTACTTCTATTCGATGCTTAATTTCGTTGTAAAACATATAACCTGTATTCACTTCGCATAACAGCATTTCTTCCAGGCATATGGCTTGCGCAGTTAACTGTAGCAAATCTGCATCGTCCAGCTTTGGTTTTCCCCGCTTGTATTCAACAGGATAAACCGTATATCTTCCCTCAGCTCCATTAATCTCAACACCAAAGTCACTCTTAATAAACTCAACTATATCGCAAATACCTGATATTTTGAGTTCATTTGATTTCACGGGCATGGCACGGACGATAAGTTTGTCACCGCGTTTTTCTCTGGTAAACGGCTGATCCGCCTTACGATGAAGATGCTGGCCCTCCACTGTTTTTACATTTTCCTCCCACTGTTGCTCTATATGAATTAATGCCCACTGCCGTTTACAAAACTGAAAATGCTGTATCCCTGACAACATTAGATAATCGTCATCTTCATTAGAGACCATCTATGATCTCTGCCCTTAGTCCTTCAAGTTCAGTTAATTCAATAGAGAAGTCATCAAAAGCTTTTGGCTCTTCCACTCGTGCTTTTACAGATAATGACCGATGTACTTTTGCAGATGAGTATTGACCCAATTTCGAGGAATGCTCCCACCAATACACCTTATGAACCTCCATACTGCCATCAGGTCTCGCAGCAGAAGCATCATTTTCAAACAATGTAACTAGCGCCTGCTTTATTTTATTTGCATCCTCGATCGTGAAGTCGGTCTTCTCAGCTAATTGTGTATTGATGCTGCCATAAAAAACATACAATCCATAATCTACTCGATGCTTCATTCCCATCGTATCCGAACCCTTCTCCTTACCAGGTTCTGAATTCACACTTTTCGTAATTTGCATGCTCGTAATATCAATCGGAACGACACTGGTTGCCGTATGAATAGATACAGGGCCTCTTACACCAACGGATACGCCTCCGCCTTTTCCACTGCTTTTAAAAGCAAAAACCTGACCAAAACTGCGAACATCCAGCCATTCCCGGCAAGCAACCTGAGCAAATTCATCATTCGAAACGGTCTTGGATTTCAAAACCTTCCCCAGCTCATCATTCCCTTCGGCACGCTCCCTCAAGCTGCTGTACGAGTCTATCTTCCGATCATTGGATTGAACAAAAATGGACTCTCCCATATCCTGCAGGCGATTTCTGATCTTGCGTTTGATAGCTACATCTGAAATTTCACCATGTCCGTCATAGTTTTGTCTGGGACGGTTTCCATTGAGCGGGTCTCCGTTCGGATTAGCATTTGTCACCGATAATACTACAGCAAAATCAATTTTATGATCTAAAACTGACATTTTAATCACTCCTCATCATTAGATGCAATCGGTGCACCCTCATTATTTTCTTTCTTTTGATAGAGTTCATGTCTTTGACTATAGAAGCCTAATAGATATTTCCCCGATAACGGTTTATTATTAAAATCCTCAGCTTTGAATTTATACGCTATTTCATCAATAATTTTGGACCAATAGGTTGCTTTCGCGCCTAACCGCGCCTGATAAGGCTGCAAGCTCTGTTGAATCGTCATCCATGTTCTTGCCGGGTGCTTGGAGAACGAATTCATATAACGAATAGCATTTGTTGCACGCTGCTCCTCACCTAGAGCGCGTCTCTCCAGAACATCTGCAACAGCTAACATACGCCCAAACAAATAACTGCGGTCATCATTCTCAATGTCTAATGCCAACTCCATTTCCTCCTCTCTATTGATCAAAGCACAGGTAATACTAAGTGTTTTCTCCCATTCCCACCTCTCCAGTGCAACCGGATTAGAAGCACGGTGAAAAGCACTTGTTACGATATCCCGAGGAATCCCTACACCATCCACGATACATGGCAGCATTCGCTCCATTAACCCTTTGACAACTTTCTCGTTAGCCCTTGGCCCATAAGCGGCAAAAGCAATATCCTTCGTAGCTGGTGCCCCCATAAATTGCACAAACTCTCCAGCCTCATCTTTGCGGTAACGATGGAGCCAGACACAACTGGAATGCCATCTCCCCAGCTTGTCCAGATATAGATTCTTCTCTATATTCCGATAGTACAACACAGCCATTCGTCCCGTTGTTGCTGAATCGAGGACCATAATGTTAACATTCGAAAGGGTGGACAGGTCATTCTTATATCCGTCCAACGCTTTGGATACTTCATTAGCCAGTTGTTGAAGAGTGTTCGTTTTCTTCACCAGAGCTGACGTTGGGACCGGGTCAATGGCAAAGGTATCCTCCGTAGGGTCCGGGATATACAGAGCGTCGTTCCCCCATACCAGAAACACTCTCTGATCAATAGTTTTGCCTTGACGATTAATCAACCACTTTAGCGCATTATGGGCTTTTTGCGACACCTCGTAACTGATACTTGCAGCCTCTGTGCTTGTAGTAAAACGACCACGATATGTAAATCCGCTAGTATCATTTGCCGAGATTAATTTAGCCTTGTCTGCCGGGTTTCTGATTTTGTTCGCGTGCCGGTCTGTGCCCGGCAATCTTCTCCCCGTTACATAACACAAATCCTCGCTCCCCAGTTGGTCACGATAGTAATGAATGAAGGAATCATACATTTTCTGATCCTTCCATACCTCAGTCTGATTTTTATTCGGAGAATACACATTAAATCGAACAAAAGCACTTTCTTGCCCACCAGCGACAACTGTAAAAATCGAAGGTTTATCCCCTTCACCTTCCCATTTCTCCATAAGGCTGCCTGAAGCATTAATATGTAAGACGTGATGCTCTACCAAATCCTGAATAAGTCTTCCCTTACGCAAATAGTTATAAATACTCTGCACTTTATCCGCGGCATACGGTGATTGAGCCCAGTTTGCCAGCTCTTTAATGTAATGAGAGAATGGCTCCTCTCCTTTTATTTCTCCGCCATAAGCCGCAAAATCTCCGGCAACATAACTTAATTTATCATGCAGCGGATAAGGTGCAATTACTGATCCGGCCCGGCTTGAGGATTTTTCCGTACAGGGGATAAGGGTATTTCCATTTTCGGTAATGACAGCAGCAGAGTGAAATTCACCATCTTCCGTAACCTCTACTTGGATGTGCGCATTTTGAGTCGTATGCGAAATCGGAAGTAATGTAAATTCTTGCCCGTTATGTCTTTTTTCAATAGTACCCACCAGATCCAGATTAGCCTCGTAGGTCTCATATAGATTTAGTAACCAGCTCATTGATTCCCCCCCTCTTCCAAATGTGCATATAGATCGTCTACAGATTCAACATTTGTATTGTCAAAATGCTTGGCCGACATATCTGCAATCTTACGAATTTGCTTGCATTCTTCCGGTCTGGTGAACTGGATAATGCCATTTCGCATGACCGGGTTCCAAAGGCGAACCTCCATCTGATCCCTGCCTGTCTCATCCGGATAATTGATACCATGAACCATATGGCCAAAATGCAGCTCCGCAACTTCATCGTAAACTCCGTTGCCTTCACCGAATACGCAAGGCTCTACATAACCCTGACACTCACGGGAACCCAGAAAAATATCTCTCCGTCCACCTGCCTGTAGTGATCTTTTTAGAATGTTGTGATGCTTATTTTCGTTACGGTCATAGGCCATATCCGGACGATTCATATTGAACTCGAAATGACATCGCACCTGATAACGTACATCCTTCAAATAGGTATAGTTAGCTAACGTGTTTCCGCCACCATACTCAATCGGACGAATCCCTTTTGACTCCATTTGAATGGTATTCATGATCCGAATTTCATCGACGAACATGATTAAGGTCGGTTTCCAGTAGATTGACTCTACGATTCCTTTAATAGCTTGATAAGTAGGAATCTGATAAGATAATTTTTCTCCTCCTAACTTCGTTAATGGGTCTGTGAATAAAGCATATTTTCCATACAATTCGAATTCCACGGAATTTCTCAAAGAATCACCTCCTTTCCCGTTAAAGCGAAAACTAATATATACTCAAATCAAACTGACTATCATTCTTCAAATCCACCCCAAACTCCTCATTATAAGCACTCTCTATTAACACTAGCACCTTGCCGTCAAGATAACTGACCAGTCCGTCATTTTGCGATAATGCTCTTAATTCATATTCAAATAAATTGATTGTATATTGCTGCGCCTTCTTCAACAATTTCGAGAGGTCTTCAATTCTGCTGTCCCCACTGAGTTCCGCAATGATATCCTTGCCTTCGCCAAAAGGGACAATTACAGAGGTTGTATGCTGATCAATCACACGAAAGTGCTCGGCAGCAGTTCGATAGCTGTTAGCAATATATAACTCAGGGCGTTTCTTGAATTTGCTATGGTACTCTTGGAAATATGGATTTTCTACTTTACCAGCCGCCAACAAAGACCACTCTGTTATGCCCGATCCTAATTTTGGAATAGAATAATCCAGATCTGACTGCAATTCGGTGTACAGCCGTTGGAAATATCGATCCATGGCCTGATCCGATAAAATATTTCCACCATGACTGGTCTGATCGCGCTGCAGATCAATCAAAATTTTTCGCGAAATTTCTTTTCCAATTCTGATTTCCCGCAAATGCTTCAAATTCTCCTCAGCATGATCAATTACATAAACTTTTTGCAATTCATGCTCCCCGTGACGATTGCACCTGCCTGCAGCCTGTGCTATTGAGTCAAGTCCTGCCAGAGAACGAATGACACATTCAAAACTTACATCCACCCCAGCTTCTATTAACTGTGTGCTAATACAAATGACCTTCTCCGCACGGCAAAGATGAGCCCTGACTTGAGTTAGAATTTGATTGCGATGCGAAGCACACATCGAGGTGCTAAGATGATATACGGGAACACCGTTCATTTCAGTTGTTAGCTGCTGATACAGCTTCTTTACAACAGACTTTGTGTTTAAAATGACTAAAACACTGTTTACCTCGGCCATTTTTTCAGCTACAAAACTACAAATTTGATCATTGCTAAATGGCGCTTCCGTTGCATAATCAATTATTTCAACTCGCTTAAAAGCGTCTATAACCTCATTCAGATCTCCAATCATTTCTGCATCTTTATTGATATCAAGCCTTTTTTCAACAAAATCGAGAGCAGGCTGAGTGGCAGTACAAAGCACAATACTGGTGTGACAACAGGTTTTTAAAAAGTTCAAGGCTTGATTAAACAACGTGACACAAGAAACAGGCACCTTCTGTACCTCATCAAAAATAATGACTGATTCACTGAGGTTATGCAGCCTTCGAATATTTCGGCTTCCTTTGGCAAAGAACACATTCAAAAACTGTACCATCGTTGTAAAAATAATCGGAGAATCCCAGTTATCTTTAGCTAACTTCAGCTTTTGCTGAACGTTGATCCTGCCATCCTGAAACTCGTCATCATCGTTACTATCGTCGATTATGTTGGAATGATGCTCCAGAATATTAGCATCATCCTTTAATATTTTGCGTATTTCATCAGCATTTTGCTCAATGATCGTAGTGTAGGGTACTACATAAATGACATGCTTTTTGTTGTACAGCATGGCATGCTTAAGGCCATATCTAAGGCTGGCTAATGTTTTCCCTCCCCCCGTTGGAATAGATAAGGTATAAACCCCGGACGGCTGCTCGGCAAATTTGTCACACTGCTCCGACATCCTGCTTCTTAATTGATTAATGGGGGAGATCGCACTGCTGTACTCAGTAAAAGAGTGAATTTTGGCCATCAGCTGGTCATAGTAGGTATAAAAAATACCCTCCATATCAGGCAAAGATTCATCCATCTTATTCTCCTCAAACCGTCGGGTATTTGTTCGATCAGCATCAATTAACGCGCTGAAAATATACTTGGTTAGAAACATTAGCTTATTTTCGCTGCTTGCCTGTGATTCTATTGCTAAATAGTCTTTTAACTCAGCGGCAGCGTTCTCTACATAGTTTTGAAAGTCCATTTCACTCATGACACTCTGATAGAATTGCTCTACTGACATATCAAATTCGTCCAGTTTACGATCCTTATCCCTCACACGGTTTAAATAATTAGATTCCAATTCCGGATTTAAAAAGTCATGAAGATAAGAATGATGGGATATAATCGCATTGCCAACAACCTCGGCTAACATTCCTTTGTGAGCACCTTGTCCGACATGAAACAGTTCGTATAATAGCTTTCCGCCCGCGGTTGAATGATCCACACTACCTCTCTTTGGCGCTGAGTCGGGATGGTTAACCGCTTCTAATATGTAATTACGAAACCGATTCGTGTACTTTCCCAGATCATGGAGCATACCTGCCAGTCCTGTAATATGTTTAATCCCGATCTTCTCTCCATAAGATTCCGCCAGTTCTTTTACCCCTAATAGATGTTCCTCCACAAATTGAAAATGACCGTCGCCTTCACGAATATGAGCGATATAATTCATATACCTACTCCTCTACTCATCCAAAATATTAGGTCTATATTACTTGAAATCCCTATATAACATATAATTCTAGCGACCTATCCTAAATCCTCCCATTTATCCATTAAATTTGGATATATATTTCGAAAAAAAACCACGTACTCACCATTCGATGACCTACGTGGTTTATGTTTATGTATTTACTAACTTCCCTAATTTTGCTGCTTCCCGTCAATCGCACACAGCAGCACACTTGCAGCGAGCCCTAAACGACGATCAAGCGATCCGGCTGAATCCGCTGAGAAATCGACATTGATTTTGGTGACAAAAGGATTAAAGTTTTGCTTGAAGGTGCTTATCGTGTTTCCATTCATTTGCACCATATACTTTTGGGGAATAAGTCCAGTAAGAAAACGACGCAGAAAAGCGAGCAATCGACTTTCTTCCTTAATTCTCCCGATTTCTGCCTCACCGGAATTCAAAATGAGCCATTCGTCCTTCAGAATCGATTTGAGGCCTTTTCTGCGCAAGCTGCCCACATGTTCTCCGGTGCGTGCATCCTTAACATCGTAAGTAGCCGAGAAATCGATCACATTACGAGCTTTAATCGTAAGCAATTCCTGAGTCATGCTCTCGTCGCTGTACAGACGAATGTCTTCTTTAAGCTTGAAGGCCTTCATATGAGAGAACATAACTAATTCCTGATTTGCATTATAAATATGAAACTTCGCACCAAGAACGGACAGTACCTTTTTTCTGACTAAATATTGTGTGTAGCCAAATTCATTATTCACTTGTTCGACAACCTCCATTGGGTAATATTAACTATTATTTTAAGCTAAGAGATTCAAACTGTATAGGCTTGCTTACTAAGTTACTTACTCACACAGTTTCTACCCTTTTTTTTCGCACGGTACAGAGCGGTATCGGAGGATTTCATTACGGCATCCGGGGTTTTGAATTTGTCGTTTTTTTGCGAGACGCCGATACTTACGGTTATGTATATTTGCTTACCGGCTTTTGCGCTCCGGGTCTTGCGTTTTGATTTACTTTTCCCCTTCCCCCTTCTATTCCGCAATGTAAATGCACGTTTGGATATTTTCTCTCGAAGCTCCTCCAGATGGGGAATCACTTCATTTACACTTTTACCCGGAAAAAGAATCGTAAATTCCTCTCCTCCATACCGAAACGACTTCCCCCCACCTGTAACATCCTTGATCGTAGTAGCAACGAGCTTAAGTACCTCATCCCCTGTATCATGGCCATATGTATCGTTGAACTTTTTGAAATGGTCGATGTCCAGCATGGCAATAACATAATTCATTCCCAGCTTCATCATATCCTGCTTAAGAGCTCGCCTTGAAGGCAAACCTGTCAGTTCATCGGTAAATGCCATGGAATACGAATCTTGAATAATCGATGTTATAAGTATAATTCCGGCTACTGCAAAAAAGATGGCATACAGTATGGGGTCACTGTTGTGGTGCAGAACAAAAAACAACCCGGTCAGCACAGCTATAAAGGAAATATCCTGAGAGGATTTATATTTGATTTGCCTTAAGATCAATATCACTAACGCTGCTGCAAAAAAAATGATCGATACTTGAGAGATGGAGGTTATAGATTGAAGGTTTACCGGTAATAAGTCCTTATTAAGCAGTGCAAGAACCTTTGGTTGCCGTGAGTCGATGAGCCAGAATGATAATAGAATTTGAGAAAAAATCATACCGATTCGAATTCCTCCCCATAAACTTAAAATCCCCCGCTCTTTAAAAAGGGAGAATGCCGCGATGTTTATAGGAATGACTAAGCAAATGATCAAATAGATATCCGCTGCTCGTATCGTTGTATCAGCAGTTTCCGGCAAATATGTAATCGAAGCCAAACATAGAGCTAGAATGAGCAGGATAAAAAACTCTCTGCTGCGATTAAATTTCCACGAGATCACCGCCCCAATCACAAACATGACATAAGGAGACAGCCTAATGACATCGATTTGCGGCTCGGACATAACATTGGTTTTTATGTATAGAAAATAAGCCAGCGCTATTAAAATAAACGGAAGTATGATCTTAAATATAGTTTTAACGATCGTCTTCAACTTGAATAGTTCCCTTCGTGATGATTTGCACCTGCTCTTATTATTATCGGTTAAAAAAAATAGCGGATTAATACATTTCAATTCATAGTTAATAATATTGAGTTTTTATTCATATAATTGTATTATTCAAATAACTGTAACGGAGGATTCATATGGACCATAAAATGCTAGAAGAATTATCATTGAACAATTGGCCGTCCTTATCCACTTTGTTTTATGATGGATGGGTTTTACGTTTTTCGGATGGTTATACAAAACGCTCTAACTCTATTAGTCCTATTCATTATTCAACCTGTAATCTGGAGCAAAAAATCTCGGAATGCGAGCAAATCTATGCCTTAAACCATTTACCTGCTATATACAAAATTACTCCATTTGTTCACCCAATCAAATTAGATCAAATACTTGAGGACAAGGGCTATTCCTTGATCGATTTATCCAGTATCCAAACCTTGAACCTCGATCATATCCGGAAACCGTCACTAGATTCCGTAAAAATTGAAACCCATATCGATAACGAGTGGCTAAATGATTTTTGCAGAATAAATCGGGTTGAACATGCTAACAAGCCTGCCATGGAAGGAATACTGTCCAATATCAAAACAAAAAAGGGATTCATTTCACTTTATGATGAAGGCAAAGTTGTTGCATGCGGCCTTGGCGTGATTGAGAGAGCTTATATCGGACTTTACGATATCGTAACGGATATAAAGTATAGAAATCGAGGATTTGGAGAGCAACTCCTATTGAATTTGTTAACATGGGGCCGTGAAAACGGAGCAAAATATAGCTACTTGGCTGTTGTCATGAACAATAAACCGGCTTTAAAGCTTTATTCGAAACTCGGATATACAGAGGCCTATAAATACTGGTATAGAGTTAAAAACGCCGCTTCCAGCTAATTCTCCGGCTATGCCTTCAAACGTGGATTTTCCAGCGAACGGATTGACAATTTATGTATTACATGTATAATCAGTTTAACTATATAACATGTTATATATAAATTATATTATAAAAGGTGATATTTTATGTCCCATATTAACGCAACTTTAATCAAAGAATTACGTGCAAGAACGGGTGCAGGGATTTTGGACTGTAAAGAGGCTGTATTGGCGGCAAACGGGGATATGGAGCAGGCCATTACATATTTGCGGGAAAAGGGGATTTCTGCTGCCGTAAAGAAAGCTGGACGAATGGCTTCCGAAGGACTTGTACATGCATATCTTGATGATAATCAGCGAATCGGTGTCCTGTTGGAAGTCAACTGTGAGACAGATTTTGTTGCAAAGACGTCTGAATTCAAATCCATGATTCGTGAACTAGCCCATTTGATCGCTAAAGAGAATCCCATTGACTTGAATGCATTAGATCATTTAACGATGCACAATGGCGAGAGCGTAAGCAATGTTATAAAAAGCCTGACAACAACCTTAGGCGAGCGAATACTTCTTAAACGATTTGCACGGTATGAGGTTCGTGGGCATGGAGTGGTTGCTTCATATATCCATGACGATTACTTAACGGAAGGCAAATTAGGTGTTGTGGTTGAGTTTCAAACAAATTGCAGGGATACACTAACCCATCCACAATTTATTTCCTTTGTGAAGTCGATTGTGATGCATATAGCCGCTGAACAGCCTGCATATCTAAGCATCACTGAGTTGTCTTCAGAAGTGGTATTAGCTGAGGATTGCCTCCTAGAACAAAATCTCATACATGGTTCCCAGAAAAAAATAAAAACCATTATTGAAGAACTTAATGCGCACATAGGTGAAGAGAATATTTGTATTGTGAATTTTTGTTGTTATCAAAAAGGGGAATGAAGTAAATAGATATGATAGAATCGTTATATCAATTTTTTACCGGGGGTTAGAATATTCATGTCACTCTCACACGCCATACTGGGTCTGCTTTCTTGTAAAGAAATGACAGGATACGATTTGAAATATTATTTTGATGCTTCGATTAAACATATCTGGCCAGCACATCTTAGCCAAATATATCGTGATTTAAAGTCCTTGGAGAGCAATGGGTTGGTAGATTCGCATATTGAACCACAAGAAACCCGACCGGATCGCAGAGTCTATCGAATTACCGTGAAGGGACAACAAGTTTTTGCCGACTGGATGCACAAAACACCACAAAACACGATGTCCGTCCCCCGGGATGAAACCTCGCTCCGGATGTTTTTTGGTTCACACCTCGATAAGAAAGAATTACTGTTTCAATTAAATTTTCTAGTGAAGGAAAAACAACAAATGCTGCTCTTCTTCACCCAGATCGAACAGGAGATAATGGAAAGCGAGTTCGTTTCGGAAAAACCTTTCTGGCTTCTCGCTCTACGTAAAGGAATAAAGGTTGCAAAAGCGGAGATCGAATGGGCTGAAGAATGTATTGCGGAGTTAGAGTTGTGAGTTATTAGCGGGGGGCGATCACGTTCGCCCCTCGAATCTGTTATTCTACATAATCCCCTTTTAAAATACTGTACAATTCCAAATCGATGACTCCTTTGCCAGACCATAACGAAGCTTGTCTTAATGTCCCTTCTTTGATGAAACCATTTTTCAGCAGGACCTTTTTGGAAACTTCATTCAAAAGCATGACTTCCGCTTGAACTCTGTTGATATCCACGTCCAGAAACAGAAACTTCAGCAGCATGTCCACTGTTACAGTTGCAATTCCTCTGCCCCAATTCGATTCCGCTAGAAAGTAGCCGATCGTCACCATGTTGACCTTTTGATTAAAATCCATAGCTTCAATAATCC
>RCUU01001150.1_pt1 | contig 13117 bp, 11 predicted proteins | sample 2166211 | NCBI WGS metagenome assembly RCUU01 (sample SAMN09932620, study PRJNA488358) | compost metagenome | feature: garden; material: soil; isolation source: compost soil in phenylacetic acid-enriched culture | place: Germany: Experimental Botanical Garden Goettingen | collected 2016-01-27
ACCGCTGCGCCGCATGCTGCGGATTCTGCTCGAGCGTTGATGGCTTGAGTTGAACGAAAAAACCCGCGTCTTGTGAAAGATGCGGGTTTTTTATTTCTGTCTTGGAAAGGGCCTAATCGCGGGCAAGCCCGCTCCTACGAAGGCATCGTGCGCTCTGTAGGAGCGGGCTTGCCCGCGATAGCTTCACCGCAACGCTTCAGGTCTTGCCCCAATCCGAGTAAAGTTCCGCTCCCCCCGTTTTACCTGAGGTATTTGCATGAGCCAGTCTTTCGATATCGCCGTGATCGGCGCCACCGGTACCGTGGGCGAGACCCTTGTCCAGATCCTTGAAGAACTTGATTTCCCTGTAGGCACCCTGCATTTGCTGGCCAGCATCGAATCGGCGGGGCAGTCGGTACTGTTTCGCGGCAAGAACGTCCGGGTTCGTGAGGTTGAACAATTCGATTTCAGCCTGGTCAAGCTGGCTTTCTTTGCGGCAGGCCCTGCGGTGACCCGCAGTTTCGCCCCGCGTGCCAGCGCTGCCGGCTGTAATGTGATCGACCTGTCAGGCGGTCTGCCCGCCGAGCAGGCGCCGGCCGTCGTGCCGGAAGCCAATGCCCAGGTATTGGCTGGCCTGAGCGCGCCGGTGCAAATCAGCAGCCCGACGGCTGCGGCGGTCGCATTGGCTGTGGCATTGGCGCCATTGCGCGGCCTGCTCGACTTGCAGCAGGTCAGCGTGACTGCGTGCCTGGCCATTTCCGAGCAAGGTCGCGAGGCGGTCAGCGAATTGGCGCGCCAAACGGCCGAACTGCTCAACGCACGCCCGCTAGAGCCGCGTTTCTTCGACCGGCAAGTGGCGTTCAACGTTTTGGCCCAGGTCGGCCAGCCGGACGAGCAGGGGCACGCGCTGCTTGAGCGGCGCCTGGTTCATGAGCTGCGCGAGCTGCTCAGCCTGCCTGCCCTGAAGATTTCCGTGACCTGTATTCAAGTCCCGGTATTTTTTGGCGATAGCTTCAGTGTGTCGGTGCGCAGCGGCACGCCGGTGGATGTGCCAGCGATCAATGCGGCGCTCGATGTTGCCGCGGGTGTCGAGCGGGTCGAGTCTGACGACTACCCGACACCGGTGGGGGATGCGGTTGGCCAGGACGTTGTCTATGTCGGCCGGGTGCGTGGTGGCATCGACGATCCTGAGCAACTGAATCTGTGGCTGACCACCGATAATGTGCGCAAGGGCGCGGCGCTGAACGCTGTGCAGCTGGCGCAATTGTTGATAAAAGACCTTGTGTAAAAGATACTTGGCAACAATTTGCTCAAAGATATTGGCTGGACGTCGCTTGCCGAAAACGTTCAAACACAGGATTAGGTCATGGTTCAAGTTCGCAAACTGGTGTTAGCAATAGCCGCCGCGACGGCGCTGTCTTCCGGTATGGCGCACGCGTTGGAACTCGGGGAATTGACCCTGAAATCGACGCTGAACCAGCCGCTGGTGGCCGAAATCGAACTGCTCGACGTTCGCGACCTGACGGCCGCCGAACTGGTGCCCAGCCTGGCTTCGCCCGAAGAGTTCGCCAAGGCGGGCGTCGAGCGTCAGGCGTTTCTCGATGACTTGACGTTTACCCCCGAAATCAACGCGAACGGCAAGAGTGTCCTGCGGATTACTTCGAGCAAGCCGCTGCCCGAGTCGTTCGTGAAATTCCTGGTACAGGTAAAATTCCCCAGTGGCCGTCTGTTGCGTGACTACAGCGTTCTGATCGACCCTTCGAAATTTGCTCCGCCGGCTGAAACCGCGCCGGTCGATGGCGCCACGCCAGCCGTTACCGCGCCAGCCGAATACACCACCAGCAAGCGCGATACCCTCTGGGAGATCGCCAGCACGGTACGCCAGGGTGGTTCGGTACAGCAGACCATGCTGGCCATCCAGGCGCTCAACCCCGATGCCTTTCTCGATGGCAACATCAACCGCCTGAAGACCGGTCAGGTGTTGCGCATGCCTGATGCACAGCAGGTTGCCAGTACCCCGCAGCCGCAGGCGATTGCCCAGGTGGCCGAGCAGAACGCCGCCTGGCGCCAGGGCCGGCGCCTGGGGCCGCGCGCGCAGCAGATTGATGCGACCCGTCGCGCCGGCAGCCAGCCCGCGCCGGCACAAGTGGAAAGCAAGGACAAGCTCAGCCTGGTGTCTGCCTCGGATAAATCGGCCGGCAAAGGCGCCGCTGGCGACAGCAAGGCCTTGAGCAACAAGTTGGCGGTGACCGAAGAAAACCTGGATACCACCCGGCGTACCAATGCCGAGTTGAAAGGCCGGATGACCGACCTGCAAAGCCAACTGGACAAAATGCAGCGCTTGATCCAGTTGAAAAGCGATCAGTTGGCCAAGCTTGAAGCGCAGAACGCGGCGGACGCTTCCGGGCAATCCGCGCAAGCCCCTGTGGATCCGGCAATTTCGGCGCAGCTCTCTACGCCACCCGAAACCGTGCCCGAACAGGAACAAGCTCCGTCCGCAACCGAGGCGGCAGTCCCGGCCCCGGTCCCCGAACAGGCTCCGCTGCAAACCCAGGAACCAGAGACGGCCGATACCCAGAACAAGGGTGAGAATGAATGGCTGGCCAATCCCGTCCTGGTCGGCCTGGTCGGCGGTGGCGGGCTGTTGCTGGCGTCGTTGTTGCTGTTGCTTCTGGCGCGGCGCCGTAAGGCCCAGCAGGAAGCCGAGAAACACATGCGCATGGCCCGGGCCCTGGCGGAAGAGTCTGACCAGCGTGCCGATTTCGACCTGCCGCCGGGCAGCTTCGAAGGGCTGCAAGTGCCCGCGCCCAACGTCAAGCTGGCACCGGCGTTTGTCGCAGCCTCCGCGGCAGCCGCCACGGCGGCGGAGTCGCCTGATTTTACTGCCGCTGCCCGTGCGCCTGCGCCGCAGCCGCAAGCCAGGCCCATATTCGTCAAGCCAGCCATGGAGCCGGCACCGGTTGCTGCTCAGCCCAGTGTCGATGTTCTGGCCGAGGCCGAGCGCAGTATTGCCCACGGCCGTCTCAATCAGGCCGCCGATATGTTGGAGGTGGCTGTCGCCCAGGAGCCCAAGCGCAGTGACCTGCGCCTGAAACTGATGGAGGTCTATGCCCAGCAAGGGGATCGCGATGCTTTCGTCGGGCAGGAGCGTCAACTGATCGCCAATGGCAAGAACCACGCCGATGTCGAAGCGCTGAAAAGTCGCTTCCCGGCCATGGCGATGGTGGCGGCTGTCGGTGCGGCGGCGATCGCCGCGCAACAGGATGCCCAGTTCGTCAAGAACCTGCTTGACGAGCCCACGCCACAAGCTGCACCTGTGCAAGACGATCTCGACTCGGCATTCGACCTGAGCCTGGATGACATCGAAGCGGTCTCGCCAGGCGAACGTGCTCGGGAAGAGCGTCTGGAAGCTGCCGATATACCTGCGCTGGACGATAATTTCGATGCGCGGCTCAAGGAGCAGGCGGGTAGTGCGGGTAATGCCGATGACGCGTTGATGGACTTCGACCTGGATATTCCCGATGACCAGCCCAAGCTGGATGTCGCGGCGCAACTGGGGGCGTTCGATGATTCGTTCGATCTGGACGATGCATTGACGGAAGACGACTTGAAGTTACCGGACGACTTCGACTTGTCCCTCGAAGGCGACAGCAGCTTCGCTTCTGAGCTGGACGATGTGAATGCCGAGCTCGACCGCTTGTCCCAGAGCCTGGAACAGCCGCCGCTGGCGACCCCGACCTTCACCGCCGAGGATGCCGGTGCCGACGATCTGGAGTTCGATTACCTCTCCGGTACCGATGAGGCGGCGACGAAGCTTGACCTGGCCCAGGCCTACATCGACATGGGCGATACCGATGGTGCCCGCGATATCCTGGACGAAGTACTCCAGGAAGGCGATGAAAAGCAGCGCCAGGAAGCCAAGGAAATGCTCTCGCGACTGGCTTGAGTGGTTGGCCCCGATCCCGACGGCAGCCCAGGTGGCTGCCGTTGTCGTTATAATGCCGCGATTGCGCAAACCGACAGGCTGTAACCTCCTTGGAAATCATAGAAAACGCTGCCGAAGTGGCAGCTGAAGGCTTTTACAGAATCGCCCTGGGCGTGGAATACAAGGGTTCGCGCTATCGCGGCTGGCAACGCCAGGCCTCTGGCGTGCCAACAGTCCAGGAAACCCTGGAAAAGGCCTTGTCGAAAGTCGCCGATTCGCCGGTGTCGTTGATGTGCGCCGGACGTACCGATGCCGGCGTACACGCCTGCGGCCAGGTGGTGCATTTCGACACCCGGGCGGTGCGGACCATGAAAGCCTGGGTGATGGGCGCCAACATCAACCTGCCCCACGACATCAGCGTCAGTTGGGCGCGGGTCATGCCAGCGAATTTTCATGCGCGCTTCAAGGCCATCGCTCGGCGCTACCGCTATGTGATCTACAACGACCAGATCCGTCCGGCCCACATGGGCGATGAAATCACCTGGAATCACCGCCCGCTGGATGTCGAACGCATGGCTGCCGCCGCCGCTTATCTGGTCGGGACCCACGATTTCAGCGCCTTTCGCGCCGGGCAATGCCAGGCCAAGTCGCCGGTCAAGCAGATTCACCACCTGCGCGTGACCCGTCACGGCAAGATGATCGTGCTCGATATTCGCGCCAACGCTTTCCTGCACCACATGGTGCGCAATATAGCCGGCGTGCTGATGACGATCGGTGCCGGTGAGCGTCCGCCCGAATGGGCGCGCGACGTTCTGGAAAGTCGAATTCGTCGCACCGGTGGCGTCACGGCCCATCCTTTCGGCCTGTATTTGGTACAGGTCGAGTACCGCGACGAGTTCCCGTTGCCTGAGCGTTACATTGGCCCACACTTCCTGACCGGGTTCGATGCGCTGGCGGCTGACGATCCCCAGCTCATTTGCTAACATCCGGGGTTTTCCGCTCCTCTAGAGGTTCCTGGCATATGTCAGCCGTTCGCAGCAAAATTTGTGGGATTACCCGCATAGAAGATGCGCTGGCCGCCGTTGAGGCAGGCGCCGATGCCATCGGCCTGGTGTTCTATGCCAAGAGCCCGCGTGCCGTGAGTGTGGAGCAGGCGCGGGCGATTATTGCAGCGCTGCCTCCGTTCGTGACCACGGTGGGCTTGTTCGTCAATGCCAGCCGCTGCGAGTTGAGCGAAATCCTCGAAGCGGTGCCGCTGGATCTGCTGCAGTTCCACGGCGATGAAGCGCCGGCCGACTGCGAAGGCTACCATCGCCCCTGGATCAAGGCGTTGCGGGTGCGTCCCGGTGACGATCTGGAGGCCAGTTGCAAGGCCTATGGCAAAGCCAGTGGCATTTTGCTCGATACCTATGTCGCCGGTGTGCCTGGCGGAACCGGCGAGGCGTTTGACTGGTCTCTGATACCGGCGAAGTTGAGCAAGCCGATTATCCTCGCCGGCGGCCTGTCGGCGGATAACGTCGCCCAGGCCATTGCCCAGGTACGCCCCTACGCCGTGGACGTCAGTGGCGGCGTGGAGCAGAGCAAGGGCATCAAGGATCCTCAACGTATCGAGGCATTCATGCGGGCGGTGCGCGGGGCCTGAAAGCGGCCTGATACGCCGATGTGACGGTTGGCAGTCTGCCACCGTCCATTACAGCGCAGCCCTGTGCTGCCGGGCCGGGCCAGCGTACCGGTCGGAATTAATGGGTGACGGCTTGCGGGCCGATCACCTCAAAGGTTGAGGAAGGTGTGGGTCAGGGCGGCTAGACGCTGTACGCGGGTCGCCGGGCCGCACCTTCATCGCGTCATACATGAATTGGCTCAAGGGCATACGCGGGACCTTGCAGCGCTTTGGCGTGCGGGTCACCAGTACTGGAGAATGAAAGCATGAGCAACTGGTTGGTAGACAAACTGATCCCTTCGATCATGCGTTCCGAGGTGAAGAAAAGCTCGGTTCCCGAGGGGCTGTGGCACAAGTGCCCGTCCTGCGAGGCCGTACTCTATCGTCCGGAGCTGGAAAAGACCCTGGACGTCTGCCCCAAGTGCAACCACCACATGCGCATCGGCGCGCGCGCCCGTCTGGACATCTTCCTGGATGCCGAAGGCCGTGCCGAGCTGGGCGCGGACCTGGAGCCGGTGGATCGCCTGAAGTTTCGCGATGGCAAGAAGTACAAGGACCGCCTGACCGCTGCGCAAAAGCAGACCGGTGAAAAAGACGCCCTGGTGTCGATGAGCGGTACGCTGTTGGGCATGCCGGTAGTGGCCTGTGCCTTCGAATTCTCCTTCATGGGTGGTTCGATGGGCGCCATTGTTGGCGAGCGCTTTGTGCGCGCGGCCAACTACGCCCTGGAAAACCGTTGCCCGCTGGTCTGCTTCGCCGCCTCTGGTGGCGCGCGCATGCAGGAAGCCCTGATTTCCCTGATGCAGATGGCCAAGACGTCGGCCGTGTTGGCGCGCCTGCGCGAAGAGGGCCTGCCGTTCATCTCGGTGCTGACCGACCCGGTCTACGGTGGTGTGTCGGCGAGCCTGGCCATGCTGGGCGACGTGATTGTTGCCGAGCCCAAGGCACTGGTCGGTTTCGCCGGCCCGCGCGTTATCGAGCAGACCGTTCGCGAGAAGCTGCCTGAAGGCTTCCAGCGCAGTGAGTTCCTGATCGAACACGGTGCCATCGACCTGATCATCTCGCGCCAGGAGCTGCGTCCGCGCCTGGGTAGCCTGCTGGCTCAGTTCATGGGCCTGCCGTCGCCGACCTTCGTCGCTACCCCGATCGAGCCGATGGTCGTACCCAAGGCACCTGCCACGGTATGACAGAGCGCACCCTTGGCGACTGGCTCGCCTATCTCGAGCAGTTGCACCCTTCGGCCATCGACATGGGCCTTGCGCGTTCGCAAGAGGTGGCCAACCGGCTTGGGCTGGGGCGTCCGGCGCCAAGGGTGATTACCGTCACCGGTACCAATGGCAAGGGCTCGACCTGTGCCTTCGTCGCGTCCTTGCTGCGCGCCCAGGGTTTGAAGGTTGGCGTCTATAGCTCGCCGCACCTGTTGCGCTATAACGAGCGGGTCCAGATCGACGGCGTCGAAGCCAGCGACCTGGCGCTGTGCGAAGCCTTCGCTGCCATCGAGGCGGGGCGCGGCGAGATCTCCCTGACCTATTTCGAAATGGGCACCCTGGCAGCATTCTGGCTGTTCCAGCGCAGTGGCCTGGATGCCGTGGTGCTTGAGGTCGGGCTGGGTGGGCGCCTGGATGCGGTCAACCTGATCGATGCCGACCTGTCGCTGGTAACCAGTATCGGCATCGACCACTCCGACTGGCTGGGCGACAGCCGTGAATCGGTGGCGTTCGAGAAGGCCGGGATATTCCGCCAGGGCCGCCCGGCCCTGTGTGGCGACCTCGATCCGCCGCAGACACTGCTGGATCAAGCGGCGCAACTTGCCTGCCCGTTTTTCCTGCGTGGGCGTGATTATGACCTTGGTGTCACCGACTGCGACTGGCATTGGCGCGGGCGCGATAGCGCGGGGCAGGAGGTCGAACTGACCAGCCTGCCGTTGTTGGGCCTGCCCATGGAAAACGCCGCATTGGCGCTGCAGGCTTATCTGCTGCTGGGCCTGCCATGGGAACAAGGTCGGATCGCCGCTGCCCTGCAAGCCACCCGCATGGTTGGGCGCCTGGATCGGCGCCACTTCAGTTGGCAGGGCAAGTCCCTGACACTGTTGCTCGACGTCGGCCATAATCCTCATGCGGCCGAGTATCTGGCGCAACGCCTGGCGGCTTGCCCGCCCAAGGGCAAGCGCCTGGCAGTGTTCGGCCTGTTGGCGGACAAGGATCTCGAGGGCGTGTTGGCCCCGCTGCACTCGCAAATACAGGCGTGGGCGGTGGCGCCACTGCCCACAGGGCGTACCCGTGAAGCCTCGGAGCTGCAGGCGGCATTGCAGAACCTTGGTGCGCAGGTGGTGTCCTTTGACAGTGTGCAAGCGGCGCTGCAGGCGCAGTGTGACAAGGCGACAGCCGAGGACGAGATTCTGCTGTTCGGATCATTTTATTGTGTCGGCGAAGCCCTGGATTGGCTGGCCCGCCACGCCAAGGAGGAGATGGCAAATGGCATTGCTCGATAACGTGGTCAAGCAGCGCATGGTCGGCGCGTTGGTGTTGGTGGCGCTGGCAGTGATCTTCCTGCCGATGCTGTTTTCTCGCGAGGACGAATTGCGTCAGGTTCGAGTCGAAGCGCCAGCCGCGCCGACCACGCCGGTGATGCCGCAAGTGCAGGTCGAGCCCGTGCAGGTGCCTGAACCGGTACCGGTCGATGAGCCGGTGCCCACCGACAGCGAGGTGGCGCAACAGTCGCCGAACACGCCAAGCGCCGCGGTGCCGTCCGTGCCGGCGCTGCCCTCTACTGCGGTTGCTCCCGCCACGGCGCCGGCAGCCAAGTCTGAACCGGTCAAGCCTGCACCTGCCGTTGCAGTTGCACCCGCCGTCAAGCCGGCAGCACCGAAGAAGGTCGATGCCAACGGCCTGCCGGTCAGTTGGTCGGTGCAATTGGCCAGCCTGTCCAATCGCGCCAGCGCCGATAACTTGCAAAAATCCCTGCGTAGCCAGGGGTACAATGCCTATATCCGCTCTGCCGACGGCATGAACCGGGTGTTCGTCGGGCCGCTGATCGAACGCGCCGAAGCCGAGCGCCTGCGTGACTTGCTGAGTCGCCAGCAGAAGCTCAATGGCTTTGTCGTGCGTTTTCAGCCCGAGCGCAACTGAGAAAGCACGCCTGACTGACAATCGCTGCTTACCGACGGGCATGGGCTCTGCTAAAATGCGCCGCCTTATCCGTCTGTAGGCTGCACTGTGGCATTTACCTGGGTTGACTGGGCGATCATCGCGATCATCGCCATCTCCGCATTGATCAGTTTGAGCCGTGGTTTCGTCAAGGAAGCCTTGTCGCTGCTCACCTGGATCATCGCCGGTGCCGTCGCCTGGATGTTTGGCGGCGGGTTGTCACAGTACCTGGAAAGCTATATCCAGACGCCCTCGGCGCGCGTGATTGCCGGGTGTACCATTCTATTTGTCGCCACCTTGCTGGTGGGCGCGATGATCAATTTTCTCATTGGTGAACTGATTCGCGTCACCGGCTTGTCCGGCACCGATCGTTTTCTCGGCATGGCCTTCGGCGCGGCGCGCGGCGTGCTGCTGGTGGTGGTGGCGGTCGGGCTGTTGAGCCTGGGGCCGGTACAACAGGATCACTGGTGGCAGGAGTCGAGGCTCGTGCCACAATTTCTTTTGGTTGCAGACTGGTCGAAAAACCTCATTCTGGGGATGACCAGCCAGTGGCTCGCCAGCGGAATCAGCGCACCGGCTGATCTTCCGTTCAAGGAGCACCTCTTGGGGCCCAAGACGCCTTGAGTCGTGCTCAGTTCAGATTTATTCAAGTAGGGGTTGCGTCGCATGTGTGGCATCGTCGGTATCGTCGGTAAGTCGAACGTCAATCAGGCGCTGTATGACGCGCTAACCGTCCTCCAGCACCGCGGCCAGGACGCTGCCGGTATTGTGACCAGCCATGAAGGCCGGTTATTCCTGCGCAAGGACAATGGCCTGGTGCGCGATGTGTTCCAGCAGCGCCATATGCAGCGCCTGGTCGGCCACATGGGCATTGGCCATGTGCGTTACCCGACCGCGGGCAGTTCGACCTCGGCTGAGGCCCAGCCGTTCTACGTCAACTCGCCCTACGGCATCACCCTGGCGCACAACGGCAACCTGACCAACGTCGAGCAGCTGGCCAAGGAGATCTACGAGTCCGACCTGCGCCACGTCAACACCAACTCCGACTCGGAAGTGCTGCTGAACGTGTTCGCCCATGAGCTGGCGGTGCGCGGCAAGCTGCAGCCGACCGAAGAAGACGTGTTCGCTGCGGTTTCCCACGTGCACAGCCGCTGCGTCGGCGGTTACGCCGTGGTGGCGATGGTCACCGGCTACGGCATCGTCGGCTTCCGCGACCCCCACGGCATTCGCCCGGTGGTGTTCGGCCAGCGTCACACCGACGAAGGCGTGGAATACATGATCGCCTCGGAAAGCGTGGCCCTGGACGTGCTCGGTTTCACCCTGATCCGCGACCTGGCACCGGGCGAAGCGGTCTACATCACCGAAGACGGCAAGCTGCACACCCGTCAGTGCGCGACCAACCCGTCCCTGACCCCGTGCATCTTCGAACACGTCTACCTGGCGCGTCCGGACTCGATCATCGACGGCGTGTCGGTGTACAAGGCCCGCCTGCGCATGGGCGAGAAGCTCGCCGAGAAGATCCTGCGCGAGCGTCCGGATCACGACATCGACGTGGTCATCCCGATTCCTGACACCAGCCGTACCGCCGCGCTGGAACTGGCCAACCACCTGGGCGTCAAGTTCCGTGAAGGCTTCGTCAAGAACCGCTACATCGGCCGTACCTTCATCATGCCCGGCCAGGCGGCGCGCAAGAAATCGGTACGCCAGAAGCTCAACGCCATCGAACTGGAATTCCGCGGCAAGAACGTGATGCTGGTGGACGATTCCATCGTGCGCGGCACCACGTGCAAGCAGATCATCCAGATGGCCCGCGAAGCTGGCGCCAAGAATGTCTATTTCTGCTCGGCCGCACCGGCCGTGCGCTTCCCGAACGTGTACGGTATCGATATGCCGAGCGCTCACGAGCTGATCGCGCACAACCGCAGCACCCAGGATGTCGCCGACCTGATCGGTGCCGACTGGCTGGTCTACCAGGACCTGCCTGACCTGATCGAGGCGGTTGGTGGCGGCAAGATCAAGATCGAGCATTTCGACTGCGCGGTGTTCGATGGCAAGTATGTGACCGGCGACGTCGACGAGGCTTACCTGGACAAGATCGAGCAGGCGCGTAACGACGCCTCCAAGGTCAAGACCCAGGTCGTCAGCGCGATCATCGACCTCTACAACAACTAAAGGAGCAGCGGCATGACACAGGATTGGGATGCCGGGCGACTGGACAGCGACCTCGAAGGGGTCGCTTTCGACACTCTCGCTGTTCGTGCCGGCCAACACCGCACGCCAGAAGGTGAACACGGCGATCCGCTGTTCTTCACCTCCAGCTATGTATTCCGTACGGCAGCCGACGCGGCCGCGCGGTTTGCCGGCGAAGCGCCGGGCAACGTTTATTCGCGTTATACCAACCCGACCGTGCGTGCGTTCGAAGAGCGCATCGCGGCGCTGGAAGGGGCGGAGCAGGCGGTTGCGACTTCGACCGGCATGTCGGCGATCCTGTCCACGGTGATGAGCCTGTGCAGCGCCGGTGACCACGTATTGGTATCCCAGAGCGTGTTCGGTTCGACCATCAGCCTGTTTGAGAAGTACTTCAAGCGCTTCGGCGTGGAAGTGGACTACGTGCCGCTGGCCGACGTGGCAGGCTGGGAAAAGGCTATCAAGGCCAATACCCGTCTGTTGTTCGTCGAATCGCCGTCCAATCCGCTGGCCGAACTGGTGGATGTTGCCGCCCTGGCTGAAGTAGCCCATGCCAAGGGTGCGTTGCTGGTGGTGGATAACTGCTTTTGCACGCCGGCACTGGCGCAGCCGCTCAAGCTCGGGGCTGATATCGTCGTGCACTCGGCCACCAAGTTCATCGATGGCCAGGGCCGTTGCATGGGCGGTGTGGTCGCCGGCCGCAGCGAGCACATGAAGGAGGTAGTTGGTTTCCTGCGTACCGCAGGGCCGTCGCTGAGCCCCTTCAATGCCTGGATCTTCCTCAAGGGCCTGGAAACCCTCAACCTGCGCATGCGGGCACACTGTGCCAATGCCCAGGTACTGGCCGAGTGGCTGGAGCAGCAGGACGGTATCGAGAAGGTCCACTACGCTGGCCTGCAAAGCCACCCGCAACACGAGCTGGCCAAGCGCCAGATGCGTGGTTTCGGTGCGGTGGTCAGTTTTGAGGTCAAGGGCGGCAAGGAGGGCGCCTGGCGCTTTATCGATGCCACTCGGCTGATCTCGATCACGGCCAACCTGGGTGACAGCAAGACCACCATCACTCATCCGGCCACGACCTCTCACGGTCGTCTGTCGCCTCAGGAGCGTGCTGCGGCGGGTATCCGCGACAGCCTGATCCGCGTGGCGGTAGGCCTTGAAGACGTTGCCGACCTGCAGGCAGATCTGGCGCGCGGGCTGGCAGCCTTGTGATCGATTGGTCCGCGCGCAGCAAGAACCATAACGGACGTGTTGCGCTGGTGACCGGCGCGGCACGGGGTATCGGCCTTGGCATCGCTGCCTGGCTGATCAGCGAGGGCTGGCAGGTGGTGCTCACCGACCTGGACCGCCCACGTGGCTCTCGAGTGGCCAAGGCGCTCGGGGAAAACGCCTGGTTCGTCGGCATGGATGTGGCCGACGAAAAGCAGGTTGTCAGCGGTGTAGCGCAAGTGCTGGGCCAGTTTGGTCGGCTCGATGCGCTGGTGTGCAATGCGGCGATAGCCGATCCGCACAACACCACACTGGAAAGCCTCGACCTCGCCCACTGGAATCGTGTGCTGGCGGTCAACCTCGGCGGCCCCATGTTGCTGGCCAAGCACTGTGCGCCGTATCTGCGCGCCCATTGCGGGGCCATCGTCAACCTGGCTTCGACCCGGGCCGGCCAGTCCGAACCCGATACCGAAGCTTATGCGGCGAGCAAGGGCGGGCTGTTGGCCTTGACCCATGCCTTGGCCATCAGCCTTGGCCCGGAAATTCGTGTCAATGCAGTGAGCCCGGGCTGGATCGACGCTCGCGATCCCTCCCAGCGTCGTGCCGAACCCCTGAGTGAAGCCGACCATGCCCAGCATCCGGCGGGCAGGGTAGGGACGGTCGAGGACGTGGCGGCATTGGTGGCCTGGTTGCTGTCGAAGAATGCAGGTTTTGTCACTGGCCAGGAGTTCGTGGTCGACGGTGGCATGACCAAGAAGATGATCTATATGTAGCGGCAAGCGGCAAGCGGCAAGCGGCAAGCTACAAGCAGTGCGCGGTGTGCTTTTGATTTTGCTTTTTCTTGCCGCTTGTAGCTTGCCGCTTGAAGCTGCTTTTCACCCCCAATTGAAAAAAACTTCAATCAGGGTATTGACTTAGGTTCGCTACCTGCGTAAATTTCGCGGCCTCAGCGAAGCAAAGGGTGATTAGCTCAGCCGGGAGAGCATCTGCCTTACAAGCAGAGGGTCGGCGGTT
>RCUU01001154.1_pt1 | contig 13085 bp, 12 predicted proteins | sample 2166211 | NCBI WGS metagenome assembly RCUU01 (sample SAMN09932620, study PRJNA488358) | compost metagenome | feature: garden; material: soil; isolation source: compost soil in phenylacetic acid-enriched culture | place: Germany: Experimental Botanical Garden Goettingen | collected 2016-01-27
GTAACGTTACAGTGATTACACAAGCACCTACAGGTAGCACAGGTACAATGGTAGGCACCTCGACAGGTATTGAGCCTTATTTCGCCTTTAAATATTTCCGTCAAAGTCGCCTTGGCTACGATGAACAGTTCGTTCCAATCGCCCAAGAATGGCTTGAAGCTCATCCAGGTGAAGAGCTGCCAGATTATTTCGTGACTTCGATGGATTTGTCGGCTAAGGATCATATTCGTGCGCAAGCAGCGATTCAACGCTGGGTAGATAGCTCGATTTCCAAGACAGCCAACTGCCCTTCTGACTTCACAGTAGAAGAGACGGCTGAGCTATATGAAATGGCCTTCGATCTGGGCTGTAAAGGGGTTACGATCTACCGTGATGGTAGCCGTGATGTGCAAGTTCTGCAAACCTCGAAGAAGGAAGAGGAGAAATCTTCAACAGCAGAAGAGGCAGCTCCAGCTGTTGAAGTTGCAGCTGCTCCTGAAGCAAGTGCAAGTGTTGTAGCAGCAAGCCCAGCACCTCAAGCTCCTGCTAAAGAGCTGGATAAACAATACAAGAAACGCCCGCAGGTTCTACGCGGCGCAACTTATAAGATCAACACACCTTTCGGTATGGCCTATATTACGATCAATGATCTAGATGGTACACCGGCTGAAATCTTCCTGAATGTAGGTAAAGCAGGTTCTGACGTCTTCGCGATGGCAGAAGCACTTGGACGTGTCTGCTCCTTGTTCCTACGTTATGGAGATCATGGTGAGAAGGTAGAATTGTTGATCAAACATCTGAAAGGAATCGGTGGTTCAGGAGCGATCGGCTTCGGCGCGAACCGTGTGGAATCCATTGCAGATGCTGTAGCCAAAGCCCTAGAAACTCATGTGCTGAACAACGCTCAGGATGTTCCTGCACCTATTGCAGCGACTTTGGAGCTGGAGGATTTCAATGAAGCGTTGAATGCGGAGCTCAAAGCGAGTGTTCCTGCGGCAACGTCCACTGAAGATGCTCATGGCGGACATGGTGCGCATAACCACGCTACGGCTTCCCGTGATCTTTGCCCATCTTGCGGCGGTGCTTCTCTGATTAATATTGAGGGTTGTAAGACTTGTGGCAATTGTGGGTATAGTCGTTGTGGGTAGTTATTTGACATAGCCAATAAATTGAATAACATTGGTGTGATTTTTCATTTTAAATGAGAATTGTTTCATTTTAAATGAGGAAAATTCGTTTTAAACGAGAAAAATATTCAATATTCAACAAATTGTATTTTTATACAATGATATGCAGCGAGTTTCACATTTTTACTTATAAGGCTGGCAAGCCATTACATGAAGTGCTCCCTGTCAAGTGGACAGTGTAAAAAACAAAAATAGTTAGTTTAGATACCTCAGCTCGTATTACCAGAGCTGAGGTATCTTCGTTATGCAGCTCGTCGGTATTCGTTAGGGGACAAGCCATCCAAACATTCTGTGTAGCGGTAATTATTGTAGTAGTGAATGTATTTGCTAACCTCTGTGAGGACATCTTCATAGGTATCATACTTTGTAAGATAATAGCTTTCTGACTTGTAAGTACCCCAAAATCGCTCAATAGGTTGGTTGTCCAAGCATCGGCTCACACGAGACATGCTTTTCTTAAATCCGTATTTTACATGAAGTCGGTTGTACTCATGAGACGTGTACTGGAAGCCTCTGTCGCTTTGTAGCAGAGGGGATACGCCAGGATTCTTCGCGTAAGCCCTTTTTAGCGTATCCATCACGAGTTTATTGTTGTTGGAATGGCTTAATACCCATGAGACAATGGAATTATCATATACATCAATAATGGCGCTCAAATAGGCTTTGCGCCCATCCCCATACTTCAATTCTGTCAAATCTGTACACCATTTTAAATTAGGAGAATTGGCATCAAAGTTACGGTTCATTACATTTTCAGCTACATGGATCTCCGCAGTTTTTACATAACTTGCTCGTTTTCTGCGAATGACCGCTTTAACCCCAAGAGCACACATAATTCGGTAATAACGCTTTTTGTTGTACTTCTTTTTGAGCTTTCGGTTTAATTGCGTGCGCATTTGACGATAGCCAAGTATCCCTTTTCGCTTGTCATAACGAAGCTTTACTTCTTTGGCTAACGCACGAATTTCAAGTTCCATGCTAGAGGGTTTCCATTTTAACCACTTGTAATAGGCAGATTGAGCAACCCCAGCTAATGCACACAATTTCGTAATTACGTGACCTTTTTCTTTGTTCAGTTCTTGAATCGCTTGATACAAGTTTACTTGCCGAACGAGGGTTAGCGTGTATTTCGTCGCTTGATCTCCGCCAACTTTTTTGCGAAGTCATTCTCCATCTCTAGGTATTCATTTCGCGCTTCTAGCTCTTTAATCCGTAGCTTAAGACGTTCATGCTCATCTAGTTCTTCTACGGGCTTTTTGCGACCTCGATTGTCCTGAAGAGCCTCCTCGCGGCCAGCTTGATATTTCCGAACCCAGCGTAAACTTGCGGAAAAGATACACCGTATTTTTCAATCGCTTTCTGATAATCCAATCCATTAGCGATTGTATATTGTGCAATTTCAATACGTTCTTCGAAAGTTGTTTTACGTCCTTTATTCATATGAGATAGTCCTTTTCTTGTATGTGTAGGCTTTAATTCTATCTCATTAGTATACTTGCAAATCCATTTCCCAAAAAGACTTCTACTCGAAATACGATGCTTTTTTATCGCCTCTTCTATGGAAGAATGACCAGACATCACATCGTTAACAGCAGCTAGTTTCAATTCCTTTGAGTACGATTCCATGTTCTTGATTCCTTCAGCCCGTCCAAACCATCTGCTTTATATTTTCTGATCCATTCTCTAACTGTGTATGGACTAAGAGATAGCTTTTTTGCCTCATAGTTTGGATTTGACTTGTGCTCAAGGCACAACCGTACGACATGTAATTTTACTTCTAAAGATGCTGGACTTCTTTTAGACATTAGAAAAACTCCCATCATTGTAGCAGTAGAAGTTTTTGTTTTTTCTACTGTCTACTATGATGGGAGCATATCAACATTGGGTTTACCGGCTTTTTATTTATAACATGACAGGCTAAAGGGCAATCAATTCAGGTTTGGATTCTTCGCTATTTTACAGCTGGTTCTGAGCATCACGAGGAACATCCTAGAATGAAAAATAGTTAAAGAATGAGCCGGTTTTATGGCTTTAAAAAGTCTGATTCCCCTTCACTTAAAGGATAATGAATTAGTCGAATTGAAGATCTGATAAAGTTTAAGACATTTGAAAATATGCACCATCTGTGCTTGTGTGCTTCGGGGGTCAAACTCCAGAAATCAAAATTAAAAAATATGTGAAATTAGGATTTTATTTTAAAATCCATATAGCATGATATCATAAGTAGGATAGTATCAATTTTTTCTCAATATCAATCTAATGGGAGTAATCTGCCTCTTAGTCTGTGAGATACATTGCGATTTTCTTGAAATGACCTAAATAAATAGCGCGAATTTTAATCACGAAAAAGAAAGGAACCTCTATGAAATTAACTAAATTAGTTTTTAACAATTATCGGAGCTTTGGCTCTGCTGATACAACAATTAATATTTCTGATTTAACTGCATTTATAGGTCATAACAGCTCAGGCAAAACTACTGTATTAAGTGCAATTCAAAAGTTATTTGGAAATTCAAGAATAACTAAATCGGATTTTCATATACCCTTAGATAAATCGGCAGATGAGATAATTAAAAGTGATTTTGAATTTTTTGAGAAGGATAGTGAAGAGACAGAAGAGGATGATTATGGAATAGTTCAGTATTTTGAAAACTTTATAGTAGACCAACCGGGTGGTAATTCATATATAGACACGTATCTTTCAATTTTAGATCTCGAAAAATGTGTTCCGATACTAAGAATTGAACGACAAGTTTAAAGAGGGATTTTATATGAAGAACTTGTGAAAGAAAGATGTGGGTGCTTATAAAATTAGGAAAGTTGATACCAGATAAAGAAATTAACTTGAAGGACTGTAGAAAAGGATAAATGTTTAGAAAAGAAAAGAGTAGAGAGTAAAGTATCAATACAACATGTGATGGAAGAGGTATAGTGTGACTAAGAAAATGCTTAAGGGTATATTGATAACAAATAATAATATATGATTAAGAATTGACATTACAAATTATGATTAATTTAAGAAGGTAAGGGGATAGCATTCATGATTAACTCTATAAGTCAACATATGATGGGAAAACCCTTATATTAAAGATGTTATTAGTGAACTTAAAATTTGGGGGTATGAGGAAATTTCAGCAAAAAAAATACTTATTAAATACTACAGACCATTGAAGAGGTCCTTGGGATTTGAGCTAAATGCTTACGACTTCGCTAAAGAACTAGATCTAATCGATAAGGCTAATCAACGAAAAATAGATCCTTCTGATCCTAACATGATATACATAGGTCATTTGAAGAGCCGAATGAAATCAAACAATTAAAGGGGTATTGCTAACGCAAGCTATCTGTGTGATAGTAGCTGAAAACTCAATATTACAACAAAATAAATTAGAGTTAAAAACTTTATTCTAAAATGCTTAGTATTATTAAAGAGGTGAGATAACATGAGCTTAAATTATTTTGATCACCGTGAAACGATTGCTGAAAACTTAGTGTCATTTCTTCGGCTGAAAGGTTATTCTAAATTATCTTTGTCCAAATTAACATATATAGATCGAACTACAATTGATCAGATCATCAAAGGTGAAGGTCTTAATTCTAAGCAATACAATACACAAATTATAAAGATTAATAAAATATTTGATCTTCCAGAAGATCATTTCACAACCTCTCGTAGTCCTATATTGTCAACAATCACGAACACTTACTTACATCAAGATGCTGGTTCAGAGAAAAGTGCAGAAGTTAATGAATTGCTGTGTGGTTTGAATAACATCCTCGACATTTACTCTTTGTACTTGAAGTGATGGTGAGTGCAAATTATCTGTTAGCAAGGAATATAAGTTGTAGTTGTCAGAAGAGAGTAATGTTTTATTCTGAAAAATAAAGTGAAGAAGACCTTTATTAGGCAGAGAACAGGTGACTTCGGAATTCATCGAGGCCACTGAAAAACCTGTAATATTAAAAGTTATAAGAGTCCCTCAAATTAAAAAGGCGACATTTTGTTCGATTTTGAACGAAATGTCGCCTTTGCTTTTATACTTTTACTTCAATTCTTTCATCAAATTAATGATTCGCTTGAGATTAACAGAAAATATCGCCATAGCGCCTTGCATCTGCATGCCAATTAGACCCGAGGAAGATGCAACATCATATCCGTGTCTATGTTTGAGTTCACTATTTTTTGCCTCAATTTTATAACGCTCTTTCGGAAGAGGGGGTTACTATTAATTTCGCCTTCAAATTCCCGATAATTACATTATAAGGATATTTAGTGTTTTAGTTAAAATTAATCCATATAATTTCAGAGGGGTATATAGGTGCTTGAAGTAAGAAGAAAATCTCGATGAAGGGTGATGACATCATTAGAGCATTAAGTGAACGAATGGAAAAGGGGGACGAAAGATGAAGTCATTCAAGACAGGGCTACAAGCCATTCTTTATGTAATACTGGTGGTTGGACTGCATCTGATCTTAATCTATTTTTTAAAGATAAGAATAGAGCGATGGGGAACGGAGTTATTAAACATCTCATTTAAGGTGTACTTTATACCACTTTTATTATGTTTTATTAATTCTTTTTTGTTTATAAGGACTCAGAGGATAAAGTACAATGCCATTTGGTTTTTGGTAACTATGCTATCCAGCCTCTTACTTCTTTTATTTTTCAATGCAATGCAAGATGACAGTGATAGTGAGTATGGAGTTGTCGTTTCTATTGAATTTTTTCCAAAATATCAAGTGGAAATGCTCTTTCTGCTTATATGTATAGTTTTGGAGCTTTCCAGTTGGACTAAATAAAGAAACAAAAACTGTAATAATTATACTTAATGAAAATATTCTTTTCATATTACATTCCCCCTAAGGGCCACTGTTTCATTTCATTTGAGAAATAATTTTTTTCGCAGCTAACGCGCACGAGCCTTATCATTGAAACTATAATTGATGTATATCTTTTCTCCATATTTCACGACAGCATTATCTGGGTATACTGATGTACTCAATATTCCGATCGAAGATTGTTGGACTGGATTATTGCTGTATACAGATTCATGAACTGAATTAGCTTATTATTTCTAACGATTAGATTTTTTCTTATTTTGATTAGATAATATAGAGTTAAGATAAATTGCTCCATAACTAACTTTTAGTTATGGAGGGACGCTCCTTACTAATATGCTCACCCTCTCGGGGATGAAGGCTAATATACGAGCAAATGTTAAAATTACTCAAGGATGACAAGTAAGCAGTTGCGGCAAAAAGCTTCTAAATACGAAGGCTACTTCTAATGAAGATAGTCTTTTTTTACATCCCAATTTAATTACCCTTGAAGATCAGATCTTTTCGTTATTATTATTGAGGTGATTTGATAATTCATCCATTAAGTGAGTAATTTTATTCACAAAATCTTGATAATCCATGGCTTTGGTATGTATGACAATCTTGATGACGGCACCGTTCATGATGATTATCGCATCTGATGGGGATACGTAATAACTTCCTGCGTATGGGACCCATCGATATGCTCAGCTGCTCTTCGCAACAAATGTCCAAACGGTATGGTTTTATTTATGTCGATCAAGATGATGAAGGTCATGGAACCGGAGAACGCATCAAGAAAGATAGTTTTTATTGGTATAAGCAGGTCATTGCATCAAATGGGTCAGAAATTTAAAGGTTAATTCCATTTTATAAAATGAGTAACATAGGAGTGTGAAATTCCATGCAAAAAACCTATAAAATCACCTTGATTCCATTAAAAATTTCTCATTTCCTATTTCTGTTCCGTCCCTTTTTTTAGAGCGTGAGCAATGCTAATCTCCACAAAGTTCAGCGCTTCGTCGGATACGGGATATAGCCCTGACTCTAATGTAGGCAGCTTCCTCACTTCCCAAAACTTCTCCATCAATTTCTCGTCTCCATTAAAGGTTTCGTGTGATAGCTTCATTAACTCGCAGGCAATGTTATAACCTTCATCAGATTCAGGTGGAACAGATTGCTGTATGCACCACTCAATCCGGCGCAGCAAAGAAGCATATTGCTGAGTGGTCTGGTCATTACTGCTGAGATTGGGTAGTGCATTCTGTAGAAATGCACTTTCGTCATCGTTGAAGTAATCAATCCATTGTTTAGAAATGGGTTGTACGTTATGGACCAGATGAGAAACCCGATCCCAAGAGAGTGTACCTTGTAAATCAATCATGTTGATCAAAGACGAAGTATTTGCAATACTGCCCTGAAGAGAAGTGAGCTGCTCCTGGAGATGATTATGATGTGCGATTAGAATATGACGAAAAGATAACTTGTCCATTACATTTTGAATGTCTTCAAGCGGTAGTGATAGTGATTTAAGCAACGTTATCTTTTCGAGAGTGAATAAATCTTCCTCTGAATAATAACGGCGGCCGTTATCTTCCTTATAACTTGGTGTAAGAAGACCGATCTGATCATAATAACGTAGGGTTCGAACGGATATGTTCCGCTGTTTGGATACTTGTCCTGTTGTCCATCTATTCATGTTTCTTCTTTCCTCCCGAAAATAATGCTTGCAGGTGACGTAACGTCACCTAATATCATTAAATTATATCACAGAGGATTGAGGGATTAAGGATGACCAGTACGGAAATGTGGAAGAAGATGGATCAGTGGACATGGCGTGAGTTTATTGCTTTACTTGCGCTTGAATTTGTATTCGTAATATTCGTTATCAAATATGCGGTTCAGTCCATGTATGAGCAATGGTTGGGGAATACTCTTTACTCAGGGACACTTACAGGGCTTACCATCGCGATTGTACTTTTATTAGGATTATATTTCATTGCTTTACGACCGAAGAAAATGTCCTGGGCAGAGGTAGGAGTAAAGGGATTTCCTGCGAAAGATTGGTGGAGGATTACGCTGTGGACACTCATTCTCATCGTATTAAGTGTGGGGACACTCTATCTCACTAGTTTTCTTGGGAATACGGTGGACAATAGCAAAACAGAGAGTCTGAAGCAAAATGTCACTCTATTTACTTTGATTATTGGTATTGTGTCGGCAGGGATCGTGTCACCCTTTTATGAGGAGATATTTTACCGAGGATTTATATATCGTTGGCTACGGGCTCGTGTTAGTATGAGATGGGCGATTGTGATTAGTTCGCTAATCTTTACTTTTGCACATTTTCCCACTATGAATGCCATGCCCGTGAATTTTATTAGTGGAGTTGTGTTTGCATGGACCTATGAACGTACGGGATCGGTCGTGCCTGGTATGATCGTTCATGGTGTGTTTAATACGATTGCCGTGTTGTTAACAGCGATGAGTTAGAATGATAGACAAACTGTTAGCCTATAATAAAATGCATTACTAGAACCTATTGAAATAGTATTCTCAGATAAGGTATTCCGAAATCCGTAAAGGTAGGAGAAGATTCAACTTGGTAAAAGTATAAATATTGGAATTAGGAAGATGCGGTGAACAACAAAATGTTTCTACCCAGTAATATTCTAAAATAATACAGCAGAACAAAAGCAACTCGTCTGCAGATGAGTTGTTTTTTGTTCTAAATAGATAGCTTATCCGACCCGGGGGTTTGCCTTAGTCATTCGGATAATAACCTTAAGTCCGCCGAAAAGGCTTTTTTCAAGGGTACTTCCAAGTTCTCCAGACCTTGTTCAAAGGCATTTTCTATAATCGGCTGGAAGACCAAACGCGGGACAAGACATCTGTACAACTTGCTAAAGATGTAAAGGCATATATAGCGAATAAAAGAGTGTGTTAGATGAACTAAAAAGAAACCTGGTTTTCACAGATAATACTATAAAATTGAAATTACAAAAATAGGGATAGGAGTAACAAGTGTGCTGTCCAATCCCCGACAGGTTCGCCTTTGCCCAGAGCAATGTGTAGAATAGGCATAACAGATAACAATAGCGGAAAGAAAGGATAGACGACATGGATAAAAAAGTGCTAGTTGTAGACGACGAGCTTTCAATTGTGAACGCGATCTCTTATGCGCTTCGACGCGAAGACTTTCAGGTCGAAACCGCAGCAGACGGCGAAGCCGCACTTAGGATCGTCGAGTCGTTCCAGCCGCACGTAATCGTACTGGACGTCATGATGCCTGGGCTGTCCGGCTATGACGTCTGCCGTCGATTAGAGAACCGCAGAGGGATGGGCATTCTGCTGCTCACGGTTAAGAACGATATTGTTGACAAAGTGCTCGGCTTGGAGCTGGGCGCTGATGACTATATGACCAAACCGTTCGATATTCGGGAACTGATCGCACGAGTGAGAGCGCTATATCGTCGGGTCGAGAAGGGCGCGGAGCCAGCTCCATCATATAGACCGATCTCGATTGGACCGGTAACCGTGACACCGCTGCATCGGGAAGTGTTAGTGGGCAACCAGAAGATTGGGCTGACTCCGAAAGAATACGAGCTGCTGCACTTGCTAGTCCTACATCCGGAGCGTGTGTATACGCGGGAAGAGCTGTTGGAACTTATATGGGGGTTCGACTATGACGGAGGTACGCGCACTGTCGACATTCATATGCAGCGCATCCGCAGTAAATTGGGCGACGAATGTCAGCATTTGCTCCAGACCGTATACGGAGTAGGCTACAAAGCTACCCAGGAATCCGTATGAGAGTGAGCTTGCGATGGAAGTTCGCCCTGCTGCTCGCCGGCCTGTTGCTGTTCACCGTGAGCGTGCTTAGCGTGTCAGTACTACGCGGTATCCGCCACAGCCAACGCACAGGACTGGAGCGTGAAATGGCGGAGATGGCGAACCGTGCTGAGTTAACGGTGAAGATGAGCTACTTGTCCGGGGAACGGGAAGGTTTGAAGGGGTTCATGCGGAATCGTGGCATGGATCTCTCCAATCGATTGGGAGAATCCAACGGACTGCACGTCCGCCTGTATGATGAGACCGGTGTCGAGATCGGGAATTCGCTGCCGCTCGTTCCTTCCCCCACTCTTCCGGATGCGCTCCATTATGCCCTCCAGGGCAAGATCGCTTATTCGGATCTTCAGGACATGCTGTACTATTTCGCCCCCATCACGTTCGAGGAGCAGCTGATCGCGGTAGTCGAATTCCAGAGGCCGACGGGCGAGCAGCATGCTTTCTACCGGCAGACTAGATCGATGTTCATCCTATCAGGCTCCGCTGTTCTACTCGCTAGCTTCCTGCTCGGCTACCTCTATATGTATCGGCAGTCCAAAGCTATAACACTGCTCAAGCAGACGGCGGACAACATCGGAGCCGGAGCGTATATTGATCGCGCACCACTAATCCGAAGGGATGAACTTGGGGACTTAAGCGAAGGTATCTATAGCATGAGCCGTGAGATCGAATCTAGCATGAATGAGCTGGAAGAGGAGAAAATGAAGCTATCGCTTGTCGTAGACAAGCTGCAGGCATTGGAGCAGCAACAGAAGCAATTCATTAACAACATTAGTCATGAGATCAAAACACCACTCACCTCCATTACCGCCTATGCTGATCTGTTAGAGCTGTATCCGGACGATCCTAAGCTGCTTCAACAGGCGATGGAGAGTATCCACAAGGAATCATCCAGACTGCACGAGCTAGTCGAGAACGCGCTGCGCCTCGCCTCGCTGGAGAAGTACGAATTCGAATACCAGTCCGAAGCCGTGTCACTGGATTTAGTACTGGAAGAGCTGATCTCTCTTATGAGGGGCAAGGCCGACAAGTTCGGACTGACCCTTCAGCTTCACACGGTACCGGCCACCATATGGGCAGAACGGGAGAGTCTGATTCACATCTTCATTAATGTGCTGGACAACGCGATCAAATACAACGTTCCTGGCGGAAGTATCAATGTTCGGTTGTATACCGAACAGAATCACGCACGGGTAGAAATTGCCGATACGGGAATTGGCATCCCTGCGGAATCCCAGGAACGAATATTTCAACCCTTCTACACTGCGAATAAGGCGCGTTCGAGAGAAACAGGGGGCAGTGGCTTGGGGCTTGCTCTCGTTCAGGAATGGGTCGAGAAGCAACGAGGAAGCATACATTTGAAATGGTCAGACTTCACGGGTAGCGTGTTTGAAGTGCAGTTTCCTCTCTATTCACATGATTCTGTATAAGTCCTACTTTTCCCACAACCTGATCTCGATACGTTTACAACTTAGAAACAATTCGAAATACTGTGGAGACATTCGGTTGGTACACTCCTATCAGATTCATAAATCAACCTAGAAGGGGAATACATCGAATATGAAAATCAAATTCAAACAAATGGGGATCGTATTGCTAGCGGTCGGGCTCGCAGGATGTAATAGCGCAACACAGAATAACGGTGGTGGAGTAACGAAAAACCCGCCAGTCACCGTCATAGACAAAGACAAGCCAGTGAAGCCTGATACACAAGCCGATAAACCATTCACAATGGACCAACTCGAGCGACTTGACGGCCTTTATGCGCAAGATTGGCTGAACGAGAAAGAATTGTTAATTGCCCAGACGAATCCTGACGCGAAGAAGATTGATTCCGACTCCGGCCTGATGAAATCTTCCCAACTGTACATTTACAATTTGGAGACAAAGCAGGTCAAGGCGCTGAAATCGAGTGAAGACCGTGTACATGAGAGCCCGATCGTCTCACCGGACGGCCAATATGTCTTTTTTCATGAAAACACGTCGTTTATGATGGACGGCGGCCGCGGTGTCCTTGTACATGTGCCAACCGGGAACAGCCGAATAGTCACGGATAAGGATATGGGTGGACAGGAATCGGGCCAGTGGGCAGACCCCGGTCATCTGATCGTCGGCAACGGCAAGGGTACTATTCTGGAAGTAGGGACTGACGGTAAAGATACTGCGCTCCTCACTAATGGGAACTCTTCGATATTCAATTATGCAGCGAAGACCGGGAATACATTATTCTACGTCAACGGGAATAAGGATAACGCTTTAGCAGCTTTCAATGTCGAGACGAAGAAAGAGACGATTGTGGACAAATCCGTCTGGAGAATGTCTCTCTCACCTGACGGTTCCCGATTGGCCATGGTGAAAAGCACGGGGGATACGGAACGCACGCTGTTCCTCATGAACTCGAGGGACACTTCGAAACGGACTACGCTTGCCGTGATAACCCAGATGTACGCCTTCGACTGGTCGCCGGATAGCGCGTACATGGCGTTCGCCGTGTACAGCAAGGACAAGGACGGCTTGAACGGTGTCTACGTAGCGAATGCCAAGACCGGTAAGATCGAACAGCTCGGCGATTTCCAGGATGTAGCGACAGTCGCATGGAGCCCTTCGGGCAAGCAAATTATGGTCTCGAGCTCCGCGTATGAGGATAATAAGCCCAAGCTCACGACCTATCGGCTTGTGTTGAAATAATTGGGGAGTAAGAAAACTTGGTGATTGCTTTCAGTTTGTCAAGTTAAGTGAAAAATATGAGGGTATAAATTAATCTTCTGAAATTTTTCTCACACTAAATTAAAATGACTATAATTGATTAATTAAACTTCCTGACTACGGTCAGGAAGTTTTTCTTTTAAGGAAGAAATGGAATTAATAAAATCTGATTAAAAAGCATATTGAACAAGAAAAGACCAAAATGTTAAGTATGGGAAGGGTAAGTATCATCAGGGAATAATAGCTTTAAGATATAACTAGATATAGTAAATAGAAGTTATACATATTAAGCCAGCCGTGGTAGCCTTAACTTAAAGAGACGAGTAGAGGGGTTTTGTAATTTGGGAGCGACAGGGAATACATTTAAACAAAAAATATTGAGCAAGAAACCTGGTATTTTAACATATGGAATGACGCCACCGAAGGCAAGTCATACACCAGAAAAGATATCAGAAATCGCACAGAAACAGGTTGAAAGACTTAAAAACCTCGATTTAGATGCTTTAATTCTTTACGACGTCCAGGAGGAAGCAGAAAGAGTTGATC
>RCUU01001161.1_pt1 | contig 13036 bp, 9 predicted proteins | sample 2166211 | NCBI WGS metagenome assembly RCUU01 (sample SAMN09932620, study PRJNA488358) | compost metagenome | feature: garden; material: soil; isolation source: compost soil in phenylacetic acid-enriched culture | place: Germany: Experimental Botanical Garden Goettingen | collected 2016-01-27
CCAACACCAACACCAACACCAACACCAACACCAACACCAACACCAACACCAACACTCCACTTGACTAAAAGGGAGATATGAGGTATATTTACTTTAATGATTAAAAGCTTAAAAGCGAACAAGCGTTCAAGCGAAATAGTGCATGATGTCATGCTAATGATGTTGATAATACTATGAAATCGCATTATGAAATCGCATTATGAAATCGCATTATGAAATTGCATTATGAAATTACACAAAGAACCAACACTAGAAATGTGTCATATGAAAGGATGGACTGATTCATGATCGTTATTACTTCTAACCAAACACCTGAGGAACGAATTCAGGAAATTATCGCTGTTATTGAAAAGGAAGGCCTGCAAACCCATGTGTCGCGGGGGAAGGATCATACTGTTATTGGGCTGATTGGTGCTATTGAGCCGAAGCTTGCTGAGCATCTTCGCCAAATGAAGGGCGTGGAGAATGTCGTGAAAATTTCCAAGTCATATAAATTGGCGAGCAGAGATTTTCATCCGGAGAATACGGTTATTTCGATTGGTGATGTAAAAATTGGCGGAGGCGAGCTTGTAGTAATGGGCGGTCCTTGCGCGGTTGAGTCGCCGGAACAAATTGACGAGATCGCTCGTCTCGTTAAGGCTGCCGGGGGGCAAGTGCTTCGCGGTGGTGCATTCAAGCCTCGTACGGGTCCTTACAGCTTCCAGGGCGTTGGTGTCGAAGGCTTGGTCATGATGGCTGAAGCGGGGAAAAAACATGGCCTGCTGACGATTACAGAGGTTATGACACCTGAATATGTAGATGTATGTGCTGAATATGCTGATATATTGCAAGTTGGTACTCGCAACATGCAAAACTTTGATTTGCTTCGCAAGCTGGGAACCTGCAACAGGCCGGTGTTGTTGAAGCGTGGATTCAGTGCGACTTATGACGAGTTCCTGAATGCAGCCGAATACATCCTCGCAGGCGGAAATCCGAATGTTATGCTGTGTGAACGCGGTATTCGTACGTTTGAGACATATACTCGCAACACATTGGATTTGTCGGCAATTCCTGTTCTGCAAGGTCTTAGCCACCTGCCGGTTATTTCTGACCCAAGCCATGGTACAGGGCGTCGTGAGCTGGTAGAGCCGATGACTAAAGCTTCGGTAGCTGCAGGAGCAGATGGTCTTATTATTGAAATGCATACAGATCCGGACAATTCGATGACTGGTGACGGTGTTCAATCTCTGTTCCCGGATCAATTCGGGGCACTTCTGCAGGATTTGGAAAAGCTGGCACCGCTAGTTGGCAAAAGCTTTGATACGAAAAAAGTGACAGTTTAGTTAACGATTTTATCTGGTTTTTATAGCGCATTTGGATGCCCTCTTGCCTTTTGGCAAGAGGGCTTTTGTACTTTTTGTCCATTAGTTTGTACTGAGTGTAATAATACCTTACATAGGATATAAAAATACCTTACATGACTATTGACGTCTTGATTTCTAAATTCTATAATGACGACATAATAAAACAAAGAGGATGAACGTTAAACCCGGTTAAGAGATTTAATGTTCGTATTTGGGGAGGAAGACGTATGTCAGCAGAACACGTATTGAAGACGATTCAAGAAAAAAATATTGAATGGGTAGATTTCCGTTTTGTTGATTTATCCGGCCGTGCACATCATATTACGCTCCCGGCTAAAGAAGTAGATGAGGAGACTTTTGTAAATGGTGTAGCTTTTGACGGTTCCTCGATTCCTGGTTTCCGTGGAATTGAAGAATCCGATATGGTTATGATGCCAGACCACGGAGCAATTTATGTAGATCCATTTACAGCTCACCCGACATTGAATGTATTTTGCGACATCTTTACTCCGGATGGAGAAAGATACGAGAGGGACCCTCGCAGCATCGCGGTTCGCGCTGAAGAGTATTTGAAAGAAAGTGGCATAGGCACAACGGCAAATTTCGCACCTGAGTCCGAGTTCTTTATTTTCGACGATGTTCGTTATGAGAGCAGCATGAACAAAACATTCTATTCGGTAGATTCTGAGGAAGCCATTTGGAATACGGGTCGTACAGAAGAGGGTGGCAACCTTGGTTATAAAATTCCTGTTAAGGGCGGATATGTTCCGGTAGCTCCAACTGATAAGCAACAGGATATGCGTAGTGAAATGTGTCGCCTGCTTGATGAAGTTGGCATTCGCGTAGAACGTCATCACCATGAGGTAGCAACAGCAGGTCAAGCGGAGATCAACTTCCGTTTTGATACATTGCTGAAAACTGCTGATAATCTGATGGTGTACAAATACATTGTTCATAACACAGCTCTTCAATATGGAAAAACGGCAACCTTCATGCCAAAACCGTTGTTTGGCGACAATGGTAGCGGGATGCACGTTCACCAATCCATTTTTAACGGAGACACTCCTTTGTTCTACGAAAAAGGCGCTTATGCTAATTTGAGTGAAACTGCGCTGCACTATATCGGCGGTATTTTGTACCATGCCCCAGCTTTGATCGCATTCACGAATCCTAGTACGAACTCTTTCAAACGTCTGGTTCCAGGATACGAAGCTCCTGTTAACCTCGTATTCTCTAAAGGTAACCGTTCTGCTGCAGTTCGTATTCCGGTTGCTGCAGTTACTCCTAAGGGCTGTCGCATCGAGTTCCGTACTCCTGACTCCACAGCGAACCCATACCTTGCATTCTCTGCAATGCTGATGGCTGGTCTGGACGGAATCAAACGTAAAATCGATCCAAGAACAGAAGGCTACGGTCCATTCGACAAAAACATCTACGAATTGACTGACGAAGAAAAAGCAGGCATCCGCAGCGTTCCAGGCTCCTTAGATGAAGTGCTGAGCGCTCTGGAATCCGACTATGAGTTCTTGACTGAAGGCGGCGTATTCACTAAGGAATTTATCAATAACTTTATTGATCTTAAGCGTTCTGAAGCAAGAGCAGTAGCAACTCGCGTACATCCTTACGAATTCGGTCTGTACTACGATCTGTAAGATCTATACAGTCGCTAGTAGATAAAAAAAGATGGTTCACCCGGAATGATCCGGGTGGAACCATCTTTTTTTTGTTATAGATTTACGGTGACCATTATGCGCCCTTGATTTATGATTTATGATTAATGATTAATGGCGAATCCTAATGGCGACATCCGCAGGATTCACGAACGATTAGTTCCGGCTCTACAACGACATTGCTTGTCTCGGATTGGTTGTTTATAAGGTCATACAGCAGAGAAGCGGCAAGCCTGCCTATCTTGTCCTTGTTTTGCCGAATTGTTGTCAGCGTAGGCGTTGTATACTTGCAGGCTTCAATGTCATCGCAGCCGATGATGCCAATATCCTCAGGAACGCTGAGATGATGCTCCTTTAGTGCTCTCATAGCGCCGATAGCAAGCAGATCAGAAGCGCAGAAGATGGCTTGAGGCAGAGTGCCGGAGCTAATGATTTTTTTCATGGCCTCATAACCGCTAGTTTCAAAGAAGTTATCTCCATTTACAAACCATTTCTCGTTTACAGTCAGGCCGAAGCTCTCTATAGCTTCGATATATCCGTTTTTTCGCATATTCGAAATGTCCGATTCCGAGGTGCTGCCGATATATCCAAGCTCACGATAACCCTGTAAATAAAAATGCTCTACAACTTTAAACGACATTTTATAATTCTCGGACATAATATAACCGGAGCTTTTGCCTGTTAGCTGTATGTCTACACCAATGCAAGGAATATCACTATGATCCAGCTCGCTGATGGAGGGCTCCAATTGCTGCCCGGTAATGATGATGCAGCCGTCAACCTGGAAATGTCGGCAGCGGGCTAAATAGTCGCCATCGATAGCGTGTGATTTCTCGTTAGAGAAGAAAAGCAGATCATATCCCAGAAATCCCATTTGCTTCTTGAAAGAGTTAAGGACCTCGACAAAGAAGGGGTGTGTAAAATCAATATTCAGCTTTCCTGCAAAAATGACGCCAATCAAATTGGATTTCTTGGTGGCTAGCGTTTTCGCAGAATTTGAGGGTACATACCCGGTCTGCTTCATGATTTCGAGAACTTTCGTTTTTGTTTCTTCAGAAATATCACTGTAGTTATTAATGATCTTGGACACAGTAGATACTGATACTCCAGCCATTTCCGCGATTTTTTTAATGTTCATCGACAAGGTCATACCTCCTTTGTGAAAAAGTGCTCTTTTATGTCAATTGGATTAGTTTACGAAAACTGTTTCGTAAAATTAGTCTAGCGGTTTTTCAACATCAAGTCAATGATAATGATAACATAATTATACCTATAAACTACTGTTATATATGCATTTTGGCGAATAATATACAGGTCCTAAAAATAATATTTTGCAAGATCATAAAATATCTTTACAAACTGAAGGAATGATGTAATAATGTGTTTGACGAAACCGCTTTCGGTAAAAACTTTCGGAAATGATGTGATTGTCGGTAGTTTCGTAAAAAGTCCACGAAAACTTTCGTGAAACTATGCCGAGATCACGCTTTGAGCTCAGTTTGGAAGTCGTGAAGGCGTTTTGTCTACAATAGTGACTATAATTAGGGGGTATCAGCATGGTAAAGAAGATTTCTGCCTTGTTATTAACCGGTGCACTTACGCTTAGCTTAGCGGCGTGCGGAGGAGGCAATAACGGTGGTAGTGCTTCAACAAATGAAGGTACAAATAGCAGCAAAGCATCCGGTGATAAAAAAGTAATTAAAATTTTGCACTGGAAGCAAGAAAACATTAACAAAGCAATGGAAGAGATTAATGCAGCGTTTGAAGCAGCGAATCCGGAATATAAAGTAGAGTATTCAACTACAGGTCCGGATGATGAATACAAGCAAGCACAACGTGCAAGAATTACGGCTAATGATGTAGATATCATGGCGGATTTGTCCGGTATGAGATTGTCTCCTCAGGATTGGACACCGGGAGCAAAGGTACCTGACTGGCAGCAATGGATCGATTCTGGGCTTATCGCTGATTTGTCCGGCCAAGCTTTCGTGAAAAACTGGAATGCTAACGACATTGAAAAAGCAGGTACTTACAACGGTAAAGTGTATGCGATACCAACCGGTAAGGTAGCGATGTCCGGCCTGTTCTACAATAAACAAATTTTTGAAGATAATGGACTTAAGGTGCCTACTACCTGGACTGAGTTTATTAAGCTTAATGAAGACCTCAAGGCTAAAGGTATCACGCCGATCGGCGTAGCCGGTAAAGACGTATGGCCTTTGAAGCTTCCTGTATTCGCACTGCAGGCTAAAATTTTGGGCGGCGGCGATCAACAGAAATGGATTGAAGGCGTTTGGAAGGGCGAAACTGCTTATAACGATGCCGAAGCTATAGAAGTTCTTGAGAAAATGAAGACGCTTCAAGACAACTATATGATCGATGGCTTTATGGGTATCGACTATGCTTCCGCACCGGCGATTTTCGCTACCGGTAAAGTAGCTATGCTGGCTGACGGTTCATGGGATGCACCGACTATTGCAACTGCTAACCCTGATTTGAAATTCGGATATTTCCCGGTTCCAGTTACAGAGGATGCAGCTAAAAATGCTTCGTTCGTAGGTAAATATGATGTGACTTGGTATGTTGCTGAGAAAGGCCCGAACAAAGAGGGCGCTCTGAAATGGATGGAATTCTTCTCTCAACCTGAGAACTATACGAAGTTCGTAAAAGCAGCCGGATTTATCCCTACTCAAGATAACATTTCTACGGATAGCGAGTTCATCGATAAAGAGCTTACACCTTACCTTGGTGATTTCGAGCTGGCTTATGAAATTATGATGATCAACCGTACAAATGTAGGTGAGCATCTTGCGGCTGAAGGTGTTCATACAGAATATCTTGCACCTGGCGGCGAATTTAAAACAGCTAAAGAGCTAGCAGACGTACAACAAAAAGAATGGGAAGCTGCAGCTCCTAAATAATGCACTAACATAAAACATACTGTCTCGGGGTCTGTCATCAGACCCCGATCATTTATTGACTTGGACCAGCGAGGTGAGAGAGATGTATCCATTTGGCAAAGGCATTTATCGATATGTTCCTTTTCTTCTGTTACTTATTCCTTTATTGCTCTATATCATTTTTTATTTTGGACCCTCTGTTCTGACTGTAATTTATTCCTTTACAGATGTTAAAAACGTTCCTGGCAGCTCTATGAAATTTGTAGGACTTGATAATTATCGAGATGTATTCTTTTCAGGAAACTCTGGAGAGCGGTGGCGCTCCATTACAAATACATTGATCTTTATGTTCATCGTTACGATTGTTCAGAATGGCGTTGCTTTGTTTGTGGCTGTACTGATTAATCAGCGTTTAAAGGGCGATTATTTCTATCGTGCCGTATTTTTCTTGCCTGTTGTACTCGGTGTTGCTGTTGTCGCACTGATCTGGGGGATGATGTTTGACCCGATGTCCGGACCGGTTAACATGCTGTATGAAAAATTGTTCGGCTATAAAGACATGTTCTTTGCAAGCTTTAGTCATGCGTTTGGATACATTATTTTTGTGCAAATTTGGATGTACATGGGCTACTCCATGCTTATTTTCCTCTCTGGTCTTCAATCCGTGCCTAAGGACTTGTATGAAGCAGGGTACATCGATGGAACGAATAAATGGCAGTCCTTCCGCCATATTACGTTCCCGTTGATAGCTCCGTCATTTACTGTCAACATGCTGCTATCGATCATCGGTGCTATGTCGACCTTTGATATTATTCTTGCAACGACGGACGGTAAGTTTAACACTAGAACGATGGCTTACGATGTGTATAAGGAAACGTTCCGCGGCAGCCTGGAAATGGGTCTTCCTTCCGCATTGTCGGTTGTGCAGTTCCTTATCATTTTAGTGTTTGTCGTTGTAGCGCTGAAACAGACGCGTAAAAGAGAGGTGGAGTATTAATCATGAAAAATTCCAAATCATTTGCTACCTTCTCTTACGTTGTCATTGGATTGCTGATTCTGTTGTATGTGGTTCCGTTAATTCTCGTACTGAACGTATCCTTAAAGTCGTATCCTGAATATTTAATGAACCCGATCGGGATTGTTAAAGACTTGCAGTGGAGCAACTACGTGACGGCCTGGACGGAAGGCAACTTTGCAAATTATTTCGTGAACAGTCTCGTATATACAGGTGTAGCTACAGTATTGACGATCATCGTGTCGGTATTGGGAGCGTTCCCTGTAGCTCGCGGATATGTAAAATGGAGCGGATTTATTTATCTCTTCTTCCTGCTGTCCCAGTTTCTTCCTAACCCGATGGTTGCTCAATATAAGCTGATGCTGGGCTTGCGCGAGAGCCTGGATTTCTTCGGATATGATACCAAGCTAGGGTACATCATTCTGAAGACCTCCGGTACAGGTGTTGTATTTATGATGTTCGTCGGCTATATCAAATCGATTAGCCGTGAGCTGGATGAAGCCGCAGGGATGGATGGATCAGGCTATTTCAGATACTTGTTTCAAATTATTACGCCTTTGATGAAGCCGGTTATTGCTACAGGCGTCATTTTGACGGCTATTGGCATTTGGAATGACTTTGTTGGCCCGATTATGTATTTGCCAAGTAAAGTGAACTATCCGATTACGTTCGGACTGAAGGAATTCAAGGGTCAATACGGAAATAACTGGCCGCTGCTCGCTTGCGGTATCACGATTGTGGCTACACCACTTATTATTTTGTATACCTTTATTCAGAAATATTTGGTGGACGGTGCGCTGGCAGGAGCTGTGAAATCATAATTTTTTAATTGGTGGGGTTGAATGATATGAGAAATAGGGGATGGGAGTTTCAAGGAGGACAAGGCGAATTCACGCTGAAGCATCCGGAGAGAAGCAGCTACTTATATTTTCCTTTAGTAAATGAAGCAGGGATGATGTCCGCAATATCTCCAAATCTTCACGGTGAGATTACTTCAGGTCATAACACATTTCTGATGGAGCCGATCTCGGTGGAAGCTTTGCATAACTCTAAAGCGTCGAGAAATTTCTGGGTTAACATCGAGGGTTATGGTGCATGGTCGGTTAGCGGCAATTCAGCGAAGCAAAACTCGGCGTTATTTACAAAAGAAGAGGAGAACAGCTTATTGGAGGCTGGATTCCTGTGGCATAAAATAACCCGTGATCACAAATCATCGGGTCTTCGTGCAGCAACCCTTAGCTTTGTTCCAGTGACTGAAGATAAGGTCGAGCTGATGAAAGTGACGCTAACGAACAATAACGATAACGAACTTGCATTAACTCCTACAGCAGCGATTCCATTGTATGGTCGATCTGCCGATGATCTGCGCGATCACAGGCATGTTACTTCGCTGCTTCATCGGATTTATACTAGTGAGCATGGCATTGAGGTGCAGCCGGCGCTTTCCTTTGATGAGAGAGGCCACAAGGTGAATAAAGTAACCTACAGCGTGCTTGGTGCAGATGCAGCAGGTACAGCACCGATCGGCTTTTTCCCTGAGACGGAAGCATTTATCGGGGAAGGCGGAGCTCTTGATTGGCCTGAAGCGGTGATTACGAATGCAGAGCCTGTTACAGGAGCGGGCGTAACCTTAGAAGGGTATGAGGCGATTGGAGCGCTTCGTTTTGAGGCTATCACGCTTGCTCCGGGGGCATCCGTTTCCTACATTGTAGCCATGATTATTACAGATGATCGTTTGGATTGTACCGGATATACGCAGGATTATTTGTCAGAAGCCCGTTTTGATGAGCTGCTGCTGCAAAATCAGAAGTATTGGAGCGATAAGCTAAATACAGTTTCCTTCTCCTCCGGCGATTCGGAGCAGGATCAATGGATGAAATGGGTAACCCTGCAACCGATTCTTAGAAGAATGTACGGCAACTCCTTCCTTCCATATCACGACTATGGACGCGGAGGCAGGGGCTGGCGCGATTTGTGGCAGGATTGCCTGGCGCTAATGGTTATGGAACCGGATGAGGTTCGAAACCTGTTGTTCAACAATTACGCCGGAGTCCGTATCGACGGAAGCAATGCTACGATTATTGGAACAAAGCCAGGTGAATTTATCGCTGATCGCAACAACATTCCGAGGGTCTGGATGGATCATGGAGCCTGGCCGCTGCTCACTACACTGCTCTATATCCATCAAAGCGGCGATTTGGATTTGCTGCTGCAGCCGCAAGCCTACTTCCGCGATACCTTCATTAAGCGCTGCAAGGATCGCGATCTGGCATGGACGTCGGAGCATGGGAACAAGCTGACGACGGCTGATGGCGAAATTTATCATGGAACGATACTTGAGCATATTTTGCTGCAAAATTTAATTCCATTCTTTAATGTTGGCGAGCACGGTAATATCAGACTCGAAGGTGCGGACTGGAACGATGGGCTGGATCTGGCTCCAAATCGCGGGGAAAGCGTTGCTTTTACAGCATTTTACGGAAGCAATCTATTGGAATTATCCAAGCTGCTGGTACAGCTGAAGGAGCGGGCAGGGCAAGAGACGATAGAAATAGCAGAGGAAATGGTCATGCTGTTTGACTCGCTGTCGGCATCCATATCTTACGACAGTATTTCCGGGAAGCTTGATCTTCTGGATCGATATTATGATAGCGTTGCTTTAGCCGTTAGTGGTCGTAAAGTGCAGCTTGAAATAGGTAAAGTTGCTGAGGATTTGAAAAATAAAGCGATGTGGATCATGAAGCATCTGCGCGACAAAGAATGGATTTCAAGCGAAGAGGGCTTTGAATGGTTCAATGGTTATTACAATGATGATGCGGAGCGTGTAGAAGGGGACCATCCTGAAGGCGTAAGAATGACGTTGACGGGTCAAGTATTTACGATTATGGGCGGCGTTGCTACAGAGGAACAGGTCGGCAAAATTACAGCCGCAGTTGATCGCTATTTAAAGGATGATAAGATCGGTTATCGCCTAAACTCCCGCTTTGGCGGCATTCAGCAAAACCTTGGACGGGCGTTTGGATTTGCCTTCGGTCATAAAGAGAACGGCGCAATGTTCAGTCACATGACAGTTATGTATGCCAATGCTCTATATAAACGGGGATTTGTACAAGAGGGCTTTGAGGTGTTGGATTCCATTTATCGTCTTTCTGTAGATTTTGACAAGAGCCGGATGTATCCTGGAGTGCCGGAATATATCAATGAAAAGGGTCGCGGACTGTACACGTATTTAACAGGCTCCGCAAGCTGGATTTTGCTGACACAGTTAACGGAAATGTATGGAGTAAAAGGGCATTATGGTGACCTTCATTTGGAGCCTAAGCTGGTCAAGTCTCAATTTGATCAGGAAGGTACTGCTTCTGTGGAGACTTTGTTCGCTGACCGGAAGCTGCACATTGTGTATCGCAATCCGCAGCATGCCGATTACGGACAATATCAGGTGAAATCTGTAGTGCTGAATGGAACTCCTGTATCTGTAGTAAGTGAAGGCGATGGTGTCCTGCTTCATCGATCGGTTCTGGAGCAGCTGCCTGCAGCCAAAAATGTAGAGTTAGAGGTTATTTTGGGATTATAGAAATTTGAACGGGAACCCTGTTGCTTACTTAATAGCAAGCCAGGGTTCTTGTTATATGGCTGCACTGGAATTGTGGAATGAACGACTGCAAGAAGGGACAGAAACAGATGGTACATCAAATTAAAAATGAGCAATTGATTATAGATATTGCGGAAATTGGGAGCTACCGGGGAAGCAGATTTGATCGGAGTGGATTTATTACAGGGGTAACTTTGATGAACGGTGAGCAAGGTCGGCACACCTTTTGCGTTCCGGAGAGTCTCGTATCTGGTGAGGGCACCGGTGGTGCAGGGCTTTGTAATGAATTTGGCATCAAAAAGGCGATCGGTTATGAAGACACTGAAGTAGGGGAGCAATTTCTCAAGCTGGGCGTAGGCTTGTTAACTCGTATAGACAATGAAGAGTACGCTTTCCACCGCTCTTATCCAATAAGTCCATTGCAGGTTCAAGTGGAGCAAGAGAATGCAAGCAAGCTGGTCTTCAGATCGGTTCAGGAGGAGTGTCGCGGGTTTGCGGTGGAATTGACCAAGAGCGTATCGATTTCCCAAAATCGATTAATGGTTGAGTATGAGCTGGTTAATACAGGAACGAGAGAAATTTGTACGGACGAGTATTGCCATAACTTTATTGGTATTGACGGGCACGACATAGGCCCTGATTATTTGCTCAAATTTCCATTTGAGCTTAATCCATGGAATGATGATTTGACTACGATGGAGGATTTGGTGGTTGGTAGTGAAGCTGGTATGGCTAAGGTAGGCTGGAGACGGAAGCCGGATAAGCCTTTTTACTTTCAGCAGTTAGGATTTGAGGTCTCCAGGCATGATTGGTTATGGGAGCTTTTGCATCAGCCAAGCGGTGTGGGTGTTAGAGAAATTAGTTCCCTTAAGGTATCAGACGTCGCCGTATGGGGGCAGGGACATGTAGTATCGCCTGAAATTTTTACGGAAGTGAAGGTAGCTCCAGGACAAAGACAAGTATGGTCGAGAGTATATGAATTTTTTATTGAGCCCTAAAAAATCCTTTATCCATATGAAGCGTTAATGTGTCAATTCTGCAAACTGCAAATTTTGATGAATTATGAACTTGATGGGAATTGGAATAGTTGCTATCATAAACCTTATCTATTACTTGGAACCATATCAGGTACTTGGAGAGAGAGGATGGGAGTAATGAGTAAAAGAGCTTTTAACTTTAACGCCGGCCCGGCAGCTCTGCCTTTAGAAGTGCTGGAACGTGCGCAAGCGCAGTTTGTTGATTTTCAAGGTACAGGAATGTCCATTATGGAAATGTCCCATCGCGGCAAGGTATATGAAGGGGTTCATAACGAAGCTGCCAGTCGTTTGCTGAATTTGCTTGGAAACCCAGAGGGGTACAAAGTGCTCTTCCTTCAAGGCGGAGCTTCTACTCAATTTGCTATGCTGCCGATGAACCTGCTTACAGAAGGTAAGACTGCAGGTTATGTCAAAACAGGCAGCTGGGCCAACAAAGCGATAAAAGAAGCAAAACTGATCGGTGAAACATTTGTAGCAGCATCCTCTGAAGAGGACAAGTATATGTCTATTCCGGATGTGAGCAATCTGGCGCTCCCTGAAAATGCAGCTTATTTGCACATTACCTCCAACGAAACGATTGAAGGTACTCAGTTCCAGCAGTATCCGGATACAGGCAGCGTGCCATTGATCGCGGATATGTCGAGCGACATTTTGTGCAAACCGTTTGATATTAATCAATTCGGGATGGTATATGCCGGAGCACAGAAAAATCTGGGACCTTCCGGTGTAACTGTTGTTATCGCTCGTGAAGAGCTGTTGACTAATTCTCCTAAACATTTGCCGACAATTTTCCGTTACGACACGCATACAGATAATAACTCTCTGTATAACACTCCACCATCCTTCTCCATTTATATGGTAAATGAAGTGTTGAAATGGATTGAAGAGCAAGGAGCTCTTGCAGGTATTGAGAAGAAGAACCGCGACAAAGCGAACCTGCTGTACAACACGATTGACAATAGCGGCGGATTCTTCCGCGGCTGTGCGAACGAATCCAGCCGTTCCTTAATGAATGTGACGTTCCGTCTTGCTTCTGAAGATCTGGAAAAGCAATTCATCAAAGAATCCGAGCAAGAAGGCTTTGTTGGACTCAAAGGTCACCGCAGCGTTGGCGGCTTGCGCGCTTCGATCTATAATGCAGTGCCTTACGAAAGCATCAAGGCTCTCGTTGACTTCATGAATCATTTCCAACAAAAAAACGGATAATGCTATTACAACCATTTATTTGATAAGAAGCCTTCCGTCACATTAGTGATGGGAGGCTTTTATCGACGTTAATGATGTTAATGATGTTAATGATGTTAATGAGAGTATTAACATGATGTTAGAATGATGAAGCAAGAGCGATATTGGCGTGATGTCGGAACGATGAAGCAGGAGCAGTATTCGTGTGATGTCAGAACGATGATGCAGGAGCAGTATTTGCGTGGTGTCAGAACGATGATGCAAGAGCAGTATTTGCGTGGTGTCAGAACGATG
>RCUU01001163.1_pt1 | contig 12991 bp, 10 predicted proteins | sample 2166211 | NCBI WGS metagenome assembly RCUU01 (sample SAMN09932620, study PRJNA488358) | compost metagenome | feature: garden; material: soil; isolation source: compost soil in phenylacetic acid-enriched culture | place: Germany: Experimental Botanical Garden Goettingen | collected 2016-01-27
GAACCAAGGCAATTACAATTTTGCATCTGTCATCGGTATTATAATCTTTATCATTCTGGCAACTCTGTCTATTTGGAATGTTCGCAGGACACGTTCATTTAAAGAGGAGGAGCTTAACTGATGAAGAATGCAGTAAAACTGAAAAAAGTCTTGGGCGATATTAGTCACCATATACTCTTGATTGTTATTGCAATCGTTACGATTTATCCTGCCTTATGGGTTGTGCTGGCTTCCTTCCGACCAGGAACAGCGCTATACAGCGAACATTTGCTGCCAGAACGTTTTACGATGGAGCATTATGTAGAGCTTTTTAGAGAGTTTCCATTTGCACAATGGTATATGAACACGCTCAAAATTGCTCTTGTATCCATGGTATGCAGTACATTCTTTGTATTGCTGACCGGTTACGCGGTTTCACGTTTCCGCTTCCGTGGACGGAAAAGCTTAATGTCGGGATTATTCGTTCTGAACATGTTCCCATCTTTTATGAGCATGATTGCAGTTTACATTTTGCTATTGAATATGAATTTGCTGAACAAGCACTCAGCATTGATGTTTGTTTATACAGGCGGAGCCGCTATGGGATATCTGCTGGTAAAAGGTTACTTTGACACGATTCCACGGAGCCTGGAGGAAGCAGCAAGAATAGACGGAGCAAGTCACTGGGTCATATTCTTTAAAATATTTGTCCCCTTATCCAGACCATTAATTGTGTACCTGTCCGTAACATCTTTTGCCGGGGCATTTAATGATTTCATTTTCGCTCAAATGGTGCTTCGAACGAAGGAGCAGCAAACATTGGCAGTAGGATTGTATAACATGGTAAGCAGTCAGTTTTCAACACAGTTCACCCTGTTTGCTGCAGGATGTGTATTGGTTGCATTGCCAATTACTCTAGTGTTCATGTGCTTCCAACGTTTCCTTGTAGAAGGGCTGACTGCAGGTGCTGACAAAGGATAGATCGAAGCTTTATTGTTGCAAGATAAGGAGATTGGAGGAGAGACAGTGTTTGATTTGCATACACACCACGAGCGATGCGGACATGCAAAAGGCGCATTGGAGGAATATATAGAAAGTGCAATTTATAAAGGAATAAAAGTTCTGGGAATAACCGATCATTCTCCGTATTTTTTTGCGGATGAGGAGCATCCCTTTCCGAAATTGGCGATGTCCAGAAGTGAATTCTTCAAATATGTGCAGGAAGCCTTTCAATTAAAAAAGAAATACAAGGATCGAATAGAGCTGCTGATAGGCGTTGAATCTGATATTTTCAAGGAGCACCTTGATTTGTATGATCGCGTTTATAGCGGATTTCCCCTTGATTATGTAATTGGTTCGATTCATTTCACTTCTCCCCTGCTTGTAAATAAAGGCTTGGATTGGAGTGCAGCATCTGAAGAAGAGAGAGAGGCCGAATTCTCAAGATTTATTGAATTGATGCAGCTTTCTGTGCAGAGTAAATGGGTGAATATCATCGGACATATGGACAGATTTAACCGGGGATATGAGTCGTTCCAACATTTATATGCACCTTACATAGCTCCTTTGCTTAAGGTGATGGCGGATAGAGGCGTAGCTCTGGAAGTGAATACAGGTGGTTTCAGGACGGCCTCGGAAGATTGGTATCCATCAATGAATGTGATCGAACAGGCTCACTATTATGGAGTGGAGATTACTTTTGGTTCAGATGCGCATGATCCTTTGCGGGTCGGGGACGAATGGGAGAAGGTTCGGAGTACATTAGAACAAATAGGATTTAAGCGATGGGTTATTTTTAGACAGCGTAATCCTTATTACTTGGATCTTAAATCCTAGATAGCCGGAGGGTGTTATGAAGGACAAGTTAAAGGGAATACAGCCATTTAAAGTCATTAATCGATCGGTTGGACTAAAGCTTTTTCTTATCATTATTTGCAGTATTGTTGTACTCGTGTCTATTCTTGGCATGACTTCTTATACACTATCAAAGAATATCATAAAAAAGAAAGTAGCTTCTGCGTCTCTGCAAACGATTGAACAGGCCTCTGATAAATTGAATTTTTTGTTTGGTATTTACGAGAGTCAATCCAGACAACTACTTGTCGATCAGGAACTGATTGGACAACTCGTTACTTATAGTAACTCGGAATTAACTACCGGCGAGAGGACAAAATTGTCCAATAGTATCGTCGAGAGACTGAATAGTATGGTTGCCGCTGATAATAGGCTGTTCTCGGTAAGACTCGTACCTAAAAGCATGGATAAAACCAAGCTTCTAAGTTCCAAGGGTGCCAGCTCGCTTAATCTTACTGAGAATAGTCAGGCATGGCTGGATAAAGTGATCGAAGCAAACGGTCAAGTCGTTTATATCCCTGTTCACAAAAAAGGACTGTTTGATCTGAATTCCGAGCCTTCGATGATGATAGGACGACTGCAAAAGAATCTGAATAATCCTGAGCAAGAATATATTGTTTTGTTTGAAGTCAAAGGCCAGGCGTTAACAGATGTCTTGTCTAACATTAACTTAGCTGAGTCGAGCCAGATTATGTTGATCAATGAAGATCATAGTATTGTTCACAGTGAAGATTTGAACCTGCTGGATAGTAAGCTGGCGGTTTTATCTGATGCCGGTAATGACGAGGAAAATAAGGGATCAATCATTATCAAGGATGAACGTGACAAGGATCAACTTGTAGTTTACAAACAAAATGAACTATCCAAGTGGAAAGTGGTAGGAATAGCGCCAGTAAGTGAGCTGGTCCAAGAGACCACTAATATTATCCGCATCACTATAGTTATCATAGTAATCTCTGCACTTCTGAGCATCGCTATTGGAATGTTTGTGATTCGAATAGTAGGCAGACCCCTGCGGAAGCTGTCTTCCTTAATGGTGGAAGGTGAAAAAGGGAATCTGTCCGTACGTACGGACTTTAGAGGGCAAGATGAAATCGGCCAACTTGGACAGAGCTTTAACCAGATGATGGAGCAAATTTCATTGTTAGTTAATAATACAAATAACTCTGCACAGGATGTATTGCATACTTCCTTTGAATTGTCTGAAGTTTCTCAGAGGACTTCTGCGATGGCGAGAGAAGTGGCGCTGGCTGTTGAGGAAATCGCACGGGGAGCGATGGATCTGTCAACAGAGGCTGAAAAAGAGATGACCTATGCCGAGAACATTGGATTGAATATGAATAAGGTGATTGATTTTAATCTAAGGATGGAAGATTCAGCAGGTCGAGTGAACCAAATTAGTAATCAGGGAACAGTATACATGAACGATCTTATTACAAAGACCAATTCAACCGAAGAATTGACGAGATCCATGATTAGTAAGGTTGATAAACTGAAGGAAAGTACAATTTCGATTCATAAAATTTTGGAAGTGTTAAAGGCGATGACACAGCAGACGAATATTTTATCTCTGAATGCATCGATTGAAGCAGTAAGAGCAGGTGCAGCAGGGAAAGGATTCATGGTTATCGCGGATGAAATTCGCAATCTGTCGGACCAGTCGAAGAGCTCGATCGGCATCGTACAGACGATTACTAGCGACATACAAAAGGAAGTTGAGGAGACAGTTGAATTGCTGCTTACGGCATCCCCATTGTTAACCGAGCAAATTCATTCAGTCAAGGAAGCAGCGAGTATTTTTGCCCATGTGCGCGAGGAAATGGATTTATTTATCCAGCATAATGCATCATCGACCCAATCGATTAAGGAATTAAATCAATCGCAGCTTATTTTAACGGATTCGATAAGTAATGTTAGCGCGGTAGCTGAACAATCATCTGCGGCGTCTGAAGAAGTGGCGTCAATAGCAACTGAGCAATTAGACAGTAGCGAGAAGCTGGTGGGGCTCTCGGTAAAATTGGAGGATTTATCACAGAAGCTGAAGGAATCCTTGATACTATTCCAAACAGGAAGCAAGGGAGCGTGAATAGGGAAGGGCAGGTAAGATAAATGTTTGATATAGGCTCAGGTGTATGGCATATCACATACTGGGACATCACTATAAGGATATTAATGGCCTTATTGCTGGGCGGAGTCATTGGTTTAGAACGGGAAATTAACAACCATGCGGCTGGTTTTCGAACCCATATTCTTGTTTGTGTCGGCTCTGCAACAATGATGTTATTGTCCATATATGGATTTGGCGATTTTTCCAGTGAGCCCAATGTTAGAGTGGACCCTGCAAGATTAGCCGCTCAGGTGATCACGGGTATTGGATTTCTAGGGGCGGGTGCTATTATTCGAACAGGTTCATATGTTTCCGGATTGACGACAGCGGCTTCGATTTGGGTCGTGGCAGGGATTGGTCTTTGCGTTGGAGCAGGTTTCTATTTTGGAGCAGTTCTTGTTACCTTTCTTGTCCTGGTCAGCTTGTTTGTGTTCCAAAAATGGGAGAAGTATATGCTGCGCAAATACAGAAGACATGAAATGAACATACAGATGTATGACCGTCAAGGAATCTTGGGACAAATTGTAGAAGAGCTTGGTGAACAGGATATACAAATATTCGAATTGATGGTTCAGTCGCACAACAAGTTAGAAGGGCAGTTCGAGACCATAATTGTTCGCTTGAGTGTTAAATTGCCTCGGGGCAACAAAATTGTGAATGCAATCAACAAAATTTATAATTATGATGATGTGTTGTCCATAGAAATATCAAATTTATTTAATCTCTCCAAGAAACTCAACTAGATTCAACAAGATTTTCATTATAAAATACAAAATAGAGAGTATTGCTTATATATGTACTCATTTTTCGGAGAGGTGATTGAAATCTCTACTATAAAAGATGTAGCTCTCCTTGCAGGGGTATCGCCAGCAACAGTTTCCAGAGTTATTACACAAAAAGGTAATATCGCGAGTGAAACAAAGGCTAAGGTTTTTTCTGCTATGGAGCAAATTAAATATGTGCCAGTTCATTCACAAGCACAAAATAAGTCTGGGACAATAAGTTTTTCTATTGCCAGGGACCCTGAAGATATGCTTGAGAATATGTTTTTCAGCAATGTACTATGCGGAATTTCCGTTGCGGTCAAAAAGTTCGACTATAACGTTCAATTCTCCTTATACTATAATATTGAGGAACTGATCGAGAAGTCGATAGAATTGTTTAAGAAAAAGCAAGTCAATGGGTTTATCTTTACAAGCATCTTATCCTCGGATAAGGATCTGCTGTTGAAGAGTATGCAGGAGAATCATGTTCCGTTTGTTATGATAGGGAGCAGCTTGAACCATAATGTATTTTCAGTTCATAACGACAATATCCGGGATAGCTATATGGCAACCAAATATTTGCTGGATAAAGGATACCGGAAAATTTTGTTTCTGACTCCGGATTCAAAACAGGATTTCATATATGACCGTATTCATGGATATATGAGGGCTATTGAGGAAAGTGATGCGACTGACTTTACGAACATTATATATTGTGACAATGAGGAGTTACACATTACAAAAGCCTTGGACAAGGTCATCGAGGAAGAGGTTAGCTTCGATGCAATCATGACGATGGAGTCTATTGCTTCTTTAGTCGCTATGAAGTATTGTCAAAGCAAAAAAATGAGAGTCCCGGAGGACGTTGGCATTTTCACATTCAATAATGTGACCTATCTAGATAAAGTGGCTCCATCGATCACAGGGTTAAATCTTAATCCATCTGCACTTGGAACAGAAGCGGTTCAATTGCTGAGTGAATTAATGGATACCAAGCCGCCAACCTGGGTGCACAAGAGCGTAACACTTCCCTCGGAAATTATCGAGCGGCAATCTACGAATCGTTCTTGATGCTAGACCGACTTTACTTCATCTATTTTTATAACAATTGAAAAGAAAGACTCTCAAGCCCGTGAGTTTCTACACGAAGTGTAGAACTCACGGGCTTTTTAGATTTTCGAGAGATTGAAAGCTCAAAAAAGATAACGGTATTTATAAAAACAACAAAATATTTTTTTGTGAAATCCTATTTTTCGACATTTTTTTCCTTACTTTTACAATTGTTTATGGTAACATATGTTCAAACGTTTGCACAAACTGCATATCTAGTTATTAACAAAGACATATTGAAAGGAGCAATTCGACTGTGAAGGCACTAGAGTGGAGTGAGAGAAATCGTCTTGAGCTGTGTGAAAGGCTGGAACCGCAATGTATTCATGAAGATGATGTCAAGGTAAGGATTGAGCTATCAGGTATATGTGGCACAGATCTTGCAGTTATTACGGGAAAGGAGCCTGGAGTTCCGGGAATAATCCGTGGGCATGAGGCTGTTGGAACTGTAACAGAAATAGGTTCCGGGGTAACGCGGTTTAAGGTAGGCGATCGTGTTGTCGTAGACCCGAATCAGAGCTGTGGTAAATGCCGTTTCTGTCAAAGAGGGCAGTTGAACCTGTGCATCGGAGTCGATGGTCTAGGAATGAGTATTGCAGGTTTAAATACGCAGGGGATGTTCGCTCCATATGTTGTATCTCAAGAGCAATTTGTACACAAGCTTCCTGATTCAATAAGCTGGGAGGCTGCTGTTCTAATAGAACCCTTAGCTTGTGTTCTTCACAATTTCATTGAAGCAGAAGTTACTTCACAAGACCGGGTTCTTATTCTTGGTTCGGGCCCTATGGGGCTGTTGTGTCAGATTGTGAGTAAGCAACAGGGATGTGTAACCATGGCAACCGAGTGTAACCCTTATCGATTGTCTCTGGCTCGTCAGTTTTCAGATGATGCAGTTCTTCCTGATGAGCTTGGTGACTTAAGGGTAAATCAACTATTAGGAACAGGGAAATTTGATGTTGTCATAGATACTGTTGGCAATCAGATGGCGGTTGCCGAGCGTTGGGTGGAGCGAGGGGGAAGGATCATTCCTTTTGGCATTAATGGAAAGTATGAGTATACGATTCATCCTACCCATTATACGCAGAACGCCGTGAAGCTGGTTGGAGCAGGAGAATATTTGGGTACCTTTGAAATGGCGTTGGAATTCGCTGCAAATCATCCTGAATTGTCTGTATTGGTCACCAGAAAGTACAATTTGGAAGATTATGAGACAGCGATTCATGAATTACTTGGATATAACCTCGATACAGGGGCTTCTTTAGAGTCTCAAACTTTGAAAACCGTGTTCGTTTTCTGAAATTAAATGAAATATTCCTCTTTTTACAAAAAAAGGAGATGTCTTAAATGAACCAACCAGAGCGTTTGAAGCAAATTCACCGATTTCTAATGTCGAATAGACTAAGAGACATTCAGCCGATATGGATCCCATCCGTATGGAATGAAAGTAAATATGCCAACATCCTGGATGTCAAGGATAGGGAAATACAGGTGCATCCTGTAGACTTCATGGTCTACCACCTCCAGTATTTATTTAATGCATCGTCAAGTTATTACATGTCTGATCGAAGAAACCTGGACGAAAGCGTCATTTATTGTTCCCTGGTTCGGTACACTACGGCTTGGGATTATGGTCATGATGGAGAACTGCAATCCGGAACGTTTTTGCGGACGATGATTCTGCTCCCTCTACTTAAAAAAATGGGCGTCAACATCTTGTATCTGCTTCCCGTGACTCGTTACAGTCATCTGAATTTGAAGGGGGATATCGGTTCGCCGTACGCGGTCCATACCCTGTTTGAGCTGGATGATCAATTGCACGATCGCTTGCTGGACGGGATGCAGGATTTTACGCTGCACGATGAAATGGCGGCGCTTGTTGAAGCCTGCCATCTGCTCGATATTAAAGTTGTAGTGGACTTCATTCCAAGAGTAACAGCCAAGAATAGCGTAGTAATTGAGGAACATCCTGATTGGGTCTATTGGATGGACCTGGATCAATTAGAGGGATTTCGTCCACCGAATATTCCTGAGTTAGGCTTTTTTGAGGAGTGTACTCCGGATAAATTAGAGGCAGTATACCGCAGTCAAGAGACAGCGGATTTCCTGAACAAGTTCTCTTTGCCGCCAAATGAATTGAATCCCGTGCTCTGGCAAGCACTTAAAACGAGAGCAAAAGAAACGGGAGAAGAACTTTTAACATTGGTGGAGCAGGAAATGGGAATAACGACGTCCCCAGCCCATTCGGACTGGATTAATGATGTTCAACCGATTTGGACGGATATTACATTTTACCGTTTGTATAAGGATGTTTCACCTTTGGTCAAGCCATATGTATCACCACAGCAGCCGCCCTATGTCTTGTTTGATACGATCAAATGCAATTATTACCCAGGGCTCGAACCGAATCGCGAGTTATGGGACATGCTGATTGATGCCATCTCCTTTAATCTCCAAACGTACGGAATTGATGGCTTCAGAATTGATATAGGCCACGTGCTGCCCACTGATCTATTGGAAGAAATTTTCCGAAAAATAAAAGAAATCAGACCTAATGCTATATTGATCAGTGAGGATCTGTTTAATCGTAATCACAAAAAAGCAGCGAAAACCGGATATAACATTATGCTGGGTAGCGGCTGGAACATCATGACGGATATTAAAGTGGACAAGCTGCAAAATTATTTACGGGAATTGCCAGAGCTTGCGATCCATGTGTTTGCCTGTTCCGAAACGGCAGATACGCCGAGGATAACTAGTCGTGGGGGGGTACAGCTAGCGAGGATGATAAGCGTATTTAATTATTTCTTGCCTAATGCGATTCCATATTTGACGACAGGAATGGAAGTCAACGAGGAGCAGCCTCTTAACTGCGGTTTAGGGGATAACACGGATGGGGCCGAAATTCCGAGAGCGTTCTTTAACAAGCTGGCGATTAATTGGACTGAGCCTTCACCGATGATCGATTTGCTTCATCAGTTAAATTTATGTAAAAAGCAGTATAGCAAGCTTCTACAGCCAGGGAACTTCTTTATTCCTGAACAGCAAGGCGATGTGTTGATTTATGCATATTACCAGGGGAATGAACTGTTTGTGGGCTGCTTTAATTTAAGCCCGGATACTGTTCACAATGTTGATTTGGAAGCTATTTATAAAGTGAGCGAAGGATTTGTTCTATTAATAGATAGCAACAGTGATCTGGGAACTGTCCGTCTTGGTCGTCGGTACAAGCAATTTAAGATTCAGCCAAATCAAGGCATGATCTTCTATAATGAACAGGTTTAATCTGAAGGGAGATAATCGTAATGGCAAGTGATAAGGATAAAGAGTTAATCATCTGGCATGAGTTTGATGGTCCCGGTGACACTTCCATTCAAGTGCTTGAAGAGCTCTGTGAACAATATTCCAGGGAAAACGGCATAAAAGTTACACCAGAGGTCATGAACATTAGTTTGTTAGTACCTCGATTGAGGGACGTAGCTAAGGGGGGACAAGCACCGCATATGGCTTTTGTTCCCGCTGATATGGCAGTATTTGTGGAGACAGCTTTATATTCTACCGTCCCTGAACAATTGTCCAGCATTGTAGAAGGTTATGGAACGGGTGATCTTGCATCTATGCAGGTAGAATCTGTTCAATATGGCTTGCCTGTAATTAAAGGAAACCACATGGTTTTATACTATAACAGAGAGATTTTTGATCAGCCGCCTGTTTCCTGGGAAGAAATTGAAGGACTTCGAGAGAAGTTGAAACAAAAGGGAATCGTTCCAATCGGTGCGGATTTGCAAGACCCTTATTGGTTTATTCCATTCTTTACAGGATTCGGAGGCTGGCCGTTGCATGAGGGCAAACCTGCCATTCTTAATCAAGAGATGGAGAAGGCCCTGCACTTTGTCAGTGATCAGATGGAAACCGGTAATTTGATTAGTTTAAATGGGTCTCATGAGCTGTTGGAGCAGTTTATAGCTGGACAGGTAGGCGCCATTTATTGCGGCGAATGGATATTTAATTATTTGGATCAACAGATGGGAGCTCGACTTGGAGTAAGCGGCCTGCCTTCGATTTACGGCAAACCTTCCATATCGATGTCATCATCAATCGGTTTGGTATTTCCTAATCGTTCGCTGGATTTGGATTCTGAAGTTAGAGAGGAGATTCTCTCATTTGCTGCATTTATGCTAAGCGAAGAAAGTCAGCTCAAATGGGGATCCAAAGTTCAGCGTTGCCCGGTGCATCCTGCAGTGCAGGCGCAGCTTCTATCAACCTATTCACAAAATCGGGTCCAACTGTTGGGGCTGCTGAAGGAAAGTCGGCCAATGCCTATTGAACGTATTATGAATACGGTATGGAATACAATTGCTTCGGGACTTGATCAGTTGCAGGAGCAGGGGGCGGTTGCAGCATACCAGGCGATGGAGCAAGCCTCCCGGGACAAGATCGATCGAATTCAAACTAATTAATCCACAGGAAGAAGGTTGAAACATATGAAAACCAGTATTTTTAGTCAGATTTCTATTGATGGCAAGCTAACTCTAGGTGCAGGACAGTCGAGCAAACCGTTATTCAGTTTTTTTGACAGCAATGATATAGAATTTATCCATAAATTTCGCGGAAATGTAGACGGCATTATGGTAGGCAAAAATACGATTAGCACGGATAATCCTTTACTAACTAATCGCTATGAGAAACATAAAAACCCGATTCGGATTATACCGACGAGAACGATGGATATTCCGCTGAACAGTAATGTTTTGACAGATGATGAAAAAACAATTATCGTAACAACTGAGAAAGGAAAAATTGATGAAAAAGTGGAAATTCTTCGTGATCGGAATAAGGATTGCCTGATTTGTGGAGAAGAGGAAGTTGACTTTGTGCAATTGTATAGTCAGTTGGAAGAAAGGTTCGGAATAAGCAGTTTAATGGTAGAGGGAGGGGGATATTTGAACTGGCATTTATTTAACCAGGGCTTAGTAGATGAAATCATTCTGATGCAGCTGCCGATCATTATTGGTGGGGCTACCAACATTACGCTTGTTGACGGCGAAGGCTATACTGAGATAGAAGGCATCAAGAAGTTTAAAGTAGCAGAGGTGCAGCCGCGTGACAATTATACATTATTACGATATTTAAAAGCAGTGTAGTCGATTAGGAGGATATCTAGGAATGAATGCTGAGTTAAAAAAGGACTTCTATAGAAATGTGTACAAAATAGCTATACCTGTAACTTTACAAAGCTTGATCATGGCATTGTTAACACTTACGGATCAGTTAATGGTAGGCCAACTTGGCGATGTTGCCATCGCTTCTGTCGGAATGTCTAGCAAAATCTATGGCATCATTTCCGTAGTATTAGCTGGTCTTGCGATGGGAGTATCCGTATATGCCGCACAATTCTGGGGGAAACAGGATCGGAAGAGCATTTCCGGGCTGCTCGGGATCGGATTGTTAGTAGGTTTTGGTCTGTCCTTCCTGTTCTCCTTGTTTGTGTTCATCAAGCCACAGCTATGTTTAAGTCTTTTCACAACAGATACAAGAATCATTGAAGATGGATTTATCTTCTTGCAGATTACATGCTTAACATACGTACCTATGATGCTCACCATGATGTATTCTGCGATTCTGAGAAGTACAGAGCATGTGAAGCTGCCGATGTTTGTCAGTCTTTTTACCGTAGTCTTGAACATCGTACTTAACTACTTATTAATTTTCGGTAAGTTTGGCTTTCCGGAGTGGGGACTGAAGGGTTCCGCAATTGCCACATTGATTGCAAGAATTGTAGAATGTCTGCTTATTATTGGAGCCGTCTATAAATTCAAATTGCCGGGTGGAGCTGATCTTAAGGATTTATTTAGTGCATCCAAGCCGCTAGTCTCTAAATTTATTCAAACGACGTACCCTATCATCTTAACCGAGCTGATTTGGGTCCTGGGGGAAACCGTTTACGCTATTATTTATAGCCGGATGGGTACCTCGGAAATGACGGCAATGACAATTACATTTCCGCTGCAAGGGATCTGTATTGGCCTTCTCGCAGGGCTTTCAAGCGCAGGGGGTGTTATGGTCGGGAACAAACTCGGAGCGGGAGAAGAGGATATTGCGCTTCAATATGCCAAGCGGTTTATCCTGCTGGGGATAAGTGTATCTCTGGTCATTGGAGCGATTATCGTGCTCATTTCACCGTTCTATGTATCTGCATTTAATGTATCGGATGAGACTCATCAACTAGGTATATATCTGGTCTGGGTATTCGCTGCTTTCCTATGGGTTAAAGTAGGAAACATGATTATGGCAGGCGGCATATTGAACAGTGGCGGAGACAGCAAATTTGTCTTTGCAATGGAATCGACAGCTACCTGGTTAATCGGCGTACCGTCTGGTCTCCTCATGTCATTTGTGTGGAAGCAACCTATTTTTCTCGTCTATCTCGTTCTCTCCATGGAGGAAGTGGTTCGTTTTGCCATCGGTATGGCTCGGATCAGATCTAAGAAATGGATCAAGAACCTGGTCAATGATCTGGCTGCATAATTTAATTCATTTTACAGTTAAGAAGAGGCTGCCCGAAAGTTTTCACTTGGAGGGGCGATTGACTCAATCACACATGAGATACATCTATAAGAATGTGGCGGAATCTGTTGCCCCAATAAAATAACTAAAGCGGTGCAGGGATTGTTCCCTTGCACCGCTTATTTCTAGTTCTATTAATTTGCTGCTATAGATTATCTTGCAACTTTAACTTCACTTTTGCCATTAACAGTATAGCTGCTGTCGTAGATGCGAATAGCGGCTGGTACATCAGTCTCATTTGTTACGATGATGTTCTCGTCTGTTACACTTACGTTCAGACGGGAGTTGCGGAACATAACCTTGAAAGAGAACGATGTCCAGTGCGTAGGAATGAAAGGACGAAGCACGAGTTCGTCATTTGCTACGCGCAAGCCGCCAAAGCCTTGGATAACCGACATCCAAGTTCCTGCCATACTTGTTGTATGACATCCATCTTCAGTATCGTTGTTGTAGTTATCCAGATCAAGACGAGCAGTACGCAGGTACATTTCGTATGCTTTTTCTTGGTAACCAAGCTCACAAGCGATGATGGAGTGGATACAAGGAGACAAGGAAGACTCATGAACAGTCATTGGCTCATAGAAATCAAAGTTGCGTTTCTTAGTCTCAAGAT
>RCUU01001164.1_pt1 | contig 12981 bp, 15 predicted proteins | sample 2166211 | NCBI WGS metagenome assembly RCUU01 (sample SAMN09932620, study PRJNA488358) | compost metagenome | feature: garden; material: soil; isolation source: compost soil in phenylacetic acid-enriched culture | place: Germany: Experimental Botanical Garden Goettingen | collected 2016-01-27
AAAAAAAGGTTGTTCTCACCGGCATCGATTGCCGGTAGAACAACCTTTTTTGCTCCGCTACAGCTTCCCGATCACCAGCGACAAAATGCCGGCGGCGATCAGCGGGCCAACGGGGACGCCGCGGAAGAAAGCGACGCCGAGCACCGTGCCGATCAGCAACCCGGCGACGACGGTCGGCTGATTGCCCATCAGGGTTGCGCCGCGGCCGCCAAGCCAGGCGACAAGCATGCCGACGCCGATCGCGAGCAGGGACTTCCAATGGAAGAAGGAAGCCCACAACGTCTGGATGGAGATTTTGCCGCTGGCGACGGGCGTCATTACGCCGATGGTGAGAATGACGATGCCAAGCGTCAGGCCGTATTTCTCCAGCCAAGGGAAGGTATAGTGCATATGCAGCACGCGAAGCAGCAGCAGCACGATCATCGCTACGGTAATCGGCATGTTATTGCTAAAAATACCGAGCGCAGCCATCAGCAGAAGAAGCAGGGCTGTCATATCGATTTGGTTCATGATCCACCTCCTGCGGTGAAATCCGTTAAATTCTTATTCGTTGCTTGATGCTCTCGAACCGAGAATATGCTCGGCGATTAGCTTGCCATGGCCGCGTCCGGTTTCAATGAAGACCTCGTTGGCGTTACGTCCGGATGCAATTACCCCGGCAACGTAAAGTCCAGGCACGTTCGTCTCCATGGTCTCTGGATCGAACACAGGCTTCTCCATGTCGCCGGCCATGTCGACTCCGGCGGAGAATAACAGCTTGCGGTCGGGACGGAACCCGGTCAACGCCAAGACGAAATCGTTGGCGAGCTCCGTCCGTTCGCCGTTTGCCTCTTGAATGACAACGCGGTCGGGTAGGATTTCGATCACCCGCGAGTTCAGACGCAGGGCGATTTTCCCCTTGCTCACCGCACTTTCAAACAACGGCCGCACCCAAGGCTTGATGTTCCCGGACAAGTCATCCCCGCGATACACGACGGTGACTTCAGCGTTCACGCGGACTAGCTCCAGCGCGGCATCCACCGCGGAGTTGCTGCCGCCGATAATCGTGACCTTCGTACCGGTATAAGGATGCGCCTCCTGGAAATAATGCGTGACCTTGTCGGTATTTTCTCCCGGAATGCCTAAAATATTGGGGTGATCGAAATACCCCGTCGAGATAATGACATGTCTAGCTTGATACTCCGCCGGCTCGCCGCCGCGTTTCTCTGAGCGGACCACAAACGTGCCGTCCGTCTGCCGCACGACTTCATTCGCTTCTTCATAGGCCAACACGGGTACGTCATAATGATCGCTCACTTTGCGGTAGTAGGCCAGCGCCTCATGGCGGAAAGGTTTATCATTTGCCGACGCAAAAGGGACATCCCCGATTTCCAGCAGTTCGGCCGTACTAAAAAACTGCATATACGTCGGGTATGAATAGATGGAATGGACAAGGCAATGTTTCTCTAGAACAAGCACCTGCAGTCCGCGACGCTGGCATTCGATGGCTGCCGATAGACCGCACGGCCCAGCTCCGATGATGATGACATCCAGCATGGGAACCTCCTCATTTACATAGATTTCAAACGATTTTTCAAAACAATTCCATCCTACCGCAAATACCTCGGAATTGCCAACCATCCGCTGGCCTTGGCAAAGGGAGAATGATGTGGCAATCCTATGACATCTTGGATTTCGAAGGTTCAAACCCACATTTTTAGAGTACACTAATAGTGTAAGCGGTTACCTAAAATTTAAAGGAAGTTTAGGAGGTGCCGAACATGCTGTCCTGGTTTAGAAAACGCAAACCTGCCCGTGTCTTGGTCCCTGAAGCCATAAAGGTTAAGCTGGACGAAGTTCGACGCGCTGTGCTTCGTTATGAAGCCGATATGCCTGACGGCATAAACCGGTTATCGCTGCTGCTGCCGGACGGAAGTCTGGATATGAAACGCCTGTCGCGTTATTTGGGCGGAATTACAGATCAACGCTTTTTCTTGTCGAGAGAAACCTATGAAATATTTGCGGAAGAAGAACGCGAGATCCCGTATTATCTGGATCTTGTGCAAGCCGCCGTGGACAACTATGTTGAGGATCAAGGCAAGCTTCCGGTGCTGGACGAATCGCGCCAGTTGGAAGTTGATTGCCGACTGTTGTTGCGGGAGCATTACTTGAAAGAGCTGCCTCCCTTCCCGCTGTATGTAACTGATCAGGAAATGATGTTGACCCATCGTCCGAAACAGGTGATATAACCGTTGAAGCGCATTCCCGGGGAGCCGGGGGTGCGCTTTTTGTTTGACAGGCTGTTTTACAATAGAGAGAGACAACTGGGGAAAGTGGGGAAAGTGGATTGCAGCTAAAAGCCGTTTTGTTTGACCTGGATAATACGTTGATGGATCGCGATTACACCTTTCGCAGCTTCGCGCTGCAACTCGTGCGAGAATGCCTGGTACCGATGGACGAGACACGCCGGGAAGAGCTGGTTGCGGAAATGATTGAGCGAGATAAAGATGGATATAGGCCGAAGGAGGGCTTTTTTCAGGAGCTGATCGATTGGCTTCCTTGGCGTAAGGAGACCACGATAGAGGAGCTGAAGGCCTATTACGACCGCCATTATATGACCCATGCCAAAGCGATGGACCATACGGAGCATACCCTGCAGGCTTGCCGAGCGAAGGGACTTCGGCTTGGAATCATCACGAACGGGTACAGTCATTTGCAGCATGCAAAAATCGATCTGCTTCACCTTCGTCGGTTTTTCGATGCGATCGTGGTGTCCGGGGACGTAGAGATCCGTAAGCCGGATCGGCGGATTTATGAGCTGGCCCTGGAGCGGTTGGGGTCCTTGCCAGGGGAGACAGTGATCGTTGGCGACCACCCCCGCAACGATATCTGGGGAGCAGCGCAGGCGGGGATCCGTGGCATTTGGCTGCGGCGCAAGCACGATTGGGACGAGACGCTCGAAGGCGGCAAGCCTTGGCGGACGATTTCGGAGCTGAATGAAATCCCAGCGCTGCTGGAACAATATGAACAGGAGCCGTGCGGGACAGGAAAGGATTGACAAAGTCCGCCGTCATCCTATATGATGTGTACAAATTCTTATGAAGGAGGCTGTTATTTATGGTGAAGGTACTTGAAGTGCGCGTAAATACGGTCTCCTTGGCGGGAAAATAAGGCGCTGCATCCGATCGAATAGCGGAAGTCTATTCGAATGCAAGCAGCGCGAAGCCGCGGGACCGTTATCACGTCCCGCGGCTTTTTTATGTCCGCCGTCCCCTTAGGGTGACGGTGGGCCGTGAACTGAAGCCGCGGGACGATGGGTCCCCGCGGCTTTTTTATATGGCTGCATGCGAGGTGCAGCAGCGAGCCATGGGACCGCCAAGGAGACGAGAAGACGGAACGTCGGAAGGTCATTCATTATTGATTTGAGGCAAGCAGCCCAAGGAGGAAAAGGAATTGAATTTACAAGAACTAGGATGGAACGCGGAGCGGGAGAATGCTTTTCGCGGACTGGGGATAGAGCAAGTCTGGCCCGGGCGGATCATCGCCGATCACGGCCATAAGTATCGGATCGCTTCGGAGCGAGAAGAGGGCTGGGCGGAAATGAGCGGTCGTCTGCAATATGAGCTGGGCGAACGCAGTGAGTTCCCGGCAGTAGGGGATTGGGTCGCATTGCGCTTTCTTAGCGAATCGGACGGAGATGCCGTCATACACGGCTTGCTTCCACGAAGCAGTCGAATCTCCCGTCGGGCAGCCGGCTCGGTGCCGATGGAACAAGTCGTAGCGGCCAATGTTGACCTGCTGTTTCTCGTCGCCGCGCTGAACATGGATTTTAATCTTCGCCGATTAGAGCGTTATTTGATCATGGCCTGGAACAGCGGGGCATCACCGGTCATCGTGCTGAGCAAAGCCGATTTATGCGATGATCCGGAGCGTTACGTCGCCGAGACGGAATCGATTGCGCCCGGCGTGCCCGTTATTGCGGTCAGCGCTTTGGAGGACCTAGGCAGGGAGCAAGTAGACGTTTTGCTGAAACCCGGAGTTACGGTCGCGCTTACCGGATCATCTGGGGCCGGAAAGTCGACGATTCTAAACTGGATGGCAGGGGAGGAAGTGCAGAAAACTCAGGCTATACGTGAGGACGACAGCCGGGGACGGCATACGACGACACATCGCGAGCTGTTTGTGCTTCCGCAAGGCGCGGTCATGATTGATACGCCGGGGATGCGGGAGCTGCAGCTGTGGGACGACGAGGGCGGGTGGTCCGAGGCGTTTGGCGACATCGAGGAGCTGGCGAAGCAATGCCGTTTCGGGGATTGTCGTCACCAACGAGAAGCCGGCTGTGCGGTCAGGGAGGCCCTGCAAAGCGGCCAGCTTGAGCGCAAACGGTTTGAGAACTATCTGAAAACGCAGCGGGAGCTGAAGTTTCAGGCGGCGAAGGAGCAATCCCGTCAACGCTCCGTGCGAGCCGCAACATCGAGCAAAGCTGGCCGACAGGAGACGCGCGGTAAAGGCGAGCAGCGGAGACGATACACTACCGACTGGGAGTAGGCCAACCCGCAAGGTCAGGAACAAACCAAAATAGCCGGTCAGGAATAATTCCCTACCGGCTATTTTTTATCTTACTTCGGTTGAATCGGCAGCCATTTCAGCACGTCCTGGATTTTCGCGTCCCAATAGCCCCACTCGTGGGAGCCTGGGCCTTCCTCGTAGGTCAGCGGCAGGCCGGCACGGGTGCAAGCTTCGCGGAACGTCTGGTTATCTTCGTACAGGAAATCCTCCGTGCCGCAGCACTGATACAACCGGGGAACCAGCTTGCCGTTCTGTAAGTCTTGAGCGAGCGGGTCCAACAGCGTCAGCAGATCGTTATCTGTCCCCTGCGGCCCAGACTCGCCGAAAATGCGCTGGAACAGCGGCGACAACCCATGCTGGCTGTTCGCGATGTCGAGTGCGCCCGACAAGCTGGCCGCGGCGGCAAACGTCTCCGGCTTGCGCAGCGCCAACTTGAAGGCGCCGTAACCGCCCATTGAGAGACCGGCGACAAACGTATCCTCACGCCGCTCAGACAACGGGAAGAACGACCGGCACAATCGCGGCAGCTCCTCGCTGACGAATGTCCAGTAGCGGTTGCCGTAGGCCATATCCGAATAGAAACTCAGATCAACCTGAGGCATAACGACAGCCAGCCCTAAACCCGAAACGTAACGCTCGATGGAGGTGCGACGCAACCAGATGGAATCGTCGTCCGACATCCCGTGCAGCAGATAGAGGGTTGGGTAAGGCCCGGCCACTCCGGGAGCGGACATCCCGATTTGCGATTGTGCGGGTTCAGGCAAAATGACGGTCATCGAGGTACTGAGGCCTAACACTTCCGAGAAAAAACGACATTGAAACAGTGCCATAACGCTCATGCTCCTTTTCACCATGCCGCCTCAGGCACACGCAAAGTAAGCGTTTACCAAAGCGATCAATCGGTATGGATAATCCTATATTTACACTGTCCATTATACCGCGGAAACCTTGAAATCAGAAATCATCCGAAACGCTTGACAAGAAATCGTGCTAAAATATACATAACGGGTTGTTCCAGGGCTAGAAAGTGACAACGCTGGGGGTGGATCAAGTGAATTTCCCCTGGAAAAGAAATCTGTACGTGCTGTGGCTTGGCGTATTTTTTTGCAGCACCGCGTATTCTATGGTCATTCCATTCATGTCCTTGTTTATCGCGCACGATCTTGGGGTAACCGAGCATCTAACCCTTTGGTCGGGGGTCGCGTTCGGCATTACATTTTTGGCCGGCGCTTTGATCTCTCCGTATTGGGGGTCCCTATCGGACAAGTATGGCCGGAAGCCGATGTTGCTCCGTTCCGGGTTTGCCTTAAGTGCGGTGTACCTCCTTTACTTCTTCGTCAAAGATCCTTATCAGCTGATTGCCGTTCGCATTTTATCCGGTCTATTGGCTGGATATGTGCCTTCCGCCATCGCACTGGTAGCAACGAATACGCCGGAGAAGCATGTAGGCTATTCGCTTGGAATCATGTCGACGGCCGGGGCGGCAGGAGGCATTATCGGGCCGCTGGTCGGCGGTTCGCTCAGCAAGTTTATCGGTTATCGGGAGTCGTTTTTGGCGTCGGGCTGCGTTGTGTTGATCTCGGCATTGATTGCCCTGATCTTCGTGAAGGAGCAGAACTTTGACCGCAACCGCGAGCGTTCGCATGTGCTGGACGATCTCAAGGAAGCATCGGCCAATCGTCCGCTGATGGGGAAGCTGTTCGTCGTCCTCATCGTAACCGCTTCGGTGATGGTACTCGAGCCGCTGCTTTCTTTGTACGTGCTTGACCTAGGAGCTTCAGCTTCCAACGCGTCGTTTAGCTCAGGCATCATCTTCTCGGCGGTGGGAATCTCCACAGTAATCGCTGCTCCACTCTGGGGCAAGATCGGGGAGCGGATCGGCTACCGCAATACGCTGATGATCGGCTTGATCGGCGGCGGAGTCGGCAATATTTTGCAGCATTTCTTTCATTCTCTCGTCGGCTTCGGGGTGTTACGCTTTGTTTACGGCTTGTTCTTTGCCGCCGTGTTCCCGGCGCTAAACGCCTTGATCGTACAGGCGACGAAACCGGAATTTCGCGGGCGCGCCTTCAGCTTGAACCAATCGGCCAGCCAACTTGGGAATATGGTTGGGCCCATTGCCGGCGGGGCGTTGGGCGGATGGATCTCCATCCCGGTTGTGTTCGTATTGAACGGTTTGCTGCTGGCGATCACGGCGGCGACCCTCCGATGGAAGTCACTGTTTGGAAGCGGCCGCTCGAAGGAACGAAAATTGTCCAACTCATGATGATCGACGAAATGAAAAAAAGGCTCCGTGCGATTCAGCGATAAGCTGAAGCACGGAGCCTTTGCTATGGATTTGCCGCTAGATTAATAGAGAGATAGCGCAAGAGAGTCAAACTCGCTCTTGCTGTGCAAGATGGCTTCTGAACCCTCGATTTCAATGCTGATGAGGGAGTTTAGGCACTTCTGCAACGCTTGCTTGCCATTATAATATTTGTACTCGAGCGCGCTCGTCAGTAGTTTCAAAGTACGCTGCACAGGCTGCTTGCTATCGACATTGAAGTAAACCGGTACCAGGTTGTTTTGGAAGTTGATCAAGATTTTCATAAGAATCACCTCTATACAGTGGTTTCATAGTACACATTGTAGAATATAAATCTTAAAAAAAGATTAAGAAAACATTATGTTTAGATAAATGTTTGATGACAACAGGCAATTCAGGACAGAAGTCGTGGTTTGAACGCCCGATACAACTAATACGGACATTCGAATTAAAAAGTTTCATGTTCTATGAAAATTATGCTTCACCTCCTATTTTCATGGGTACAATGTAATAGATTGGCAAAAATTTCCGAGCATCGGGAAATCGAATAGTGGTATGATTACTGCGTCGAACTGCGTAAGCAAGACCCAATTTGAAGGAGGTGGACGGATGTTGATTACGGATTCTCCCCGCAAGAAAAAAGTGGTGCTTCAAGCTAGCGAATGGTTGTACTTGGCAGAGCGGCTGGGTATAAACCGATGGTTGGATCCGAACCATCCCTTTCATGTCTTTTTGCGGGAGACGCCCGACCCGGATACCGGAGACGTAAGAGAGACGCTGAGAAGTAAGGGTTATATGGCGGAATCGACGCAAGGAGATCGGTTAAGCTTACCGCAGCACGTCCTGGACGATTTGGTCGTGGCATCCGCCTCAGGCAAAGCTTGCCGCCTGACCTACACATGCGGGAAACGGAGCTATGAGGAATATCTACATATCGCTGGCGATCAGGTGATCCGGTTGGAAAGATTGGTTGAAGAGGCATGCGGTTTATCGATCGAACGGACAAACGGGGGGAAGCCGCTTAGCGGCGCGTTGGCCGCCCGGATGAAATGGAATTCACGGACGCCGGGCGAGCTTCCCGCATTGATGATGTCCAAGAAGCAGTTTGATACGGTGATGAACCAGACTGGAGAGCTGGATCGAAATCAGCTTGCCGCCCTCTTGGCGGACATGACGGGCGATATGGAAGGAAGTATAGCCTTGGCGAAATGTATAAAGACCCCGTTAGCCCAAGGCGAGATCCGGTTCTATGCATACAGCGGAGAGTGTTGGGAATTGCAGCAGATGCAGTTTATGAACAATACGCATATGAACTGGCTGATTCGATATAGCGCCAAGGATGAGGAAGATTGGATGATTGCGACACCAACACCCCGTCAGCAATTTCAGGAGATTCTATTGAAATGGTTCCATCAGGCGATCGAAGCTGAATGAAGGGATCACCCGAATGATATAGAGATCGAAGGCGAGACAGCTGTCTGTTAGTGACAGCTGTTTTTTTATGAACAGGAATTGATTTTAGTGTTAATAATGTATATATTGTTTATATACACTGTTAACAAAATAACCAGTCAAGAAGGTGAAGCATGGATATTTTGCTTTCCCATTCCTCGGGTGAACCGATCTATCTGCAGATCGTTACGCAAATTCGCGATGCGATCCTGCAAGGTAAGCTGGCGCCGGGGACAGCGTTACCTTCCATTCGGCAGTTGGCTAAGGATTTGCAGATCAGCGTCATTACAACGAAGCGAGCCTACAACGATTTGGAGCAGGAAGGCTTAATCGATTCGGTCGTCGGTAAAGGGTCATTCGTTTCCGGCGGAAATCAAGAATTTATCCGGGAGCAACGACTCAGAGCGCTGGAAAGCAAGCTTCGGGAAGTTCTGGAAGAATCCAAAAGCCTTCCGATGTCAACGGATGAACTGATCGAGTGGATCAAACTATTGGATCAAGTAGGAGGAGGCGCTAAAGGATGAATGCAGTTGAGGTGGAAGGGCTCGTGAAGCATTACGGGAACTTTGCGTTGTCGGGATTAAGTTTCTCCATACCGCAAGGGTACATTACCGGGCTGATTGGGCCTAACGGAGCGGGGAAAAGCACGGTGATTAAGGCAATCATGGGGATGGTGTTGCCGGAAGAAGGGCGAATCAACGTTCTTGGTCACCCCGTTACGGGGAACGAAGGCAGTTACAAGCAACAGATCGGATACATCTCCGATGAGAATATTTATTACGAATATCTGACAATGGAGCAGATGAAGCGGATCGTCGCACCCTTTTACGAACGCTGGGATGAGGCATTGTTTACGAAGTACATGGAGCTGTTTGAACTGCCGAAACGCAAAAAAATCAAGGATTGCTCCAAAGGGATGAAAATGAAATTTGCCATTGCATTGGCACTGGCGCACCATCCGACGCTGCTGATCATGGACGAGCCAACGGCCGGATTAGACCCCGTATTTCGCCGAGAGCTCCTCGATCTGTTGGCGGATTATATTTTGGACGAAAACAATACGATTCTGTTCTCGACCCATCTCACGACCGACCTGGATCGTGTAGCGGATTACGTGACGTTCCTGAACCGCGGCGAATTGGTGTTCTCCGACAGTAAAGACGAGGTACTGGAACGCTACGTGATCGTTAAGGGGAGCAGCGAACTCCTGGATACCGATGTAAAACGGGAATTGATCGGCGTAAGGGAAACGGCAGTAGGTTTCGAGGCGCTGGCCAAAGACCAGGAGCGGGCTCATGCCCTGTTTGGGACTCATGCATTGTTCGAGCGTCCCACGCTGGAAGAGATTATGTATTTTACGGCAAAAGGGGGGAAAGTGAATGCCTAACCTCATTCATCTTGTTCGTAAGGACTTTCTGCTGTTGCAGCGGTATCTCTGGCTTCTATTCATTTATATGGTGGTGTTCTCCGGGTTCGTGCAGTCGGATGGTTCGCCTTTGTACGGCATGCTGCCGGGGATGGTGCTGATTCTGGCGCTGAATGCAGATATGCGTCTTCCCAATCAGCAATTTCTAGTCAATTTACCCGTACGCCGGAGTTATCTCGTTTTATCCAAATACGTTTCCGCCTTTGTTTTAATGCTGATCGCTTTTGTGTTCTGCATTCTGCTAAACACCGGGGCGAACGTGGTTCATGGCCAGCCGGCAACTTTCAACTTCGGTCAAATGCTTGGGATCTTCTTGGCGCAAATCGTGTTTATGGCGATTTATATCCCGATCTACTATTGGCTGGGTTTGAAAGGTGCGCAATATTTGAATGTGGCGATGATCATCGTGGTGATGATCGGAAGCCAACTCTCGTCGAACTTGTTGAGCGACGAAGATAGCTTGCAATTGTCGGCTTCCATCTCCACCCATCCCGTTGCAACAGGTCTTCTCGGGGCTAGCGTGGGGATCCTGGCCCTCGTAGTTTCTTATCTCATCTCCCGCATGATTTTTGCCCGTCGGGATTTGTAATCGCGTCGGGTTGACTTAAAAACACCCCGAAATGGGTAATCTGGATAAAGGCAGGAAGATTATCGCCCAAGAACCCATTTTCATCTCAGGAGTGTGAAGCCATGACAAGCAATCAGACGACGAATCGCGAACGGTTCCGGGGGAAAACGGCGATCATCACCGGAGCCGGTTCCGGTATTGGTAAGGCGGCGGCGGTGAAGTTGGCCAGCGAAGGGGCGCAGGTGGCGTTGTTCGATCTGCTGGATGAGCGCACGGAGCAGGCGGCACGTGAAATCAATGCCATCCGCGAAGGGGCGGCCCAAGCGTATGACGTCGATGTGGCAGACCCGCATCGGGTTGAGCAGGCGGTTCGCGAAGCGGCCGAGCACTTCGGCGGCATCGATGTCGTATTCGCTAATGCGGGCATCAACGGCAAGCTGGCACCGGTCGAAGATTTAAGCTTCGAGGATTGGGAGAAGACGCTAAGCATCAATCTGACGGGCACGTTCTTAACCGTAAAATATACCGTCCCCTATTTAAAACAACGGGGCGGCGGAAGCATCATCATTACCAGCTCCATCAACGGGAATGATACATTTTCCGGCTTTGGCATGTCGGCTTACAGTACAACCAAAGCGGGGCAGGTGGCTTTTGCCAAAATGCTGGCTCTGGAGCTGGCCCAATTCAAAATTCGCGTGAATGCCATCAGCCCAGGCGCTATTTCCACCAACATTGACGCTTCGACGGAGAAGAGCAAGGAGCTGCAGGAAATCGTTATCCCGGTAAAATATCCGGAGGGGTCGCAGCCCCTGGCGGACGGACCGGGCCAACCGGAACATGTCGCGGATCTCGTCGCTTTTCTGGGTTCCGATGAAGCGATCCACATCACCGGCGCCCGGATCGTGATTGATGGGGCAGAGTCGCTGTTATAGAGGATAACCGCATTGCTGTGGTCATGCCGCCGCTCTAGTATGTGTGCGGGAGCAAGACCGAGTTTGGATGCCTTAGCCCGAGACTGTCAGGAAATGACCTTCTCGGGCGTTCTTGACGTGGACGTATCCGTACAACGATACTCGATTGGAAACATGTAAGGGGGCTGGATGATGAAGCAAAACAAATAAGGTGGGGAAGGGGCAAACTGGTTTCAGGATTAGAGCGGTGAATGAACCCATTCCTTCCGAAGAAATGTTGAGAAACACTCCTGAAATGGTGGATGAATTACGAAGACCCATGTTTTTAATGATTTCTGCTGAAAAGCCCTGAGGGGAGGAATTGGCTTGCTGTCATGGTTGGCGGAACAAAAAATTGCGGAAGCGATGGCGCGCGGGGAGTTCGACGATTTACCCGGGAAGGGGAAGCCGCTGAAAGTTGAAGATTTGTCCGGAGTTCCGGAGGACCTCAGGATGGCTTATAAGTTGATGAAAAATGCTGGGTATGTCCCCGAAGAAATCCAGCTGCAGCAGGAGATGGTCCGGCTCGCCGACCTGCTGGCCGCCTGTGAGGAGGGGCCGGAGAAGCAGGCCTTGAAGAAGCAACTGTCGGAGCAACGTCTGCGGTTAAACCTGCTGGCTGACGAGCGCGGTCTGCTGACGAATCCGGCGTTCCGGCAGTATGAAGAGGCGATCCGCCGGAAGCTGGAGTAGGAGGGACATGGTGCTGGGGCCTGGGGCGGGCAGCTTACGACAGGGAGGTACCGGGAAGCAGTTGTCGTATCATCGTTTCGGTCAACACAAACGGTTCCCGCGATATTCGGTCCAAGTGGAAGTCGGGAATCAGGTCCTTGGCGGATACGTCTTCCGGTTGGTCAAGTAAGCCGCTGATGTAGGCGAGCCAGCCGATAACCGTTTCCGGCTTTGTGCCGGCGGCACGGAGCGCGGAGATCCCCAGATCACCGTGACGTTTGGCCAGCCGCCGTCCGTCCTCGCCGAGAATGAGCGGGGCGTGGGCGAACGTCGGCGGCGTGAGCCCTAACGCAGCATAGAGGTGAAGCTGACGCGGAGTCGAATCCAGCAGATCGTCGCCGCGCAGGACATTGGTGATGCCCATCCGAGCATCGTCAACGGTCACCGCCAGCTGATAGGAGTACAGGTGATCGGCTCGCCGTACCACAAAATCACCGCCGCTTCCCGGCGGGAAGACCTGCGGCCCGGCGATGCCGTCGACGAAGCTGACGGCCGCAGGGTCGATCGCGAAGCGAAGCGACGGCTCTTTGTGCTGCGCCCGACGTTCCCGTTCTTCCGCGCTTAAGCTACGGCAGGTGCCGGGATAGGGCGCACCTTCCGAGGATAAGCCGTGCGGCGCACCGGCCACGGCCAGCAGCTCGGCCCGGCTGCAAAAGCACGGGTACAGCCGCCCGTCCGCGTCAAGCTTCCCGAGTGCTTCCTCATAGAGCTCGGTTCGCTGGCTTTGATAGTACGGTCCGGAAATTTCTGAAGCGCCCGGACCTTCATCCCAATCCAGTCCCAGCCAGCGAAGATCGGTGAGGATCCGTTCCGTGATCTCTGGCTTGGAGCGCTGCGTGTCGATATCTTCAATGCGCAGCACGAAGACCCCTCCGGCCGCACGCATTTGCAGCCAGGATAACAGCGCAATCTTGGCATTTCCTAAATGCATGTCGCCGGAAGGCGTAGGTGCAAAACGACCGCGTTTCATGTTGCTTCACTTCCTTGGTTTATCCTAGAT
>RCUU01001165.1_pt1 | contig 12978 bp, 20 predicted proteins | sample 2166211 | NCBI WGS metagenome assembly RCUU01 (sample SAMN09932620, study PRJNA488358) | compost metagenome | feature: garden; material: soil; isolation source: compost soil in phenylacetic acid-enriched culture | place: Germany: Experimental Botanical Garden Goettingen | collected 2016-01-27
TCCAGTTCCAAGCCTAAACTAACCTTGCCTACTTCGTCTGACATATATTCACCTCTCAGACAACGTAAAAAGAGCGGCCCCTATTTTGGGGTCGCCCCGAATGCTTGCTGTATGATTTTTTGGAATTCCTGTACCTCTTTAGCCTTTTCCTCATCAGTCCAATCAGTCCACTTAGGTTGTTGTAGTCCACGAGCTCGCCACTCATTCCTAATCCGATGCTGCTCAGGAGTAAAGTTCTTTAGCTTCTCTCGATCGTTCTCACAGCGGATCTGCACAATCTGACCTAAAGGAGTCTCAGGCATGATACCGGCAAGCAACGTACAAAACTCATCCCAAGTCATGTCGGGCTCACTCCGTAACCGTATCCCATATTGAGCAGCTACGGAGGCCTCTATAAGCCCCCAATCCTCGTACAAGTCATACCATTGGTTAGGCTTCTTGCTTGGCTTTGAGAAATCGGGCCTCTACAACCTCGAAATCTTCACCTAGCGCTCCGGCAAGTGCTGCGACAAAAATAATCTGGTAGTCAGCAAACGAGATATCAGATTCATTTATCTCCTTTACAGCCTGCTTACCCAAAGCCAACTCTAGCACTCCGTCAAGGTCCATACTCTCATCTTCATCCATTTTAGCCTGAATCGTTAAGACCGTATTTTTACGGTTATCAATTTTATAAGATTTATCGCCCAATTTAAGTATGGGCCTTTCATTAGTCAATCTGCTTGTAATATCAATCGTTTTCGCCATCTTCTACTATCTCCTCTTCAAATAAATTTAAGCCTTCCCCAATAAATGAAGAAGGCGCAACTACTCCCCCGATGTAGCAGGAGTATAAGTCGGCTTACCATCAGACTGCAATTCGCATTCAAGTGCTGACACCGCCGTACTGTCTCCACCGTTGGGAGCTGATACACTAACGATGCAATCAAATACCAGTTTAGATCCGTCGGGAAACTCAATTTCTGCTTTGCTTGAGCAATCAAGACCTGACTTCCAAGCTGTATTCGCCACATAGTCATTGCCTGGGTCACCAACATGCCGTTTGCCGTTAAGGGTGATACCAAAACCCTTACCCGTAGCTAGCCTGCGTACCCAGCCCTCAGTCTCCATAGGAGTCCATTCCTCTACGTTGGTATCGATCGCAATCGAGAACGTTTCCATCTCCTTAATAATTACCATGTCAGCCTCAGCGCTTGAACGACCCTTTGTGCCTACTTTAAATTTGATATCAAACACCGGGAAAACCCCGCTTGTTACTGTAGCCATCTTCTCACCTTACCTTTCGTGATAAATGTGAACCTCAATTACGTACTCGAAAATGCCTTCGGAATCAGTTCCAACATTGACCGGCTGCGGCGTGACCATGTTAAACATAGCAACACGCTTGCCGCCGATCTGGACGCCAGAAACACCAAAAAAGGCATTATATACTTCCTGCGCTTTACGCTCTGCGACATCAGCATTGCGCCCCCAATGCACAAGCACAGAAATAGGCTTGATAACATATCCGGTAGCACTCAAACCGCCTACTGCGATCCTTGATTGTGCTCCGGTTGTGTTATACAAGCCTATACATTGATCTTTCTTGCCAATCTGTCCGATGAACCAGTTCGGGCACATTACAACTGTTTCAAGCCAGCTCGTCACGTCATCAAGCGTCATTTAATCAACCCCTTGCTGAGATGCTTCACGAAGGCTACAAAGGTCTGCTTCACAAACTTCTGCTTATCGCCTGCGTGGTATGGCTCCATCCACTTCCCTTGAGCGTTTGGATTCTTGTCTTTCCGGAAATCGTACTCAGGATGCCAGTACAAGCGACGAGCATAAGGCGTATCAAAGACAATCCGGGCTTTCCTACGCTCGGTCACCACATTACTACTACGCTCCAGTTCGCCGGTCTGCTTAGGGACAACAGCAGCGGTGACAATATCTGTCCGCACGGCTTCAGCCGTCATTTCAAGCGCCTGCTGCTGGATCTGCTCCAGATTTTTCAACGCTGCCTGATTGACAGTAACCTTCACATTGACCTTCATCAGCTCAGCTCCAATTCGGTGCTAAACACAGTACCGTCAGGATTGCGTGGCCGCTTGGCTCTAAAGATGTTTTTGCGCTCATCACCAATCAGCACATAGCCCTCAATAACCTTGCCTGGGTTAATGTCTCCCTCGATGATGATCAGGCCAGACAGCAGCACTAATCGCCGCTCAGCATCAAGGACTTGGCGGCTCTTCTCGTCGTAGAAACACCTCTTGTCATAGATAAGCGTCTCAACCTCGCCGTGACGCCCCTGCTCTGTCTGATAGACTTCAACAGGCGTGACCTGGTTCCAACTCGGGAACGGGAAGCGCATCAGCAGAACCCCCTATTCGTCAGTCCAGTAGGCAGAAGCAGATTAATAATCTCATCCGTTGTCTGGATGCCGCCAGCTCCCTCAGTCGCTTTGAAGGTCATGCTGATGCTGCCAGCTCCATAACCAGACAAAGGCATGGTCAAGTAATCACCATACTTAAAGGCGAAGTCTGCTTGCTCACATACGGCTTTGATCACTTTTTTACGTTGAAAAGGCGAGAGGTTACTAAACCCCCTCGCCACAATGCGATTGTATGTTAGTTGGTCAACTTGATCCGAAGCCCGCTCAAGTGCCTTGTCTAGTTGCTCCGTTGGGATCGAGCCATCACCATACAGGTCATAATCTGCTGCTGTTGCATAGGCCATGTGATCACCGCCTATTCCTTGTTAGCTTCCTTAAGCTTCTTGTTTGCCTCAGCGAGCTTTTCCTTCAAGGCCTTGTTCTCCTTCTCAAGAGTTTCAACCTGCTTTGGGTCACCCGCTTCCTCAAGTTGCTCCTTGAGCTTGGCATTCTCGTCCAACACGGCTTTATGTTGAGCCGCCGTTACCGTCTTCGCTGGCGACTCTTCCAAAGGAACCAGCTTTCCTTCTTCCTCCTTGGCAATGTCGTATCCAAGAGTCAGATAGGCACTTTTTTCCTTTTCGTCGATCTTAAGCTGCTTATTACCTTTTACTGCATATAGCATTTCATTTGCTCCTCTCATTACGGCCTATTAGCCGATACTAGGCTTCGACGTTGATCTGCACGCCTGCCACTTTACGCTGGATAACAAACAAGTCTGTGTAGCGGCGGTTTTGGTACAACCATCCGTCTCCGTTGGTGTGACTGCCTGGCTCCCACAGATAGATAGCACTGTGCTTCACTGGAGCCAATACAGCGGACGGATGCACCAAGATCATATTGATCTGCTTAGCACCAACACCCGGCACGGCTCCGTCTGTGAAGTCGTACACCGACTTAAGTCGATCACTTGGGACAGAAACCAGTGTCACGTCATCCAAACGACGTACAGCTCGGTCAATCACTCCATTGTTGTTCTGCACGCCGATAAAACGCTGCATGTCCTCAGCGTTTTTCAAGAGCTTCATAACGTGAGGAGTAACATAGAGCAACCGTCCAGATTCCGGTACAGATGCTTCGTCCATCTTCTCCATGAGGTCGTCATAGACTTGTAATACGTTGGCCGCTGTCAGCGCAGTTGTATCGGTTGTACCTCCGAAGGTTGAAAATTCATCATACAACTTACTGTAGCGGTATTTATCTAGTTCCGGAATCGCTTGCTCCGTCTCAAATACATTCGTCACATTAGCCGCCGAAAGGATTTGGTTTGTCTCATCCACGTCCATGGCATCGACATAAAATTCAACGTTACGGTCATGCTGCAGCACCTTCAACTCAAAATCATTGCTAATGGCTTGGCGATTCCAGCCACCGGCACGACTATGATCCTTGTAACCAGCCACATCCATGCGAGGCAGCTTGATTGTTTTGGCGCCCATCCAGATTGCATTTTCTGTGGTCAATCCAGAGGATGTAAGTTCCTTTGCATATTTCTGCTGCAATACAGTTTGAAACGAATCTACGTAGTTATAAGGCATTGCTTAATCACTCCTGTTCTTTTTTTTTACTTAGTACTTGTAACACCAAAGATTGCGGCGAGCTGATCCGCTCCTGCGGCCCCGCCAGTACCTCCACCTGCTCCACCGACTTGGAAGCCAGGCGGCTTCTGCCCATCATCCGACTTAAAAAGGAAACCCTTGGTCTCCTGCAACCCCTTAAGCTGCTCGTCCAAGCCCACAACCTTGTCACCGTCGACAACCAGCTTTGCCTTGTCAAACAGCCCAGCGACCAAGCCCTCATCATGTACCTTGCCATTGAGCACAGACTTGATGGCATTGGTAAGCTGCAACTCCTTAAGCTCGGCAGCATGCTTTTCAGCAGCAGCCGTATTCTCAGTTGTCAGTGTTTCAATCTGCTTCTTAAGCTCCTCAGACAGACCTGCCGTTTTACCAAGCTCGGTAATCTGCTTGTCACGGTCAGCGACATCATTCTCAGCCTTCTTCTTGGCTTCGTTGAGTTCGTCAAATCGCGCCTTTGGAATAAACCCTTTCAGCTCCTCAGCAGATGCTGTGGCAGCCTTCATGGCTTGCTCCTCCGTAAAGCCTAATGCAATAAATTCCTCTTTCGTCATCTATAATCCATCCCTTCATCTGCACTTGTTATCCCGGTCGTGTCCGGTGATGTCTTGTTCTTTAACGTCTGCAATACCAAAAAGACGGCATGAAAAAAGCACCCTCGCCTGTGCGTGAGTGCCTTAGTCTTTTAATACTTCACAACTTACTATGTCGGGGATCGGAACGCTGATGCAGAATCCCTCGCCTGTTTGGATATCTATAGAGTCGTAATCCAGATCTTCCATGATGCCAACATCATAGCCAATGATAGTCCCTATAAATACTTCCCCCTCAGTATCGACTACTTTAACCCTATCCCCAATATGCTCATGATAATCAGTCAACTTCCTTCCCTCCTTTGCTTGCTTGGGTAATCGGGCACGATGTGCACACCCTTTTTACCGTAATGTATTTTGAAAACACTGGTTTCAACTTCGGCTCCGGTAATGTTATTTACGGCAACGCCGATGATCCGATCATTCACGATAATGGTCTCTTTTCGGTTCCATTCGCCTTTATTAGTAAAGCCAATCTCTCCAGATCCACTATATTGCCTCACCAATTCAGTTACTTCATCCTGGCTGATCGTTAACCTTGACGGACCATACTGCCCCTTAGCCTTCAGCTTATCCACGTACTGATTAAATTCATGAGTATCAGGAATATGCTTATTCTGCTGGCCTTTAAGTATCTCTTTCGGCTGCTGGTCAGATCGAATAAGTTGACTTGTTTCCTCTATCTTGGCATTGAGTTCCGCATTTTTCAAGCGCTCTTTACGCTCAGAAGCAGGAACCTCACCGTCAATTTTGTCACGTCTACCATCACGCCGAAGCTCTGGGTGCTCAGCAAGATGCGCCTTAAGCCGATCCTGCCACTCAATCACCTTGGCTCCGTACTTTGCCTGATTGGCTTCGTCCAGGCTGCCAAGCTCCAGCCGCTTATACTTCCTGATCTGACGCTCCATATATCTCTGGCGTTGCTCGGCGTCGTAAAGCTCTACGGCTTTTTCGGGATCCGCAGGTTTTGGCAGCTGGCTAATACCAGGGAACCACGTTGCCAAGGTGTGACGGCAGGCTGGGTGGAAGGCGTTCTGCTCCATCGCATACGACAATAGCAGGTAACCCGTGTCCCGGCTAAGTTGCTCCGCCTGCTCTTTGCTAATAGACGTGTATACATCATCAATCATAACGGTACCCTGAAACGGCAAGCACCAAGGAGAGCAGTTATCATGGCTACTCATTACAACGGTGTACACGCCCCATTCGTCGCGCTTGGCCCCCTCAGCCGTGAAGGTAGCTCTCTGGCTGACTGTTCTTAAGGCAATCTCAGCGTAGGACGATACCGGAACCTTACGACCGTCTGAATAAGTGACCGTTACTATGCCCTTGTCCAAGAAGTCCTTTGTTGCCATATCAATAGCTTGGTCCAGTGTCTTGGCCCCGGCAGCCATATTCATCTCGGCTTTAAAGATCACTTGCCGATAGATGTCGTCCAGCTTACGCAAGGTGCCGCCGTTAGCCTTACTGACATCCTTTTTCGCCGCGTCCTGGAGAGCTTTAATCTTACCCTCGTTCAGCCGAAAAAACTCTTCCTCGGGCATGGGCTCAGGAAGTTGCTCCCATGTGACAGGCGGGGATGCTGGAACGACCGGCTTGATATCCTGCGGAAAAGGTATTTCGGTTTGAACCGGAACGCGCTGCCTGCCGAATGGCTTGAGTAACACATTGACGATTCGATCCCATAAGGACTGTTGCCGTCTGGCACCTTGAACAAAACTATCTTTAACAACAAGGTCAATGACCTCCTCAGCCTTTCGGTCAGCCTCACCGATGATTAACCGGTTGGCTCTGCGAAACCCATTGATGCCGCGAAGCTTGGCCGCCTGCCATTGCTCCCATCTGAAACCCTCTCGCTCCTCCCAGTCCTGATGCCGGGATAGATTGCGTTTAAGGCTAGCAATAAGATTCATTGTCATTTCATCAAAGATTGCTCGGATGTCATATGGGTCCTTCGCCATTACTCTTCACCGCCAAGTGTTTCCGGCGGATCATCCGTCTTTCTCACCTCTGGCTCATCAACCTCAACAAGCCCCTGCTCTGTTTTGAGTCGTAGGACTTCTTCCTCCTTCTCATCGTCGGTCAAACTGTCACCGTACAACTCATCTACAGCACGCTCCACAGACATGATGCCGTAGGTGCGGGCTTTACCTACCGTTTCCACTACTGTGTCAAAGGATGGGCTAGCATATTCGCCAAAGCTCACGGTTACGTCATATTCCCCAGCGTTGCGGGAATGCATCGTGTCATATACCTTCATGGCCGTGGCAACCAGCTGCGGGATAATACCGTTCAATCTCTCAACTATCTTGCCACGTGTGTACAGTGTGGCCTTCTCCTTCTCGCGCTGAGCCTCGGCGTTATCTGTTTTCTTAAGATCAATCCCCAGCGTGGCCGGAGAGATAATGCCTTGCAGGCACATGTCCAAGGCTGACGCATAAGAGCTCACAAATGCCTCATACAGAATCTGTGGCTGTACTGTATTGATCTGTCCCTTTGCATCCTCAGCCATCACACTACCGATTCGAATAAACTGGTTATCAAACGGATTAGGCTGCAGTAGCGCCCCAGTATCTGGGTTACGCGGAATCATGTCCTCAGGAATGTACTTTTGCACCCTTCCCGCTCGAATTGCATCAATCCATTGGCTTATAACCTCGTCCAAGGCATCGAAGCTATCTGCCTTGCTGTCATAGATGGATTTACCGCGCCCTCTCCACTTTTTAGAGCGGAAGAACATAAGCGGCACAGCCATGATGAAATCACCAGTGAACGTGATCTCTGGCTGAAGCTTGGCCGTCTCAGGAATAGTGGTCAACAGGACCTCTTTACCATCAGCATTGAGCAGTCGACATCGAATATAATTGATTCCGAAAGTCTCCTCCAGCCGATAGTCCTTATCCTTGTAACGATAATCCGTGAAGAATATGACCTCTCGCAGCCTGCCTCGCTGACGTTTGTACTCGACCTGATCACCGCTGTAAAACTCAATGATCGGATAATCAGTAACCTCGGAATCAACGGTGATCTTAAAAGCTCCATCACCAGTAACCAAGGCCTCTCCAATGCTATCTCCTAGCAGCTCGTCAAAGTCATTATCCTCAGCGATATACTGCCAAGTCTCTGTTTGCTGCTCATTGGCAAGCTCTACACCGTCCAGATCCGCAATGACGATGTCAGCCAGGCGTTCAACAATCATAGCCGGCAATCCAGAGTGAATTTTACGTATCTGCAAGTCAGCACTCGGCACAGCAGCCCAGAAACGCGACTTGCCCACTGCTCCGCTGGCATCAGCAACCTGTTTATAAAACTGATCCAGCTCGGACGGATCACCACGATACCATAGTTGATTCCTCAGTACATTAGTGCGATATGAAAATGGCTCGGTAATCGTAATGATCCGATTATCCGGAGCTGGGTTTATCCTTAGCATTTTCACGACCATATTCTTAAACCACCCCATTTCTTAACCTCCATTCAGCAGGTACATTGTCTCTGCGACGCCTGTCGTAGCGTCCGGTGCATCATCGTGGGCATTCTTTCCCTCACGTTGGTATGATGTCATGGCCTTATAGTAATCTGGCCACTTGTCACGCCAGTTGACCGGATAGTAAATATGATCCATAACCCATGTCGAATTGGAAACGATACGAGCGATCTTATTTTTCGACTGGTGGAACCAGCTCACGTCTGTTCGATTGCTCTTAAGCTCTGTCTCCAGTATCCGTTTAACGTTACGGGCAAATGCCCGGCCTCCGCTATTGGACTCGATACGCTCCTTATTCACTTGAAAATCAAAAAGAGCCTGCGCGACGGCGGGCTCAGTAATCTCCATAGGTTGTTTTGTATAAATGACATCCAGAACATAGGCTTCACGTTGATACACGCCCCAGATGATATTGCACAAATAATCAGCGCCCTGATCGGCGGTATCACAGTATGAGTAAATGCCCATGAAGTCTTTCGGCAACTTCGTGTATGTCTTGAAGCTGCTGTACAATTTGCCCTTGATGTCAATCGGTATCTGCTGATAGTTGGCACTGGCAATATCTTCGCCCATAGCCCTAGCCTTCATCTCGTAAGACTCTCGGGAAAGTATCTCCTCACAGAGCATCGTACCATCATCCTGCAGCGCCTTCATGCTCAGATGCCGGACCTTCTTCCTCTCAGCAGCGAAATGCTCCAACGCTCGTCCAGCCAGGTCACCAGTAGCCCACCGGGTCATGATGATAATGATCTTGCCGCCTTCCTCTAAGCGGGAGAACATCGTATTAACAAACCAATCCCAATGTTTTTCTAGCGTAGCCTCGTTGCTTGCTTCTTCGGCGTTTTTGATCAAATCGTCAATGATCATAATCGACGCACCGAATCCGGTCGCCGTACCCGTCGGAGACGTCGCAAGGTAGTTGTTAAAACCACCCTCTAAGCTCCACAGGTTCATGGCCCCGTCACCCCGCTTGATCTTTACTTGCGGGAAGATATCACTGTATACAATGATCTTTGGATCAGCCTTTACCGTGTTGATCCCGTTACGAACAGATTTTGAAAACGACGTGGACAGCGTCTCGTTATAGGAGCCTGTCATAACCATTTCCTGCTGATTCTGCCCGAATACCCACTGTGCAAACATGGAGGCTGTGCGGCTCTTACCGTGGCGCGGCGGCTCATTAACGATCAGAATATCATCGTCCGACTCGTAGAAGCCCTGCATCTCGTCGCAAAGGTCAATCAGATACTGACGATTATCCCTGTAGAAGTCCGGGGCCATCGCTTGGCAGAATCCGAAGAACTCACGCCGTGCCAACTCGATTCGGGCACCTCGGCGGATAGCCTCCATATCAACCATCGTGAATCAGCTTCCTCAGCTCATCCGTCGTCAGATCCTTATACGGGTCATTCATCTGAAATGCGCCTGTCACCTTTACGTCCGACTTTTCAGCATATAACCCAGCCATCTCCAGCACAACTTTACCATGCTGGAAGCTACCCCGTTGAGCCTCACGAACAAACGTATTAAGCACAGAAGCAACCGACTGCTTAACCAGATCAACAGAACGCTTATTATAAATCTCAACAAATTCAGGCTTTGCAAAGGCCCTGTAGTATGTTGTTCGGTCCACTTTAGCAATCTTGCAAACGTCTGTAACACTTTTAATTCGATTCTCAGGATTCAGCAGAGCTTCAAGCAAAGCCTGCTCTGACCTTGTGAGATTCTGCTCATTCCCCAAATCTGTTGCAGTTTGCGTCACTCTACTCACCCCCTAAAATATCTGGCAATTCCTTGCCTGGCTCATTCCAATCAAGTCCATAAGTCTCCAAAATGTCCTTGAAATCCTCTATGTCATGGGGCCTTATTTTCAGCCCCTTCTCGCCTAATGTAATATGCCGCAGCTCATGCAGCATTAGAATTTTTTGTTGATTCTCGTTCAGCATACTGGTGTTCCGCTCATAAAACGTGATTATAAAATCAAAAGGCAGGTAAGCCTTGAAGACTTCCTGCACCTTTCGACAATCGGCATATGTAATTTTCTCGCCGCGCTTCCTCTCCTGGCTAACTACATAACCGATCTTGATATTAAATTCTCGGATAATCCCGAACTCGGGAAACCGCTTGATGATCTGCTCAGCGAGACGCTTCAAAGCCCTGCTCGGCTCAGCGTCCTGAATACCTAATTGCTTCTTGAGATTTCGGATTCTAGTCGTCTTGTCCTTCTCATCCTGCTTGTCATAGATTTGGTACAGTGTTTCAATGGCAGCACAAGGCGTCTCGCAATCATTAAATTTAGGACAAAGCCTGCACAATGCATTTTTCATGACGCCTTGGCTCCTCTCAGGAAAATAGAAAAAGCACCCGGTTAAGAGTGCTCTGTGCTACCACAAGTTAAAATCCTCACCTTGTTTGATAAAATCTTCATCCTCTTCATTTTCTTCCGTTGAGACCATATATTCAGTAACCCGTAGATACGTTATGTTGCTTGTTTGAAGAACTAGCGTTTCGCCACTATAGTCTTTTGTCCGAAACCATTTTGATGTCTCAATCTTATTAAATGCTTCTTCAAGTTCTTTATCGCCTTTACAAGATACTGTTACCATGTGCTCTTTGTTGAAATAAACACTAATCACAAATTTATCATTTATCAAGCTTCTCACCTCCCCCTCAAATGTCACAATTCGACATAAAGGGAGATATTTCCTGCTAAAAAATACCGACACCTGTTAAGATGTCGGCCAATTAGGAGGAGAAACAATCCGAACGACAGGATTTGAACCTACACTATCTTGCCTCCAAAGCAAGCGTGCTACTTACACCACATCCGGTTATTTGTACACCAGCGTCAGGACTCGAACCTGAATCTTTGCTACTGTTTTACAGGGCCCTGCCCGCTCTGCCTATTGAGCTACACCGGTGATAAAAAAAAGACGGGAGAAACACTGATCAGGTATAGCTCCCGTCTCGATACTTATTCACACTACCATGTTATCACGGCAAAAATAACGCCGTAAATGGTCGAAAAGTGACAAGCTTTTTAGCTGATGAGTCGCAACCCGTCTACTCCAAAAATCAAGCTGGACAATGCTTCGCAGGCTTTGTTAATGTCTCGGTAAGCCGTTCTCTTATCGATTTTGTGACATTCACTAAGCTCCTCAACGGTTCTTTCTTTCTCTGAGATGTATAATCCCTGCAAAATTTTGAAACGTCTTAAGTCTTCGGGCTTTTTAGATTTCTCTGAAAGTATCTGATAAATCTCTAGCATACTGTCGATGTATCTAACCATAGCTGCTGTGCGTTCTTTATTTTTGATAATCGCTTCGATGGCCAGATCATCTATGTCTAAAAATTCAAAGGAATTTGGATCTCTTAGCTCCTCCAATTCACTCACATTGGACGCACAATGAATCTTGAATTTACGGTAGTTGCGCAGTAACAGCTTTGTATTCCGTAACCGGCGGTCTCTTTTCAGCTTGTTATGCCGCTCCTGCTCTTTCTTATAAAATTCCAGTGCAGCCTCTGCAGCTATTTTGGCAATCTCCTGCTTATTCATCCTCTACCCCTCCTCTACCCAATGATCTACACGATCTAACACCCATTCGACCAACTCACGATTGATTTCGTCTTCTGACATTCCCGTACAGTCAAACTCGTCAGATTCTTCTATTCCGTAAAAGCAGAGGCTGAACTTCTTGATCACTTGTTGTTCATCGCTCATCCTTCTTCACCTCTTTGCAACTATGTCTAGGAAAATAACTTAGGCTGTATCGCTTCCGACACGTCTTGCACACTTTAAATCTCAGGTTATAAGGCCGTTTACTCATGTGAATCACCTTCCAACTTGGAAATTAGCCGATCCAAGTACCAGCGGCACTTCTTCAAATCTTCAAGACCGTTCTTACGCTTCCAACGCCAGATATACTTTATGATTTGACCCGTGTTATAGGCTTCAGGGCCATTCAGGTCCGTCGTAGCTGCATCTATTGCGTCGATACACTCAATGGATCCGGCTGTATAGTGTGCCGGATGATTTACATTATCGATCGTCATTATGCTACCTTCACCCTTTCTATGCTAGCTTTTACCGCCTGCATTAAGGCATCTTGCCCCGTTGCTTTACGCTCTAATGCCGCTACAGCATCCTCGTCCATCGTTCCCTCTGCCACTAACCTAACAACAACAATGTTGTGCTTAACGCCTTGTCTGTGTACCCTAGCATTTGCCTGTTGATCCTCTTCGAGGCTCCATATCTGATCGAACCATACAACCGTTCGACAACTTGAATCCTGTAGATTAAGTCCGTGGCCTGCTGATTTCGGATGAAGCAGCAGCAGCGGTATTTCGTCATTGTTCCAAGCCCTGATATCCTCGTTCCCGTCTTTACCCTTTCGCAATATACGTGCTTGTGGAAATCTCTCCTGTATCCGGCTTAAGCTGTGTTTGAAGTTATAAAAAACCATAACCGGTTTACCATTTGCCGCTTCGATCACGTCCTCCAAGGCATCCAGCTTCGCGTCATGGATCAGCTTCACGCCTTTATCCTCGTCATACACTGCGCCGGAAGCCATCTGTAGCAGCTTGTTACTCAAGACCGCAGCCGTGCTGGCTACCACGTCCGAATCCAAAAAGGGTAACAGCAGTTCCTTTTCCAGCTTCTTGTACTGCTCCCGGGCTTTTGGGCTCAGTGGGATCGGAATCGTACGATCAATCCGCTCAGGCAGCTCCAGCCAATCCTCAGCCTTCATGCTTACTGCGATATCAGATATGGCTTCATAGATCCGCTCCTCGGACTCCTTTTTCTGTTTCCAGTTATAAACTACATGGCCATTTCGTTCACCGGGAAGAAAATACCGATCGCGGTAACCGGTGATCGTTTTGCCAAGACGTTCGCCCTGATCAATCAGGTAC
>RCUU01001169.1_pt1 | contig 12950 bp, 15 predicted proteins | sample 2166211 | NCBI WGS metagenome assembly RCUU01 (sample SAMN09932620, study PRJNA488358) | compost metagenome | feature: garden; material: soil; isolation source: compost soil in phenylacetic acid-enriched culture | place: Germany: Experimental Botanical Garden Goettingen | collected 2016-01-27
AATTCCCTAGTGCTACAATGGTTAATATTCAATTTATTAACAACAATATGCATTGGGGGATTTGTTCACAATGATTAATGAGACTATATGTAAAAAGCAATTTGTCATGAGTGTTACATTGGCAGTAATGTACTTTTTTGGACTGTTCTCTTTTCTTATGATCAGACCGGTGATGGCTATCCTTAATGATGTTTTTATTATTCAGCCTGAACTTAACAATCGAATAGCACTATCGTTAAATAGCCTGATATACATGGGTGTGATTGTAGCTTTTTGGAGTTTCTATAAACAAGATATACATGATTTTAGGCGACATTGGATCCGAAATATGATATGGATTTTTTGGGGGCTTTGTTTGATGATTGGCATGGGGAATATTGTAGTCCCTACTCTAATTTCCATCGTTCATCCTCTTACGAATTCCGTTAATGAGGTGGATCTACGGTCAATGTTGTCGTCGTATCCATTTATTTATACAGTGAGTGTGATTTGGATCGGTCCAATCATTGAAGAACTAGTATATCGGGCAACAATCTATAGAATGATCCGTACGAAGAGCCGTATTCTCGCGTATCTAATCTCCTCCTTTTTATTTGGATTTCAACATGTCTATAAAGCCGTTGTGTTTCAGAATAACTATAACGAATGGTGGAATATCTTCTCTTATATGACTGCTGGATTAATACTTGCCTACTTATATGAGAAAAGAAAAAATATCTTGGTACCTATAGGTGCCCATGTGGTTAGCAATGGTATATCTGTGATTCTCTATTTCTTAAGGTAATACGTTGCTTGACTCCTTGTCAGTTCACTAGTATACTGATATTAACAAATCAAATAAACAAACGATGGACGTGACCAAATGAGAAACAATGGATTCACTGAAGATAATCAATTAAGCTTATTGATCTGGTTGCGGTTAGTAAGGGTATATGAGAATAGTAATGATCTTTCCAATGAGTTCCTGAAGCAATTTGATTTAACGGTTAATCAGTTTGATACATTGGTACAAATATTAATCCATCAGCCTGTGACACAGATGGAAATTGCGGAGCACCTAACCATTACCAAAGGTGGAGTATCGCATATGTTAGGTCGATTAGAAAAGGAAGCGTTAATTGAACGCAAACAGGATTGGAAAGTGAAATACATTACTTTAACGGAAAAGGGCCAGACTCTTATTGAGAAGGTACTGCCCCTTCAATCGGACTTCCAAGCTTCGTTATTCGATCCATTGACTGACGAGGAGAAGAAGGTGTTCTACAGCATGCTTAAGAAGATTCATCGACATAGTCAAGATCAGAATCGGCTCCCGCGGGGTGTTCAGTAGTGATGCTAAAGCTTTATGGAGAATAAAGCTTTCTTTTTTCTCCATCAGTATACTAGTAAACTTAAATCCAACAAAACTCAATTAGGAGGTTTTTAAAATGAAACAACAACCAATAAACGGACAACATCATGTATCCATGATTACTAAAAACGCTAAACAAAACTTATGGTTTTATACAGAGGTACTAGGGCTGAGACTTGTGAAGAAAACGGTCAATCAGGATGATCCCTCCATGTACCATCTATTTTACGGAAATCGGAATGGCGCCCCTGGCACCGAGGTCTCTTTCTTTGAAATGCCAAATGCAGGCCAGACTCGCAAAGGGACGAACAGTATTAGTTCATTCTCCCTTCTGGTTCCTAGTGATGAAGCCTTGTCTTATTGGGCTAATCGATTAGATTCGTTTGAAGTTCCGCGGGAAGCGATTGTAAGTATAGGGGAACGTAAGTCACTTACTTTTTATGATAGGGATGAATTGGTAGTTCATCTAGTCTCTGCTGAATCAGATAACGAAATTGAGCTAGTTGAGCCGTGGATCACAGAAGATATCCCTCCACAGTATGCCATCGTTGGGTTAGGACCTGTTGAATTAACGGTCCGTGAGGCTAGCCGTACAAAGGCTGTTTTGGAAGATATTTTAGGCTATACACAAGTTCGCAGCGTACCATCCATGGGTGATCCGAAGGTTATGGTGGATTTCTATGAAACGGGTAAGGGTGGTTTATACACCGAGCTCCAAGTCAAAGAAGAAAAGGACAAAGATCGGGAGAGACCAGGAAAAGGTAGCATCCATCATGTGGCTATAAGCGTGAAGGATGTTGAAGAATTAACCGAATGGGCCGCTAAAATCACTGCTGCAGGGTTTAAGAATACCGGGGTCATTGATCGTTATTACTTCCATTCCTTGTATTTCCGGGACCCGAACCATATTTTATTCGAGCTGGCTACGGATGGTCCAGGGTTTGAGATTGATGAATCTTTTGATGCACTTGGTGAGAATTTGACCTTACCTTCCTTTCTGGAAGAACGTCGTGAAGAGATTGAAGCGAAACTTCATCCTATCGACTGAACCCAATACAATTATGAAAAGAGGACATCATCATGATGGAACAATATAGAATCGATGAGAATAATGGGTTGGAGCTAGGTTTATACACATTAGGTGATCACACCACAGACGCCTTAACAGGGAAAGCGATCAGTGAACGACAACGGATTCAAGAGATCGTCGCTGCTGCCAAATTAGCAGAGGATGCTGGATTAGATGTGTTTGGCGTGGGCGAGAGTCATCAACCGAAATTCATTACCTCTGCAGCCTCGGTTGTCCTTGGAGCCATTGCAAATGCTACCGAACGGATAAAGCTTGTTAGTTCAGCAACTGTGTTAAGTACTGCAGATCCTGTACGTGTATATGAAGATTTTGCAACATTGGATTTATTATCTGGTGGTAGAGCAGAGATTGTTGCTGGACGTGGTTCGCGTCTCGGGGCTTATGAACTTTTTGGTTATGATGTAAGAGATTATGAAGAATTGTTCGAAGAGAAAATTGAGTTGCTGATGAGAATAAATGAGTCCGATCGTATCACTTGGGAAGGGAAATTCCGTCCCGCTTTAAAGGATATGGAAATATTCCCTAAGCCTTTGAATGGAAAACTGCCCATTTGGCGAGCGGTTGGAGGACCTCCAGCAAGTGCAATTAAGGCGGGAAGAATGGGTATTCCGATGATGCTGACCACCCTAGGTGGACCATCTTCTGCATTTAAAGGTTCTGTGGACGCGTATCGTATGGTTGCTGCGCAATCCGGATTTAATCCAGCGGAGCTTCCCATCAGCACAACTTCATTAATGTATTTGGACCCGGATTCACAAAAAGCATTCCGCGACTATTATCCTTATATCAATCACTTAATGAAAGAGCTTCGGGGCTCTTACTATCCGAAAGAACAATTTGCGGAAGCGATGAGTGTGAGAAATGCGCTACTCGTGGGAAGCCCGCAACAAATTGTAGAGAAGATCCTCTATCAACATGAGATGTACGGACATAACCGTTTTCTAGCTCAGATTGATGTCGGCGGGTTACCTTATGCTCAAGTTGAACAAATTATTGATTTGTTCGCATCTGAAGTAGCACCAGCCGTAAGACGTGCTACAGCTAAGAAATAAGAAGGAGGAGTTATTGTGAAGATCATTGGGATATCAGGTTCCATTGTTGGATCGAAGACTAGAATAGCTGTACAACAAACCCTAAACGATATTGTAGAAAAACATCCGGATTTCGAAGTAGAACTAATTGATCTAGGCAATTATAAGCTAGAGTTTAGCGACGGACGCAGCTACATGGATTATACAGGCGATACCAAAGTCGTTCTGGAGAAAATCATGGAGGCCGACGCTTATATCATTGGAACCCCTGTCTTTCAAGCTTCGATTCCGGGAACACTTAAGAACTTATTCGATTTACTCCCGGTAAATGGGTTCAAGGATAAAGTTATCGGAATTGTGGTTACAGCTGGTTCTTCTAAACATTATTTAGTGGCTGAACAACAACTGAAACCGATTCTCTCTTATATGAGAGCGGTGGTAGTTCCTAAGTATGTTTTTATTGAAGAAAAACAATATGATCGGAAAATAATTGTGGACGATGATATTCTTTTTAGACTGAATCGACTAGCTAATGAATTAGTGAATACAACGAAAGCGACGCAGCTCGTGAAGAAAGAGGAAGAAGCAGCATTTTTCTTTTAAAAAGAATGTCTCTGTTAAAAGAAAATACCTTCAACGGGGAATATAAAAGGGCATTTCAACCCTCACGTTGTATTTCGTGCAACAGAATGGATCCAAAAGAATGCGGATTTGAATTCTGTTGCATTTTTTACAATTAAAAATAGCTTAAAAGTTTTTTTTGAAGGTTTTCAGCAAAATCTAATGCACGAAGTGCAACAGAACCCTTTTTTTGAGGACAATAAAGATATTCTATTGCACAATATGCAATGGATTGAAGTCCATGTTCTAATTTAATCTCGTAATTCAATAGAATCAGTAGTAATATCGACATAGACATGAGCATGAACTTAACCATTTTATTTAATAGCTGGAAGTATATAATTTAAGGATTCATCTCTGATAAGGAGGGGTAGTGTGACGAATAACCTTATTGCTAATAGCCGGTTGTATAATCAATTGATTTCAGGGTCTTTACATCACACACCAGAGCAGGTCGTGAAAAAAATGGGGGCTATACAAGCGCAAGACTATATGCAAGCGGTTTGGGCCATCGGTCTGCGTTCTCCAGCTACGAAATTAGCGGACATCGAGCAGGCTATCGCTGACCGTAAGATTGTTCTTACTTGGACGCTTCGAGGTACGCTCCATTTCATCCCAGCAGAAGACGTGAAGTGGATGCTTCAGCTATCTGCACCGCGTCTAGCATCACAAACGAAGCGGCGAATGGCGGAGCTTGGATTAGATGATCAAACATTGGAGCGCTGTAGAGAAATTATAGTGGATGTTTTAAAGGGCGGGAAGCAAATGGATCGTTCTGCCCTACTTCAGATCATAGAAGAGGAAGGCATCCACACTGGGAATCAACGCGGTTATCATATGCTTTGGCATAGCGCCTATCAAGGATTAATTTGTTTTGGACCGATGAATGGTAAACAGCAGACGATTGTGTTGCTAGAGGAATGGGTGCCAAATTGCCGAGAGCTATCTTACGAAAGCTCGTTGAAAGAGCTCGCCTTGCGGTATTTTACAGCTCGGGGATGGGCGACCGTTCAGGACTTCGCTTGGTGGGCAGGTATAACCCTCACAGATGCCAGACGAGGATTAGAAGCTGTGAAAAATGAGATTCAATCAACGGATATAAATGGCAGCGAGTATTGGATGTCTACCCATCAATTAACTCCTGCGGATGAAGACTCGGGTGTCTATTTACTTCCGGGTTTTGATGAGTACATTCTTGGTTATAAAGACCGGAGTGCTGTACTTGAACCTGAGACGGCTCCTTTGATTGTGCCTGGGAATAATGGTGTTTTCCTTCCGATGATTGTTGTTAGTGGCCAAGTTGTAGGTACATGGAAACGTACAATTAAGAAAAAAGGGGTTGAGATTGTCATTCAGCCTTTTGGTGAGCTTGGGAATGCTGAAGAGGCGGTGTTTAAAGCTGCTGAAAGATATGCTGCATTTATTGGGCTGCCGATACTCAATAGAAGTGTGTCCTCTCCATTGACGTGAGAACATTTGTTCTATAAAATAACTTTGAGCAAATGAAAATATCGTTCAGGGGTGAAGATCATGTTCGTGAATGAGGACGAGTTAAGGAGCTTTATTGTTCAAGCGAAGACGAATACATATGCAACAGGTGCAGGCACTAACGCTAAATCTTCTAGATTAGGTACGAAGGATTTCCCATATCGAGAAGGAGATTATAAATATCTCGATAGTTATGTTGGGGGATTGAATTTTGCTGGACAGGAATTAGTGTGGAAAGACGATAAAGCCATTTGGGCGATGAACTATTATGGAACAACGTTTAATCCTGTTGATGGATTTCCTGTTTTTTTATTTGAAGCTTTACAACTAGTTACTGTGGCTAATCCCTATAGGGGACCGTCGCATCATAGGAATGAACAGTTTGAATATACTTGCTCTTGGAGTGGCGATGTTAACCGATTCAATGGCGAAGAGAGAATTCTTTGGCGTGGTGAGCTGATCTACCAACTCACATTTCACGGGGGGATCATACAGTAACTTTAACGTATTAACGAGATATGTTTTATAATAACCATTCTTTTCACATATATCACTTTTTCGCTAACGGATACTATTGTACTTATTAGCCCTGAAAACTGATTTTCCAGATAATACTGATAATAACGAAACCCGGCAGGCGTCACCTGCCGGGTTTGCTTATTCCATAAATCGGTTAGAGCCTATTAACTAGATTCGTCTAGCTAATGCTGCTCCCTCCCAAATTGCATGAAGTGCTCTGCGAGCTTGCACAGCGTCACCAATTACATGATAAGGAATGGAGCTTTCCTCCAAGAAGTCCTGAAGGACTTGCTTGTTTAGAGCATGTGATCCAACTGCGATTACTACATAATCAGCTGGCAAACTATGAAGCTCCCCATCTTTTTCTACGATTACGCTATCCTTTTTGATCGCTTTGCATTTGCTGTTGGTCATTAATGTTACGCCGTGGCCATATAGGCTTTCCATTACACAGATTTTACGAAGGATTCCCAGATCATTTGCTACATCGGCTTGCATTTCTACAACAGTGATTTGATTTCCGCGTTCGACCAATAGCTCAGCAACCTCAAGACCGACCAATCCCCCTCCAATAATAACGACTCGACCTTCAGGATGGAATGTTCCCCATAATACATCATGTGAATTCACTACATGACTACTTAGAACACCTTCGATTGGAGGAATCGTAGGGGCTGATCCGACCGCAAGAATGACTTCATCCGGACTAATTTCTCGGATTAGTTCAGGAGTAACCTCCGTATTCATTCGGATTTCTACACCTTCACGTTTAGCAGCTTCCCCCATATTCAGAGCGGCGGCGGCCATTTCTTCTTTACGCGGTGCGGCACCAGCGATATAAAGCTGTCCACCAAGAATGTCGTTCTTTTCGCATAAAATCGGAGAATGCCCACGTCGTTTCAGTGTAACCGCTGCCTCTAATCCGGCTGGCCCACCACCGGCAATAAGTACTTTCTTGGGTGAGCCTGTTGGCTGCAATTCATATTCTCGTTCCCGTCCGGTAGCAGGGTTAAATACACAGCTGATGAAAGGCACACTTGGATTCACGAATCCATCGAAGCAACCTTGATCACAACCCACACATTTTACAATCGTGTCTGCACGTCCGGCTAATGCTTTGTTACAGAATTCAGGATCTGCCAGTTGAGCGCGGCCTATAGCTACAAAATCAGCCAATCCTTCTGCAATAATTCGATCCGCAATCGCTGGATCATTAATACGTCCTACGGCGATAACTGGGATGTTAACCACAGATTTAATTTGTGCTGCGTTATCTACATTGAAACCTACAGGCAGATCGATTGGAGGGACTTCATATTTAATCGCTGCGCCTGCTGGAACCCCACGCGATACATTAATCGCATCAATACCTGCTTCTTCAGCCAGCTTCGAGAAGAGCTTCATATCTTCTAATGTAAGTCCGCCGGGAAGATCCTCGATAGCAGATATTCTCATCAAGATAGGGAACCCGGGCCCAACAGCTTCTCGAATGGCACGAATACAAGCGAGCGGAAAGCGACAGCGATTCTCCCAAGAACCGCCGTACTCATCCTGACGGAAGTTCATGGCTGGGCTTAGAAATTGTTGCGGCAAGTAACCATGACCGGCATGGAATTCCACACTGTCAAACCCCGCTATTTTCGCACGTGAAGCAGCATCTGCGTAAGCTTGGACCATCTCGCTGACTTCGTGATACTCCAGTTCTCGGGGGATTTGTGTCACACCTTCGAAAGGAACAGGGGAGGAGGAGACTTGAATCAGGTTGGGCGTTACTTTCCCTCCATGCCATAACTGAAGACAGCTTTTGCCGCCTGCATCACGAATAGCCTGAGCTAATTGGGTCATACCAGGAATGAATTTATCATCATAAAGGGCTGGAGCATCATCAGAAGCAGCCGTTGGGTGAATGGTCGTTACTTCAACTGTATTTAAGCCGTTACCGCCTTTAGCACGTGCCACATGGTAATCAATCAAGCGCTCGCTGACATATCCACCCGGTGCGTTCATTTTCGTCCCCATGGCTGGTAAAATGACCCGGTTCTTGAGCTCCATATTTCCGATCATACCTGTGCTGAACAAATGTGCGAATTCCATGCAATAACTCCCTCTCTGTACTTAGGTTAGAAATAACTAGGTTATTTTAACCTATATTATCGAACGGGATGACAAAAGTATGTGCATAAAATCACGAAGTATTTGGCACAAATGCAATTCTTGAGGTAAGATAATAAAATGACCGGAAATAAAATCCGGTAGTTCGGAGGATGAATATGGATATTGAAGTCTTGATTTTGGCTCAATTAATGAAAGGGTCAAAGCATGGTTATGAGATTAAAAAAAATATAATTTTCGTGATGAGTAACGATAAAATCGTTAATAATAATTCGCTGTATCCAAAGCTGAAATTGTTTGAAAAGCGGGGGTGGGTGATTAAAAAAACGGAAATGCAGGAACGCCGGCCCAAACGGTATGTGTATTCGATCACAGCCGAGGGAGAGGAGCGTTTTCATACTTGCTTGAACGAATTTTCACTGGAGACTATTCGTTTAGATAATGAATGGTCTATTCGCCTTGCTTATTATGAGCTGCTTGATCTGGAGGCCCGCCGACGATTGCTTGATTATAGAGAGACCTACATGAAAGAGAAGCTGGAACATTTACAGCAGTTATCAAAAGTAGTTGGCAATCGTGAGGACATGGATTACTCTGAGGAACTCTATTTTTACACCCGGAGTATGGTATTGCGGGAGATTGAAATCATAAAGGAGCTTTCAAGTAAACTAGTATCCTATGAAAATATAAAATAAATGCTGACTAACCAGAAGTACTGGCTAGTCAGCGTTTAAGTTCGAGATTATTTTTTAATTTTAATGCCCATGGCTTGTGCAATATTAGTGAATACTTCGGTGTTTTCGTAGACTCCAGTAAACAACTGCGCGTTTTTGCCCATGGCCGTGATAGGAATATCTACAGCTGTATGACCTGAGGTCGTCCAGTCCACAACAAAATTCTGCTTGGAATTAGCGATGGCAAACGGACCATCTTCTTTGGAAATACCGTCACCGGATTCATCTTCAGCGTCTACAGCTTCAATAGAGAATCCACCTGTTTCGTGGTCGGCGAGAACTAGAACAAGGGTATCAGGATTCTTTTTAGCAAAATTTTTGGCGACCTGTACGGACTTATCTAACTCTTGCCCCGCTTTAATCGTCATCTTGGCATTGTTTTGGTGTGCAAATTCGTCAGTACCTTCTTCTTCAACCATCAGGAAAAATCCATTTTTATTTGCTGCAAGCGTATCTATCGCTTTTTTTGTCATTTCAGGCAGGGAGACAACTGGATTGTAGATATCTCCTTCACCCTCTGGTTTTTGCTGAAACATTTCTTCGTTAGCAAATAACCCGAGAAGTTTGCCATTTTTAGCTTTTTGCATCTCTGTTTTGTTCGTTACATAGGAGTATCCAAGCTGTTTAGCTTTGTCTACAAGGTTACCTTGTGTACCTTTACTCTTCTCCGAAGGATCTTCAGCAGGCTCATCTGCAAATTTTCCGGGATTTCCTGCCGGATACCAGAAATCTTCGCCTCCCCCTAGAAGAACGTCAACTTTGCTCTTGGTCAGGAGCTGCAGAGCGATGTCACTTTGTTTAGAGCGATCTTCCACATGTGCACCGAAAGCGGCGCCTGTAGCATCAGTAATTTGACTAGTCGTTACAACCCCTGTGGATTTCCCTGTTTTTTTTGCATATTCCATAATGGTTTGGACGGACTTTTTATCTGCATCCATTCCGATGGCTCCATTATAAGTTTTGATTCCGCTGGCATAGGCTGTGGCTGAAGCAGCTGAATCTGTAACAGGGACATTGGAGCTTGTATGAATTAGCCCAGTATAAGGCATAGAATCCATAGCTAGATTGCCTTTTTCACCTACTGTAGCCAGGCGGATGGCATTGCGCTGGGCAGTTCCCATACCGTCTCCGACAAACAGAATCACATTGCGAGTGTTTGATGAAGCCGCATTGGCTTGATTAGGTGCTTGTGTAGTGACTACGTTGGAAACGAAGAGAGCAGTAGCCGCAGTCGCTACAATTGCCGTCTTCACGCCGTACTTTTTCGGTGATTTCATAATTTCCCTCCTAATGTATGTTTACAACCTCATAATATAGCAATTACATTAAGAGAATGTTTTCTGAGCTTGTAAAAAATGTAAATTGTCGTGGACTTTATTGATTAGATTTGCAGCAGGTAAAGTTTCAAAATAAAATGTATCTAGGTGTAGTGTTACAATAGTTCATATATTCATCTCCAAATACAGATTTTAAATGCTGCTCTTCCTGAAGAATAAGTAAATGTATGGCTGCAATGTTAAGAATGAATATTATAAGTGTTAATGGATTTGGATACATAAGAAACAATCCCAGAAACATGAGATCAAAGCCGACAAAGGCAGCGTTTCTACTAAATTTATATATACCGTGCGTGATAAGTTTTGTTACAGTGGTCTTATCAATCCCAACTCTCCACGAAGTGCGCATGGCAATCATAGCTTGAATAAAAATGAAACAACCGATAGCTGCTACACCAGCACCGATCAACTGAAGCACCGGATTATCAAACGTTTCACCTACTAGAGTAACTATGTATGACTCAAATAAGGAAAACGCAAACCACGTTGCACCCCATACAAAAGTAGTACTCTTAACGAATAGCTCGGTATAACGAATTTCGGCTAATTTTTTACCTTTTGCTAATACATTTCCTTTAATATGGTTCTTCTTGTATAGGATAACGAGCTTTAAAAGGTAAGAAATAAGAAAAATGCAAAAAAGAATTAGAGATAGGATATTTTTAAGATCACTCATTGTATTTCCTCCTCATCAATACATATGAATGATTGCTCATATGTTTGCTTATATCTTATTTCCTGATACTGTGCATGTCAACCAAATATTAATGTAGGAGGATATGGTGTATACATCCAAGTATAAAAGATGGTGGTTATGGATCCTGATTATAGCGGGTATAGCATTAGTAAGTACTGGAATCGGAATGCTGGTTAAACCAACGGGGTTATCAACATATACATCAAAAGAGTATAGGGTCACTTTGAAGTACCCCTCCGAATGGGTAGTGAATTCAGAATATGATGAGAAGTATCAGGGGAACGACGGATTTTTTCAATTATCCGCAATTTCTGGAGAGGGGTTGTCCATCGATGATATAGCAAAGATGGATGCTGCTCATCAACGCAAGCCTTATGGCTCTGATCCGCAAATCATTGCGCTAAAATTACAGGGGCAGAAAGCAAAGGAAGCAGAGGTACGGTTGATTATACCTTCTGCTGACCAGGAAGAGGAATGGAATCACCAGGCCGCGATGATTATGAAATACCCAGAAGCGGTGAAAATAGGAGATTCCGTGTACAATTATTTTATTGTGTGGGCGGATAAGGAGCATGTAGAGGAGATTGGTCAGACCGTATTATTTACCGGGAAATTATAAAGCATATGGGCACGAAGGAAATCTAATGGCTTATCTGTTGGTATCTCTAAGAAATAATCCAACTGCCATTTTTGCGTCTTTTGAGCCTGACGACTTGTGGGATGATCCCATGGTGGGTACACACGGATTGCTCTTTTTCCACCCTCACCTTTTTTTGATAATATATCTTGATTCCCTAGTACAGCTTTTGGAAATACAAATTGACCAAAGTTATTCTCTTTGCGTGTACATATAACGAAGAGATCGGCAGGATCGGAGATATCATAGGGTTGAATCGGTCCATCTCCTATTCTCTCCCATAACGTCACAAACTGTCCGATCTTTGTAGGTGTGATTTTTGCAACACGGAATCTTATGGATAGTGCGTTTAAATTAAACATATACGCTCCATATTCAGCATTATGTGATTCATGAATGGGCTCAGAGCAATCAAGATTGCACGGGGTATACACAAGTTCCTGGGTAGCAAGTAGATCACTATGAATGATTTCTGAAAAGTTTTGATTGTTAACTTTCATCTGTTCAAATCTCCCGGTTGAGTTCCATGGAAACTCCTAATGCTCACTATCTTAATGCAAGATTAGCGAGTTCACAAGCGAGGATAGAGCAGATGTTCTGGCGTCGTTTCATTTTGAAGTATACTCAGGAAAGTGAAGAGGCATTGCAGAGATCTATAGGAGGAATGAAACCATGGGAAAAAATGTGAAATTGCTTTATTGCATTCTGGGAAGCGCTGTACTTGCTTTATTGAATAACCCTACCCTTAGTTACGCTAAACTTGGAATGTTCAGAAGTGGTTATGGAGGAAGTATATTTGGGGAGTTGTTTGTTTTAATTATTGATTTCTTGTCATTGGTTGGATTTCTTTTATTAATATTGTTTTCCATTAGGCTAATCATTAATAATTTGAGTTTCAAGGAAAAGAAAAGTAAATAAATAATAGTTTAGTCATCTATGGAGGAGTAGAAGCTTTGGATATCAAAAATAAACAAGTTGAAGAGCGGTATTGTCCTTTATGTAAAGAATTAAATCAATGTGGTGCTGACAGTGGTAATTGTTGGTGTTTTCATACGGAAATTCCTACAGAGCTACTGGAACGGGTACCGATAGAACTAAGAGATAAAGCATGTATCTGTCAAAGTTGCGTAGAGGCGTTTAAAAAACATGAATCAGAAATTTAACGAACTCAAGGCGAAAACAGTAATTACTTTGTGTATACTTAAATAGTAATATAAAAAACAGAGGGGGGACACAGATGAGGAAGCAAATAATTGCAGTTGATATGGATGACACGATATGCCATCTAGTCAAACGAGCTATATACCATAACAACAATGATTTCCCCACTCAT
>RCUU01001170.1_pt1 | contig 12949 bp, 12 predicted proteins | sample 2166211 | NCBI WGS metagenome assembly RCUU01 (sample SAMN09932620, study PRJNA488358) | compost metagenome | feature: garden; material: soil; isolation source: compost soil in phenylacetic acid-enriched culture | place: Germany: Experimental Botanical Garden Goettingen | collected 2016-01-27
GAGGTATGAAACAGACGCATGGATGACCTGTTGGTGTCGAGTCGAGCAAGCGGGGGCTTGGCGTGAATGATGGGCTTCGCGGAGCCGGGTATGGTAACCCAAGGCAGTACGGCAGGGCAGTTGCTGCCCGCAGGTAAGTGCGAGTGCCGGTTATTTTGTAACTCCCTGATTCTGCGGGGCCCTGTGGGAGCGGGTTCACTCTCGACCAAGGGCAAAGCCCTTGCCAGGCGCATATTTTGCCGCAAAGTGGCGCCGTTGCTGAGTTGGCGTTCCATCTCGACGATGGGTACTTGCGTGCTGTGTAGGAAAGCGAGAAATCACCCGGTTTCTCGGTCCTACAAACGCACATTTCCCTCAACATATCGTTCATTGTTAGCCCCTCGATCATTGCCCTAACCTCCGAGCGCTTCGAGCATTCAAGGACAATGCAATGATCATGGACTTGGCCGAGCGCCTTACGCCGCAGCATCGCCGACTGTTCAAGTTTCATCATTTGGCTGACCCCGACCAGCCTCTGCTGCTGGAATGTTTCAAGGGCGCCGAAGGCCTTTCGCAGCCGTTCGCCTACGAGCTGCTGTTGATCTGCGACGGGCCGCACCTAGCGCTCAAGTCGATGATCGGCCAGCAGGTGAGCATCGAGATCGAACTGGCCGATGCCGCGCCGCGCTTCATCAACGGCTACCTCACCCGCTTTGCCAGTCTGGGTAGCGATGGCGCCCTGGACCGCTACAGTGCGATCCTGAGCCCTTGGCTGACGATGCTCATTCACCGCACCGACACGCGCATCTTCCAGAACTGCACGGTCGCAGAGGTGCTCGCTGACGCTTTCGCCCTGTATCCACGCTACGTTGCCTATGCGCTGCGCTTGAGTCGTGTGCACAAGCGCTACACCTACATCACCCAATACCGCGAAAGCGACCTCAACTTCGTCCAGCGCCTGCTGGATGAAGCAGGGCTGTTTTACTTCTTCGAGCACAGTGCTGAAGCCCACACGCTGATCATCTGCGACGACTCCACCTTGCTCGACGTGCTCCCCGAGCAAGCGCAAATCCGCTTCCACAGCGCCTCGGTCACCGAAACCGCCGACTCGATCACCCAGTGGTGCGGTCATCGCCAGTTGCAGGCCGGCAGCATGGCCGCGCAGACCTTCGACTACCGCCAACCGCGCAACCGCCTGCCGGTGGCCATGCGCAGCCTGAACGAGCAGGGCGCCGTGCAGCGCTTCGAGGTCTACGACCCCGGCCAGTACACGCACAGCACATATGACGAAGGCGAGGCGTTGTTACGGCGACGCATCGAAGCACTGGAACTGCGCGGCAAGCAGTTCGAAGGCGCCAGTAACTGCCGCGCCATGAAGCCCGGCTACGCCTTCGAGCTGCTGCAGCACTACGCCCACGACCAGGGTGCCGTCGAAGACCGCCAGTTCCTGCTGATGAGCGTGGAAAGCGAAGGCCACAACAACTACCTTACCGGCCAGCAGGCCAGCTACTTCAACACCTTCAGTTGCGTGCGCAAGAAGATCCCGTTCCGCCCGCAGCTGAGCACGCCCAAGCCGACCATCGCCGGCCCGCAGACCGCGATCATCGTCGGCCCACCGGGTGAGGAGATCTTCACCGACGAACTGGGCCGGGTGAAGATCCAGTTCCACTGGGACCGTAATGGCAAGTACAACGACCACAGTTCGTGCTGGGTGCGCGTCGCCCAATCCGGTGCCAGCGGCGGCTTCGGCAGCATCCAGATCCCGCGTGTGGGCGACGAAGTGGTCGTGGTGTTCCTCGACGGAAACCCCGACCGCCCGCTGATCATGGGCAGCCTGTACAACAGTACCAACACCCCGCCATGGTCGCTGCCGGCGAACAAGACCCAGAGTGGTTTCCTGACACGGTCGATGAAGGGCAAAGGGTCGAATGCCAACTTCTTCCGCTTCGAAGACAAGGCTGGTGCTGAGCAGATCATCATGCACGCCGAGCGCAATCTGGATACTGAGGTTGAGGCAGATGACAGTCTCAAGGTGGGCGGGAATAGAACTATCACTGTCGAGGGCAGACATTCCGAAACCATTAAGCTGGAAACCAGTATTGCGGTGGAGGAGGGCTCGTATTTTGTGACGGTGGACCAGGGTGAGGTAAAAATAAAAGCGGCCAAGTCAATCACCTTGGAGGTGGGAAAAAGCACGCTTGTAATGAACTCGGATGGCACGATTACACTGTCAGGCGTCTCCGTGGATGTTGCCGGTAGCGAAATAATTAATTTGAACAAGTCTTGATTAGCGACAAGGAAAAGTCTTATGCGTAGAAATATCTACGACCGATTATCTGAACGGCGTGAACGCGAAAAGCGCCTTGAGCGTGAGCGTCTCGAAGCTGAGATTTTGAATGAGGAGGCTGTTCCGCAAAAGCGATTCTTTACCAATGAAATCAGCTTTCTTAGACCGCAAGCTTTAAAGGATAAGACCTTTCACGTTTTCTCATATACTGATAGTGGTCCAAGCCCTCTGTCGATTGTTATCGGAAGGTCGCAGGTTGGAACTGAATCGGACATTGAGGTCCTCAGTCAACAACTCCTTGATGATATAAGTAAGTCACTGCCGCATCTGCAGTGGCTCGATTATCCCACTCCGGTGGAAATTGCCTGGGTGAATGCGAGGCGCTTGGAGTATAAATGGCGACAGGAAGGGCGGCCAGTTCATCAAATACAGTTTATTTTTGTCGCGGAGGATGAGTGCGGGCTTCACTTATTGTTGCAGATAACAGCGACGAGTAATTCCCTTAGAGGTATGCCTGTAGAAGAGCGGTGTCTTTTTGATTCGATCGTAGAGAGTGTGCAGCTCAGAAATGTAAATGATTGCGAGCGAGTGGTGGGCGCTGGTGAGTGAAGCTGCGCGTGTAGGAGACTCAATTGAGCACAGCTCAGCGCTAACCGGATTATTAACTGGGTTGGCGATTGGTGCTATTGGCGCGGCATTAGTTGTAGGGACCGGAGGGTTGGCAGCGGTTGCCTTTGTCGGGGCAGGGGCGGCGCTAGGGGCTGGGGTCGGCCAAGTCATTGGAGGGCTCGATTTTTTTACTTCTGATGCTGGGAAAATTTTTTCTGGCTCAGTGAATGTGTCTATAAATAACTTGCCTGCGGCAAGGGCGCACACTGATACAGTAGGATGTGATGAGCACTCTGATAGCCCTAAAATAATCGCTCATGGGTCAATGGCAAGCTGGAGAGTACCGGGTACTACCGTTATGACAGCCTGGGTCGGCGGATTGCCAAGCTGGCTGAGATCAATGGCCAGGTCGAGCAGAAGCGCTTCCTCTGGCAAGGGCTGAGGATGCTGCGCGAGGAAACGCCTGGGCAGAGCATCCTGTACCTGTACGAGCCGGGTAGCTATGCGCCGTTGGCGCGGGTCGATCAGGCGGAAGGGGAGGAGCAGAAGCATTATTACTTCCATACTGACCAGATTGGTACGCCGCTGGAGGTCACGGACAGTGACGGTAAGATCGTCTGGCAGGCGACGTATCGCTCGTGGGGTGCAATAGAGAGTCTGTCCATCAAGGAGATTGAGCAGAATCTGCGGTTCCAAGGTCAGTACTTTGATAGCGAAACGGGACTGCACTACAACACGTTCCGGTACTATGGTCCTGAGATAGGGCGATTTATAACCCAAGACCCAATTAGCTTGGGCGGGGGATGGAATCTTTATAAATATGCCAATAATCCAGTTGTTTGGATTGACCCCTTTGGATTGGATGCATTAAGCACTCTTGCCGAGCGTGGTTATTTTGGTGTAACTAAAACGCTAGGTGGTGGGCTAGATTACTCTGGTAGCAATGCGCTTTATGCGAGAAGTTCAGGGGTCAACCCCATAGTGACAATTGAATATACAGGAGATTATGTTGAGGACTTTGAGGCTGCAAACAAAGTGGCCGAATTGAATCAAAAAACCACGCCGCGAGGCTATGTGTGGCATCATGTGGATGACTATAATCCTAAAACCAATAAAGGCACTATGCAATTAGTGGAACAGAGGGCTCATCAAGGTGTTCCTCATAATGGAGGAGTATCTCAATATAAAGCTGCAACCGGAAAAGCTTATACATTCCCAGCCAGAAAACCAGTGGCAACGAAAAAAGCAGGAGGAATTTCATGTTAGATCTTGAAGAGTCTGAATCCAGTATTGATGTCGGTGATTTTTCAGAAATTGAAACTTTGGCAAATGGAAAACTTCCGATCCTATTTAAGGAAATTTATCTTAGGAACAATGGCGGCTTTCCCAGGATTACCGAGGTGGAAGGTGATGAATATGTATTTAGTATAAATGGTTTCAATTCGGTAAAATTTGGGGAGCTACCGATAGAAAAATTAATGCAAGAATATAATGCTCAAGATAAGGCTCTGCATGGCTATGTGCCTTTTGCATATGACAATGGCGGCAACAGCTTCATGCTTTCTCTGAGGGAGGAAGACGCTGGAGCTGTATATTTACTAATTCAAGATGGTCTGCAAATGGAGAGGGTTTGTGCGAGCTTTGATGATTTCGTAAATTCGCTGCGCATTGGGTGAGGTAGTTATTTTATTAAGGCGAGGTTCAGTTGTGACAGTGCTTGATTCAATCGCTTAGCAAGAACTGCTTATGGGGCTGATAGATGTTACGGCAATCGAAGTTGAACCGGAGTGCGTGGAGGTTTTCGCTCGGTTTGATTCTGCTAAACAGCGTGCGCCTGAACTGTGCTTTGACTTTGCCGAGGCTTACAAGCAGGCTGGACTGACAAAGGCTCAAGTGAAATCAATAGGAAAATACACTTGGCACCACTTGGACGATCTCGATCCTGTGACGGGCAAAGGTACTATGCAGTTAGTAACGCAGTCTGCTCACGAGGCTTCGTTGCCGCATACTGGTTCAGTCGCGCAATTCGAAAAATATTTTGGTTTGCCTTCTGGATCTTATGGGACACCTGAAGCTGTAGCTATCTCACAGGATAAGGGTTGGCTAAAAGGTCGCCCACAGAAAGCAACATTTACAACTTGTTGAAGATTCTATAATGGATGACTTTAAGCTGTTTGATTCTGGTGCTCTCGTCTCGATATTAGAGATTGATAGCCTTGAGTCTGAAATTGGCATAAAATTTCCAGCAGACTTCAGGGAGCTTTACCTGTCTTTCAATGGAGGTACTCCGAATCGGGAGTTTTGGGCGGGCGATGAAAATTATGAACCGATTAGAATTGAAGATTTTAAAAGCATCGCCAGCGCTGAAACCGTTGACAAAGACGAGACTAAATACATAGGCGGATGCTTCAGTTTGATGGTGCATAGGAACGTATTGCCAGCACATTTGGTACCTTTTGCCGTTGATGAGGCAGGTAATTTTATTTGCCTTGATAAAGAAGAAAGTAGTGTTATTTATTTTTCGGTTGATGTTTTTCAGTCGGATATTGACATGCGCATAAATCACATTAACGCTCAAAAGATGTTGTCCTCTTCGTTTCGTGTGTTTATTGACTCCTTGGCTGGTGAGGATGAGGTCGATCAGTAGATTCCTTGAGGGGCGTGCATATTAGGTCATTAGATGATTGAAATGAAAATGATGATCGACAAGTTGTCTGGTACGCCTGCACTTATTCCCGGTGCATCCGAAGAAGATTTGGAGTTATTTGTTCAGCGCTGTCAGTTGGCGTTGCTTGCTATGCCGCCCTCAGAGTATCTGGAGCTATTAGGTGTTTGTAATGGGGTAGCGGAGAATGGCGTATTTTTGTATTCAACTCACCGAATTCCATTTTCGGATTGTGCCGGTGAGACCAATGATTTTATAGAGATGAATTTGAATTGGCGTGATTTGGGATGGATGAAGGATTACTTGGTTTTTGGAGAGAGTGATATGGATGTGTATGTGCTGGAAATGCCCTCTAAAATATACCAGGTGAGGGATCGCCAGGTCTTCGATAATATTTACTATGAGTTTTCAACATTTAATGAGATGGTAAGTCATATGTTTGGCTTGATGGCGGTCGGGTGAGTTTTGAAGGGTGGCTTTCCATTTGCTGATAGAGTGCGATCCAGGAACTCCACCTGCTACAAGATGGGGCTAAATTTGCCGTGGCATCTCTGGCTCCATGAAAAAAACTTGCGCCTCCTGGGTTTGAGGTTACGAGACATCTACATGCGGATCACATTGTTCCGATGAAGGAAAATACAAAAATGGAAGGTTTTTCTCGATTGGCTTCGAGGATCAAGTAAAGGTGTTAAACTATGAGTCAAACTTCCAAGGGTTGAGTGAGGTGGTAAATACCTAAAAGGGGGAGGTCATTTGGCGAGTGGGGGTTATATCAAAATGGAGATATTCCTGTTGATCCAGCGTTTCGTTCTCCATGATTGATAAGGCTGCTAAATTGGGTCGGAACTGCAGCAGGTCAATAGTTTGCCTTCGGGGTATTGAGGTGTATGAGAATGAATTGGCCTGAGTCTTTGAGGCGGCGTATTGTAACCGAGCTAAAAGGTTATGATGTATATTTTTCACCTGGCGATGTCCCTGTGGATATCGATTTTCCCAAGCAGTGGCGTGGATTTGGCTTTCTAAATAGTGGGAAAAAACATATTCCTGCGGAATGGGCTGAGTTTTCCGAACTTTTGCCTTGGGTAAGCGCGTGGCTAGAAAAATGTGTGTTAGGAACGGTTTTGGCTGTGAGTGATCGCCCATACCTCATGTATGCATATAGTGAAGGTGGTGATTTATGCTTCTATATGGGCGGGGCTCCACTAGGCGTTGAAGGGTCAGGTTTCGATGGTTATCCTAGTTTTCCTGCGAGCTTCCGGCAGTTTTATTCAAGATTGCATAATGGTTTTGGATTCTATATTGGTTGCACTATGGGGCTGTCGAGGTTGGAGGACTTTGTTGCTGTCAAGGAACTGTGCGATGAAGATTACCCAGCACTCCCTGATATGGTGGCGGTATTTTCTAGCGGCGCTGGTGATTATTTGGCTTTGGGGAATGGCTCACACAAGGGCCAGGCTTTTATCTGGTGGCATGAGAAACCAGAAAACCCGACAGAAGGAATCGAATTATGGGATGTGATGGATTCGTGGATGTCTATTTTTTTGGAGAGCTCCGACTCTAACGAATAATAAAGTGGAAAAAGGCGGTAAAGTAGCGAATGCAGGTGGCGAGAAGGTTTATAGGGATAATTCAAGGTTAACCATAGAGCAATGTCTGTAATTACAATTGTCATGGAGGGGGGTGGGGTTTCAGCTTCAGTCCTTATGAAACTCCATCGCGTACTTGGTGTCCCATTGTTGCAGTTGAAATCAACGATTCTGGCGCATGAGCCAGTATTAGAGTTGGAAATTTTTGACGGCGACTACCACGATCATGCAAAAATGATTCGATCAGTTTGTGCTGTGCTAACTGCGGAAAAAGTAGATGCGTCTTATTACGAAATTCCCTATGGTCAGCAATATGTAGGGAACCCCAAATTATCCATTTGGAAAATCGATTCAAGTCTGGTGGAGGGTATATTGAGTGCGGCTGATGATGAGGTGGAGCGACAGCTCAATAGTTAGTTTAATAGGGGGTATACGAAGTTCCTCAGCGGCACCCGCGTTCACCTGCACTACGACAACCCGCTGGGTCGCCTGAGCGACATCAATCGTGTGGTGAACAACGAGTTTCTGATCGCGCCGATCTGGAAGCCTTGAGTGTTTCGTGACTTGGTTCTCGCTTTGCGGGAGGTATCAAGCTTGCCCTCAAAGGCATGCTGATTTACCCTCCGAACCGGCCATGATCATGGCTATTCGACACTCACGGACGACGATCACAGGAGTCACCAATGGAAGGCATCCCACAAACTCAATCCACCCCAGATAACCTCAAGCCAAAATGGCGGGAGCGTTTCGCTTTCTTCGATCAGTACGGCGCACCCACCTCCGAGCCTTACAAAGCCGCTTTCCGCGCCTTGCCATTTGGCAAGAAGCTGCTGATCAACAACAACTTCATCGCCTTTTTCTTCGGCCCGATCTACTGGTTCGTGCTGGGGTTGTGGAAGAAGAACCTGGTCATGCTGGCCATCATGATCGCCATCGGCGTTCTCCTGAGCTACTACGAGATCGCGACGGGTAGCGAAATCCCGCGCCCGGTGGATAACGGCATCAGCATGGCGTTTGCGTTTCTGTACAGCTTCCTGACCAACCGTGCCTACTACCTGAAGCAGACCAAAGGGCAGCAGGGCTGGAACCCGTTCGAGGGGCAGCGGTTCATCTGAGCCGTCAGCCAGTTCAACCGGTGCTCGCAGGTTGATGAAGCCCTGATCACGGTCTCTGTAGGAGCGGCCTTGTGTCGCGAAAGGGCCGCAAGGCGGCCCCGGCGATTTTGCGGTGATGCGCAGATCCTGGGGGCGCTTTGCGCCCCTTTCGCGACACAAGGCCGCTCCTACAGGGGCCGCGCTTGTCTTGGGGCTGTGTAGTCAGTGCCGGGTGATATCCCCGGTTTGCCGGTGCAACAGCAACTCGGCCAGGGCCTTGGTCATCTGTACGTGATGCACCGCGTTGACCAGCATGTTGATGCCGGGCTCGCCGGCATTGGCGCAGATGTATTCGTCCAGCGAGTCTTCGATGCCGGCCATCAGCTGGAGGGTGTGGATCAGGGCGTCAACCGAGGGTGTGTCCTGGTTGATGGTGTAGAAGGGGCGGGCCGTTAGTTTTACGGGTGGATCGGGCACGAGTTTCTTCATGGCGTATTCCTCTGAAGGAGAAGGGAACTGCCACCTGAATCTTTCTCACGGATTGAGGGTGGCAGCCGTACGCGGGGTGAGAAACCGAGGAGAAATACGCAAAGACTCGGCCAGGCCAAGGCCCGCCCACGTACGGCCACCATAGAGGTGCTGCGTAAAATCTCTGTCGGGTTCTCACACCCGGTCACCGAAGCGACCCGGAAACGTTATCCGTGAGGTGTTTCCCCGACAACAGCGATAGTTCGGCAGCGCGCGTAGGATAATTCCTAAGCGGGTTGATTCTGAAGCATTGGGTTGCAGGTTCAGAAATATCTTACGGTGGCACCGGCTGCGCCGGTGTTCGCGGGCACGCCCGCTCCCACAGGTACTGCGCAAGGTTCTCGGCGGGCGCGGTCACTGTGGGAGCGGGCATGCCCGCGAAGAGGCCCGCACAGGCAACCACTTACTTGGGATAGAGCGGCGGCAGGCTGCCGTTCTCGCCCGCTGGCAACAACACCTGCTCAGCCGGCGGAATCGTGCCGATTGCCCGCCACAAATCCTCACCCTGCCAATACTGGCCGCTCTCGCTATACAGCGCCCCGTTCAACCCATCCAGCGCATCCGACAACGGCACGAACCGCGCCGCCATCTCGGCCAGGGTCTCCGGCTGCTGGCGCGCCCAGGCGTCCAGCGCCTGGCGGGTTGCCTGTGGGTCGTTGGCCTGGCACGCGCGCTTGAGATCATCCAGCAAGGTACGCGGGCTCGGCCCGGCCTGCGCGGCGCGCAGCACCGCTGGCTGCGAGCGGGCGCGCCACCACAGGGCAAAGCCCAGCAAGGTGGTGAGGGCGAACACCAGGGTGGCCAGCTGCCAGGGCCACAGCAAGCTGCTGGCACTGCTGTTGTCGCCAACCGGGGTGTCGGCGCTCAGCGCCGGGTTGTCCTGCACGTTCAGCGTGCGCGCCGGCAGGCTGCTGTGCTCCAGGTGGTCTTCGCGGGTGTTCCACCAGGCCACTTCCAGCGCCGGCAGGGCCAGCGTACCGCTGTGGGTCGGCACCAGGGCTTCGCGCTCTTCGCGGTTGGCGGTCATGCCGCGGTCGTTGATTTCGTTGCGCAGCAGCGGCTGGTCGGGGTAGCGGCGCAGGCCGGTGATTTCGGTGGCTGGCAGCGGCGGCAGCTGGGTGCTGGACAAGCCTTCGGCACGCAAGGTGATGTTGCGGGTCAGCGAGTCGCCAATCTGCACCTGCTGGTTGCCAGGGTCGGGGTTCCAGTGCTCTTCCAGGGTCAGGCTGCGGGCCGGTAGCCATGGCACGCCAGCAGGCCAGGCCGCCGGAATCGGCCGTACGGCCAGGCGCAATGGCAGCGAGCTGACCTGCACCTGGTGGCCCGCCCTGGCTGTGCCATTGGCTTGTGGGGCTTGGTCCGGGCTGGCGGCGGCGGTGGCGGTGAAGGTCAGTGGCGGGATTTCGAGGGTGCCGCTTTGCTGGGCATACACGGCATAGCGGGTTTCGATCACGCCGTGGCGGACGCCGTTGATTTCCTTTTCATAGGTGCGCGATTCACCCAGCGGTTCGACTTTGGCGTTTTCCAGTTGCAGCGGGCTGAGGCTGCTGTCGTCGTACAGTGCCACCGAATGGTAGATGCGCAGGGTGAGCACAGCCTGGGCCTGGACGTAGACCTCGCTGCTGTCGAGCGTGGCTTCGATGAACACCTGCGAGGCACTGTCCTGGCGGCTGGCATCGGCCTGCAGCACTTGCAGTTCGATGGCCTGGCTGTGCGACTGGCCCAGTTGCAGTTCGGGGATGCGCAGGCTGCCGCTGCGCCGCGGCAGCAGGGTGATGATCCAGCGGGTGCTGGCGCGGGTTTCGCCGTCAAGGCTGTGCAGGCTGTTCAGCTGGCGCGTGCCGCGCACTTCGAAGTCACCCTCCAGCGCGCGCAGGTCGGGCTTGCCGAACTGGGTGACGTCCTGGCTTTCCAGGGTCAGCTCCAGGCTTTCGCCAGCTTCCAGGCGGGTACGGTCGACGCTGGCCTGCAGCAGCGGTTCAGCCTGGGCCAGCACGGCCCACAGCAGGGTGAGGAGAAAGACGCCGAGGCGACTCATCGTGGGGTTTCCTGATGCAATTGCTGTTCATACCAGAATTTGCGCCGCAGCAGCTCCGCCGGGTTGTCGGGGATCTCCCGCAGCCATTGTTCCAGGGCCTGGCGCTGTTCGGCATCGAGGCTGGTCGATACCGGGCGCTGCGGCGGCTGGATGACGCTGTCATCCGCGCCCGCTTGGTTGCCGGGCGCTACCTGGCTGTTGCTGCTACCTTCGCCGGGCTGTTCGGCGCTGGCTTGTTCGTCGTTGCCGGGCGTGCCCTGGGCCGGGCTGCTGGCCGAGCTGCTGTTGCCTTCGGTTTCGCTGCCGGGCGTGCCTTGGGCATCGCTGCTGGCCGGTTGTTCCTCGGCCTTGGCTTCGCGCTGTTGCAGCAGTTGCTGCACCAGGGCCTGGTTATCCAGCGCCGCTTGCAGGTCGGGCTGGCGTTCCAGGGCTTGTTCGTAGGCGTCCAGGGCGGCTTCCAGTTCACCGCTATGGGCCAGGGCATTGCCTCGATTGTAGTGGGCGGCGGCAGTGTCGCCTTGGGAAAAGGCTTCGGCGGCGCCAGCATAGTCGCCCGCCTGGTACAGGGCCATGCCGCGCCATTGCGGGTCCTGGAACTGGCGCGCGGCACTGGCCGGGCGGTTCTGCTCCAGCAGGCGCTGGCCTTGCTGGTCGGGGCGCAGCCACAGGTCGTTGAACTCGAAGGCCTGGCTGGGCTGGGGCAGGGCCAGCAGCAGCGGCAGGCAGAACAGCCAGCCGCGTCGGCCGGCACAGGCGGCCAGCAGCAACAGCGGCAGCAGCAGCCAGTAACCCTGGTCGGCCCAGCTGTCCAGTTGCAGGGTCTGGCCGTCATTGCGCCCGGCGCGCGGGTTGTCGAACAGGCCCAGGCCACGCAGGTCGAGGTCGTCGATGCGGGCATGCCGGTAGCGCCCGCCGGTGCCGCTGATGAAACCCTTGAGGCTGGCGCTGTCCAGGCGTGGCAACAGGATGCCGCCCTGGTCGTCCTTGAGGTATTCGCCATTGGCCTGGCGCACCGGTGCGCCTTCGCGGCTGCCGATGCCCAGCATCAGCAGGCTCGGGCCCTGGCGGCCGAGGGCCTGGGCGATGCCTTGGCGCTCTGGGGCGCTGAGCGATGAGCCGATCAGCAGCAGGCGGCCCTGGCCCAGGCCGCTCTGGGCCAGCAGGGCCAGGCCTTTTTGCACGGCCAGGTCGGCGCGCTGGCCGGGTTTGGGCATGATCGACGGGTCGATCGCCTCGAGCAGGTTGCGGCTGGTGGCCAGGTCATCGGACAGTGGCACCAGGGTGTGCGCGGAGCCAGCGTAGACCACCAGCGCAGTCTGGCTGTCGCGGCGGTGCTCCAGCAGGTCGAGGATTTTGCGCCGCGCCTGCTCCAGGCGGTTGGGCGGGCTGTCCTCGGCGAGCATCTGCGGGGTCAGTTCGAGCAGGATCACCAGCGGGTCGGCCGGGCGTTGGCGGCTTTCTTCCACGCGCTGCCAACTGGGCCCGAGCAGGGCCAGGATCACCAGCGCCCAGGCCAGGCCCAGCGCCACCCACGGCAGCTTGCTGGTGCTGCCGCTGCCACCGCCGAGCAGTACGCCATGGAACGCCGGCGGCAGAATCATCTGCCAGCGCCCGGCGCGCTTGCGCCGGTGCCACAGTTTGTACAGCAGCCAGGCGAGCAGGGGCACGGCCAGCAGCCAGAGCGGGCGCAGCCATTCGGGCCACAGTTCGATCATCGCCGCCTCCTCAGGCGCAGGCGCTTCAGGCGCTGGCGCCATTCCGGGTGCGGTTGCAGGAAGCGCGGCTTGCGCAGCAGGCGGTGCAGCAGGTTGTCGGGCCATTGCACGGCCAGCACCAGCAGCACGCTCAGCAGCAAGGCCAGGGCCAGGGGCCAGGCATACAGGGCCTTGGCCGTGCGCGCCTGGGTCGGTTGCTGGGCCACCGGTTCGAGCTGGTCGAGGGTGTCGCCGATGGCGTCCAGTTCGGCGCCGTCATGGGCGCGGAAGTAGGTGCCGTGGGTGATGTCGGCAATTTCCTTGAGCGAGGCTTCGTCCAGGTCCAGGCTCGGGTTCAGGCCGAGCAGGCCAGGGGTGCCACTGGCTTCGGGGTTGGCGCCGATGCCGATGGTGTAGATGCGCACGCCTTCCTGGGCGGCCAGGCGGGCGGCGGTCAGCGGGTGGATCT
>RCUU01001173.1_pt1 | contig 12937 bp, 8 predicted proteins | sample 2166211 | NCBI WGS metagenome assembly RCUU01 (sample SAMN09932620, study PRJNA488358) | compost metagenome | feature: garden; material: soil; isolation source: compost soil in phenylacetic acid-enriched culture | place: Germany: Experimental Botanical Garden Goettingen | collected 2016-01-27
GCGCAGTCATGGACAGTAGGGATTGGGGAACATTTTTGCTTCCGTATGAACAAGCAGTTGAAGAATTGAAAGTCAAATTCAAAACCATGCGTTCAGAATTGAAAAAACGTGAAGAATACGCACCGATTGAGTTCGTAACGGGACGGGTTAAGAAACTGACAAGTATTTTGGACAAAGCAAAACGTCTGAATGTTGCGATGGAGGATCTTGAGACAGGCATTGAAGATATAGCAGGTATTCGCATTATGTGCCAGTTCGTTGAGGATATCCGCCGGGTAGCGGAATATATTCGGATGCGCAAGGATTTGAAGGTGCTATATGAAAAGGATTATATTACAAACTATAAAGAGAGTGGGTACCGGAGCTTTCATATGATCGTGGAATATCCGGTTCAGACTGCGCTCGGGCAAAAAATTGTTCTTGCGGAGATTCAAATTCGTACACTTGCTATGAACTTCTGGGCAACAATCGAGCATTCACTAAATTATAAGTATAGAGAGAGTTTGCCTGAAGAGATGCGAGCGCGGCTCAAAAAAGCGGGCGAAGCGGCCTTTGTACTGGATAATGAAATGTCCAGCATTCGTCAGGAAATTCTTGAAGCGCAAAAAACCTTCGAGGATGATGCGAACATCGTTACCCAGCTGTTGCATGCTATCCATCAATTGTACTTCTTTCATCTGGTCAGCGAAGCGATTGCTTATCAGAATCGTTTTAATGAATTATGGGAAAAGAAGGATATGGAAGGCATCAAAGATTTGCTTACAGAGGTTAAGGCCTTAATTAAAGCGAATAAAAAGGTTGAGGAACCAGGCGATGAGCTATGAGCCGCTGTACGTGGCGTTTCTGATTTATTTCAACAGGGATCGGGATTATTTTGAATGTCATGAGGTGCTGGAAGAGCTTTGGCTCAAGCTTGACAAGGAACCGTTATACAAAGGACTGCTTCAGGTTGCTGTTGGTTTATATCATTTTCGGAACGGGAATGTAACCGGAGGTAGAAAGATGCTCCGATCAGCTTGCCAGCGGCTTGCTCTATATCCTCATGACAGCCTTGGCATTGATTTGGGCAAGCTGCTGAGAGAGGCTGCTGCGTATGCCGATGCACTGGATGATTACAGCACGCATCAGATACCATATTATGATCTATCGATTGATGTGGACGATCCAGAGCTAAGGGCAGAGATTGAAGCGGCTTCAGCGTTAATTCAGCCGAACATTCCCCAGCGCAGGGGACCTCAAAGAGGGGCCAAGCACGAAGCTGCCATGCGGTCGAAGAATCAGCGTTCAAATTGAATTAGTGTGACGAACTTATAAATAACCTTAAGTTAAGCAGTACTTCCTATTGAGGGAGGTACTGTTTTTATATGGAGAGAAGGGTTGCTGAATAGCTTCGGGATCTCGACTCGAAGTATGATACAATATTGACATATCGTAATACGGAATATTGAAAGAATGGAAGGTACAACATGGCCGTGCAATTACCCCTCGCTTTTCTGGAACGAATGCATACCCTTTTGAGAGAGGAATATGATTCCTTTTTATCATCGTATGATAAACCCAAGTACGTAGGCATTCGGGTGAATACTCTCAAAATTGAAGTGGACGAATTTCTGGAAATATCCCCATTTGAACTAAAACCGATACCATGGTGCACAACAGGATTCTATGTAGATGAGAAAGTGAAGCCTGGCAAACACCCGTATTATCATGCAGGCTTGTACTATATTCAGGAGCCAAGCGCGATGTCTCCGGCCGAAGCGTTGAATGTGGAGCCGGGAGATCGGGTACTGGATTTATGCGCAGCCCCAGGCGGCAAGTCTACGCAAATAGCGGCCAAGCTGCAGGGCAAGGGGGTGTTGGTTACAAATGACATCAGCGCAGATCGCACGAAAGCGTTGGCGAAAAATATAGAGCTGTACGGGGTGAGAAACGCGGTGGTGCTGAATGAGACACCGGAGCGAATCGCGAAGTCTTTTCCGCATTATTTTAATAAAATCGTCATAGATGCACCCTGCTCGGGCGAAGGAATGTTCCGCAAGGACGAAGATATGATCCGTCAATGGGAGAAGCATTCGGTCGCCAAGTGCACGTTAATGCAGCGAGACATTCTTAGAACAGCAGCTTCGCTGCTAGCCCCGGGCGGAACCATTGTATATTCAACATGTACTTTTGCACCGGAGGAGAACGAGGGAATGATCGCGGAATTTTTGCTGAACCATGATGAGTTTGAGGTAGTTCCCCTTCCTGTTGATTCCGGATTTTCACGTGGACGTCCTGAATGGATATCTGATCCAATGGAGGGGGGAGATATCCCTGACGACATTAAGGCACAGACGGCAGGATGCGGAAGATTGTGGCCTCATAAGATCGAGGGCGAGGGTCATTTTCTGGCTGTGCTCAGACATACGGGAGAATGTAAAGACTCATCTCAGGATCTTCGTGGCCTCGAGGAGCACGTGGGGGATGCGTCACTATGTTCCACTAACGAACGGATTGACAAAAATTTTTACAGAAATGCACATAAAGCAGGGAAAAACATAAATAATCACAAAAAAGGCAGCTATACCAACGGGAGAAACAACAATCCATCGGAGAAAAAAGAGCTGAATGATCAGGGGATGATCGATAGCTGGTCAGCTTTTGCAGGTGAGCAGCTCGTGATTACATCTGCAGAGCAGCCTCTCCTATTTGGCGGTAATGTGTATTTATCTCCGGTCTCAAAAGAAAAATTGGCCGGGCTAAAAACCGTGAGACCCGGATGGTACGTCGGGACGTCCAGGAATGGAAGATTTCAACCAGGTCACCCGCTCGCAACAGCGCTCAAGCCGGATGAGTCAATAAGAGTGCTGGATTTATCTTCACATGAGACAGAAGCTGTACGTTATTTAAAGGGGGAGACACTGGAGATTCCCGAGTCTCGAATTATTCGGGCTGCCGGAATCAGTCCAAGAGGCTACGTGCTTGTTACGGTGGACGGATATTCTCTGGGTTGGGGGAAATGGCTGGACGGCATGCTTAAAAATGATTATCCTGCGGGTTGGAGGTGGACTTAAAGACATGAGCCAAGATAAGAAAAAACGCATTGATAAAATCCTTGGCAATATGGGTTACGGCTCTCGTTCTGAAATTAAAAAAATGGTGAAGCAGGGACGGGTAACGCTGAATGGTTGCGTTGTGAAGGATAGCGGGATTCAGTGCCTCCCACAGAGCGATATTCTGGAAGTGGATGGCGAGGCGGTACGTTACCGTGAATTTATATATTTAATGATGCATAAACCTCAAGGAGTCATTTCCGCTACCGAGGATCTCAGGGAGAAGACGGTCATCGATTTGATTCCTGACGAATATTTGATTTTTGAGCCTTTTCCAGTAGGAAGACTTGATAAAGACACAGAGGGGTTGTTGCTGCTGACGAATGATGGTCAGCTTGCCCATGATTTATTGTCTCCTCGCAAGCATGTACCTAAGACATACGTAGCAGATTGCATCGGGCATATTGGAGATGATGTCGTTGCGAAGTTTAAAGAGGGCGTAGAGCTGGATGACGGATATGTCACTTTGCCCGCATCATTACAAGTGCTTGAAATCAAAGAAATGGCTGAAGGAGAGAGGTCGTCGCGAATATCCCTGACGATTTCGGAAGGTAAATTTCATCAAGTTAAGCGTATGTTTGAGTCGGTGGGTTCTAAAGTGACCTATTTAAAACGTGTTTCTATGGGGCCGCTGAAACTGGATGAGAGCCTTCCCATAGGGTCTGTCCGTGAACTGACGGATACGGAGCTTCAGGCATTACTAGATCATAAGAAGCAAGATAAGTTGCGATAGAGACGAAATTAAGGAGAGACAGCTGATGAACTACAAACTGATTGCTTTGGATGTGGATGGAACTTTATTAAATGATGATCATGTGCTGACACCTGAAACGGCTGAAGTTATTAAAAAGATTGCAGATCAAGGAACGGAATTTGTATTGTGTACAGGACGAGCCCCGGTAAATTCAATTCCATATATGAAACAGATTGGATTGGAAGGTTACGTTATTACTCATAATGGAGCGGCTACCGTCAACGTGACTACAGAGGAAATCGTTCACGAGTTCGCAATGAATCCATTCGGGTTGGAGCCCTATATGGACTACTGCCGTAAAAATAACATCCATTTTGATGTGAATACCACGTTTGCTCTTTACGTTGAAGGGGCCGCAGGCTTGAGCCAGGAAGCTCTTGATATGTACCACAAGTATATGATGGAGCCTCTGGATTTGCCGGGATGGGCAGACTTCAGCGAACCGATTGTCAAATTTACGATAACCGGAAGTATGGACCAGATGGATAAGGTATATAGTGACTGGAGTCTATGGGAGCAGGAATTCAATATGCTGCGTAGTGGAGATTTCTTTATCGACCTAATGCACAAGGAATCGTCCAAGGGAGCTGCGCTTAAGAAGCTGGCAGAGGCCCGGGGGATTCCGGCTGAACAAGTGATGGCAATCGGAAATTATTTCAATGACCTTACCATGCTGACCTTTGCCGGGCTTGGGATAGCTATGGAGAACTCTCCTGTGGAGGTTAAGGCTGCTGCTGATGATGTTACGGCCACCAATAATGAAGAAGGAGTTAAGCTAGCGCTTCAGAAGTACTGTTTATCTTAATTGAATCTATTCATTCTGACATGAAAAAGGGCTATTCTCCAGTCATGGATATGACATGAGGGAATAGCCCTGTTTGCTACAGAAAAAATGCTAGATAAGCAAAGTTCTAGATACGATAACCAGCAAAATAAAGAGAACTAAAATAACACCAGTAGAAGTGAATCCAGCGCCCAAAATATCGCCCATAGTTATTCCTCCTTGCTTACGGTTGATGTTACCCTATTACAAGGGATATCGTATTGTATGTCTGGATGGATTATTCGTTTGGGCGATGATGTAAAATGGCTGGAAAAGGGGCGCGCCACTATTCCTAAATTCGAAGACCTTTAGGCAGGTGATTTTTTAATTGCCCGTTGCTCGCTTTTCCCCACCCAAGCGGAAATTGCTCCCCACCGCATGCAATGGTTACAAGGCACCAGCCGCGCAGACTGTCAGGTACGGCAAGTGTGTCGCCATGTATATAGGACCCTACCTCAGGAGAATCCGCTTCTAAATTCCAGACATGTGCAGCATCGGATGCGGCAGAGGCCATTGCAAGAGCATGTCCCGGATGGAAACGCTCCTTTCGGAAATCTCCAAGATGCAGCCCGGCACGCGGAACTTTTAGCCCTGAGAGCTGGTCCATATTTAAGTCATAGCTTTCACTTTGTGGAAGCAGATAAAGCGAGTCCCCGAATAATATAGGGGAGCCGGAGGATGCCTCAAAGCCGGGCAGCTCTTCCTGGGCCCAAGTCTGAAAGCTCTTCCAGCTGATTGATGCATCTTTTGCATCACGAGAGCCGCGATCATTCCGCCCGCTTCGACCTGAATGTCGCGCACTACGGTACTTAGTTGATTTGGTTGAATTATCGTTAACAGGGGTTTCCTCAGGACTGCCCAAACGCTCAACAAGAGCTACATAATGTCCTTCGCCCTCCTGCATGTGCGGCCAAATTCTTTTCTCCCGAACAAGTCTCAGAAACGAGTATTTGCTAATTAATCTTGCCATCATTTCTTCGTTTTCATGCCGATTGAAGGTACAGGTCGAATAAGCCATAACACCACCCGGTTTTAGCATGGCTACTGCGTCCTTTAAAATATCCCATTGGCGGTTCACACAGATATCGACAGCTGCAGGAGACCATTCTGATATGGCATCGTGATCCTTGCGGAACATTCCCTCGCCGGAGCAAGGAGCATCAAGCATAATCCGATCAAAAGCAAGCGGAAATCTTGATGAGAGTTCGCCAGGAGTGGCTTGCGTGACAACAGCGTTGCGAATACCTAATCGCTCTACATTCTCTGCCAATATTTTGGCGCGTTGTGGATGAATTTCATTGCTGATTAACAGGCCGGAACCGGCCATTTTAGCGGCAATTTGCGTAGTTTTACCACCCGGTGCTGCAGCCAGATCCAACACGACTTCACCGGGCTTGGGGGCAAGAAGCTCTACAGCAGACATGGCTGACGGCTCTTGAATATAGTATAAACCGGCTGCATGATATGGATGTTTGCCAGGCCGGAAATGTTCATCGTAATAATATCCTTCCGCGCACCAGGAAACAGGGCGAAGGTCAAAGAACTGCTGAATAGTTTGTTTTGCTATTGAATCGGGATGTATCTTTAACTGGTTGAGTCTTAATCCGTAGGTTCGTGCTGCTGTATAGCTGTGAAAAAAAGCCTCGCCCTCATGTTCGCCCAGCATCTTAACAATCTGGTCGCGAAATGCGGCGGGCAGTGATACTTCTGTCATATTTCGTGTCTCCTTCCGTGCGGTCGCAACAGTATGATGAAACCGTTCTTTGAATACTTACTTTTCGAAGTTTATCATAATGTTTTTCTATATCAAAAGGGGAATGGATGTTCCTTCCTGCCTGTGGCATAATGGAGGTGTAGGTGTTCATCCGTGAAATAGAAAGACAGAGCAAAGGAGAACCATTATGAAACTGCTGCAAGCCTTGTTTTTTCCTCCGGAACAGCCCGGTGGCGTCTCTTCGATGATTCCTTATTTGCAGGATAAGTTTAATCCTCCGCACTGGGAGATGGAATTGTTCTCTCTTCCAAAACGCATCCGCTCAAAAGGTTGCGATCCTGTAGAATTTCATACTTTTGATTGGCATAAATACGAGGAAAGCCCGATTGTACAGAAATATATCCAGACCTATCGGGATTATTTATGGTGGACCAAGTTGAGAATTAAACGACCTTATGATCTGATTCATGCTCATCATCCGATTGCCGGACTAGCGATGAAGGAGGTTTTTCCGGACACTCCGGTCATTCAAAGCGTGCATTCCAGTTACGAGCGCGAGCTTATTCTTAATGGCCGTATTAAGGAAAACGGTCTGGAGCACAGCTTCCTGACATCGATTTACAGAGAATTGGAATCCAGGACAGATAAGATGATTACAGTATCTAAATCGTTTGTTGAGTATATAAGTCCATTCGTAGATCATCCCGAGAAGGTGAGCGTGATTCCTAACGGGTTTGACGAGAAACGCTTCAAGCCGGTTCCGCATGAGAACGAAGTTGCACAGCTTGTTACTGTATGCCGGCTTGTACCGGCCAAGGGAATCGATATATTGCTAAAAGCTTGTGCTGAGCTTAAATCTCGCGGTTTATCCTACGTTCTTCACGTTATTGGGGATGGTCCGATTCGCACGGATCTGGAGGATTTAGCACAACGGCTTGGGATATATGATGAAACGATTTTTTACGGATATACTCTCCATCCTGAAGAATTTATGCCATTTTTTGATATTTTCGTATTGCCTTCCCGCGCCGAGGCGTTTGGCTCTGTATTTGCAGAAGCCGCGCTGTGTTCTCTCACCCTTGTCGGAACAGAGGTTGGAGGGATTGCAGAACAAATTGAAGACGGCTCCAATGGACTGCTTGTTGCTCCAGAGGATTATGCAGGGCTGGCTGATGCCTTGGAGAAGGTGATCGTCGATCCGTCATTTCGTTATGAGTTGGCTCGAACGGGTGCTGATCATGCGAAGAAGCATTATTCCCTGAATCGGGCTGTGCATGAACTGAAAAAAATATATTTGCAATTCCATTAATAGAGGTATAAGCCTATGACTTCGTTTCGTTTCATTCATACGGCCGATTTGCATCTGGATACGCCCTTTGCAGGCATGTCCGGAATTCATGATCGGTTGCGCCGACATTTGCAAGAGTCCACCTTCGCTGCGTTTGGCGATTTGGTGGACCTTGCTATTTCGGAAGAGGTAGATTTTATTGTAATCAGTGGGGATGTATATGATGCGTCCGATTCTTCTCTTCGAGCCCAGTTAAGACTGAAGGAAGCCTGGGATAAGCTTGGGATTCATGGAATTCCCGTCTACGTCATTCACGGAAATCACGACCCGCTTAGCAGCAGCCGGCAGAGATTTGTATATCCGGGCCATGTGACTGTGTTTGGTCCTAATGTAGAAAGTGTTACAGCCGTACGGAGAAAGGATGGCCAGCCTGTTGCCGTTGTGAGTGGAATTTCCTATCCCACTTCTTCCGTCACTGAAAATACTTCCTTGCAATTTCAACGCGATCCTTCATCTTCGTTGTATCATATCGCTCTACTGCATGCCAATGTGGATGGACAAGAGGGACATGATGCCTATTCACCTTGCACAATTTCAGACTTGCAGAAATCCGGTTACGATTATTGGGCGCTGGGACATATTCATAAACGTCAAATATTGTGTGAGGCACCCTGGGTAGTATATCCAGGCAACATTCAGGGCCGCAGCATGAAGGAGAAGGGGCCAAAAGGCTGTTATTTAGTAGACGTCGATGAAAATAAGGATACGAGGCTCCATTTTTATGAGCTTGATTATGTACGTTGGACAGAAGCAGAGCTGAGTATCGAGTCCATGACTTCAGAGGACAAGTGTAAGGAGATGCTTGAGGATTGTTTGGAGTCTCTGAGGTCTGAGCATATGGGAAAGACAACAATCGTTCGCTTCAATTTTACCGGACGGGGACCACTCCATTCTATGCTCCAGTCTGGTAAAGAGAGCCAGGAGCTTTTGCAGGAGCTGCAAAGAAAAGAAAACGAGCGGTTATCAGCGGGAGTATATACAGATCTCGACAGTGTAGTCTGGCCTGCGGGCTTTAAGATAAATACAGGTATGGATTACGATAAATCTTTTTTGCAGCAAGAAAACAGTTTTTTGGGTGAACTACTAAGATTGTCTGACCGTTCTCAACATCATGATGATGATCTGAATGCTATCATTGATGCTGCTCTCGCTCCGCTTATGGAGCATAGAGCACTGAGAGCTTATGTACAGGATCTGGGCGAACAGGAACGCCGCGAACTGTTGCAGCAAGCTGCGGAGATGGCCGTATCGTTGCTTATTGATGAAGAGCCAAGGGGTGGTGAGGCCGGATGAGACTGGAGAAGCTTCAGGTTAGCGGATTTGGTCATTTGCACGGACTTAGCATTGATTTGGACGGACCTGTCACGGTTTTATACGGGCCTAATGAGGCGGGAAAGAGTACTTTGCTGGGTTTTGTCCGTGCAATGCTGTTTGGGATTCCAAGCCGCACATATGGAGCACAGCGGTATGAGCCTGTAAAAGGAACGGTGCACGGCGGCATGCTGACAATAAGAGCCGATGATGGAGCGCGGTGGGTAATTGAAAGGTATGCCCAGCCGCCTGAGGGCGCAGCATTGTCTGGAACCAGAGGGGACAGGTTGAGAATTACAGTCAACGATGTTGAGGGCAATTTTCGTGAAGTGACACAGGAGGAGATGCAAAAAGTATTGCTTGCCGGCATGTCGAAAGATATGTTCAAGCAATTGTTCGCCATTTCATTAACTGAGCTCCAGGAAGTCGCTGCCCTTCAATCCGAGGAGATGAACACCTTTCTGTTCCATGCTGGTATAGGTGGGGGCAATGCGATATTGCGCGGAGAAAAGAAGCTGATATCTGAAATGGACAAGCTTTATCGCCCAAAGGGTCGTAATCAGGAGGTAGCGCAAATTTTACAGTCCATTGAGCGGCTCAATTTGGAAGCCAAAACCGTAAAATCGTTATTGCCAAGATATCATGAATTGCTCGAGGAGCTGTCACAGGTTTCGGATGCCCTGTCCCGGTCCGAGGAAGAGCTTGCTGTTCGCAGTCAAGAAGCATCACGATTGCATCGGGCTGCGACCAGCCGGGCGGATTGGATCAAACGAGAGGCTGCAATGGCTGAGCTTGGTTCCCTATCTTCTGATTCAAGCACATATCCTCAACAAGGGATTGCCCGCTGGAATGCTGTACAAGACGATAAAGAACGACTCCTGCTGGAGAATAGCGAACTGGCAAGAGTGAAGGATCTGCTTCAGCAAGACCTTGATTCTATCCACTTGGATGAAATGCTGCTAAACCATGACACGTCCCTCCGCTCACTTGCTGAAAGGCTCCCGGGATATGAGAGCAGGCTTCGCGAACTGGGGGATATACAAGCGGAAATCAAATCACTCAGCATTCGGATCAAACAAGGCTTGCAGAGTATTCATCCGGATTGGACAGAGACACACCTGCGTTCTTTTGCCGGTACTGTTGGAGAGCGAGAGCTGGTTCGTCAGTTTATATCGCGGTTTGGCGCTTATGATAAAGAGATGGAGATGCTCCGAAATGAGCGATTTAAGCTTGAACGGGAGGTTCTTTCTCTGGAGGCAGCTTATGCAAATGCTGCACAGATAGTGGAGGAGAGCGAAGTTCAGTATCGTAAACAATTTTCTATTATAGCTCCAGAAGATCGTTCCGAGATCAGAATCCTGTGGAATGAAATAAGAGCAGAACTGGATCGATGGCGTGAATTGGCGAACAGCAGAGAGGCAGAAAGAAGAGCGGCGGAAGCTGAGCAAGCGGCAGGGGTACGAATGAAGTCCCTATACAAAAAAATGCTTGGCGGAGCAGGCTTATTGACTCTTGTTCTTCCAGTTATCCTGTGGCTAACCACGAAGCAGATGATAAGCAGTGCTATTAGCGGAATTGCGTTGCTAGGATTAGACATAATTCTGTGGAGCGGTATCCGTAGTAACGACAAGTCCTTTCACCGTTCCAAACGAAGAAGAGGTATGCAGACAGGGGAGAACTCAACTGCGACAGATAATAGCTTGAAGACGCTTGTTCCCAAGCTGATCAGACATCCGTTAACAGCTGCTGCCGGAGCGGCTTCAATAACGAGGACGGCTTCGCTGGAGTTAGGGAGCGGCAACAGCAATGGGACAGCTTTCTCATCCATGGAGAATTGGGAGGAAGAGGAGCGATTGCTGCGCAGACTCATGGAGAATTGGCAGCTATGGGCCCAGCGACAGGAGGTTCTTGAGACAGAGTGTGCTGCAAGCCGTAGACGAACTGCCGAAAAAATAGATGAGCTGCAAGCACAGGAAAGAGAAATGGCTCGCAGGGAAGAGGCCTTCTCAAAACTTTCAGAGGAATGGGAACAATGGCTGATGGATCGGAATTTACCTTCTCTTTTAACACCTGAGGCTGCACTTGATGTTTTTCACATTGCAGAACAAGGCCGTGAATGGCTTGGCAGATTTGATGATCTTTCCGACAAGGAGTTAGCCCTTAAGGCGGATAACGAAGCATTTGTAAGAGAAGCGAAGGCGTATGGTATTCATGTTGGTGATGATTCGACAGGGGGTGTCGGGTATGCCGGCTCAGCCGAAATTATTTTTGCGGTGCGCCAAGCCTTTGGCAAACTTGATCGGCAGTTGGAAATGAAAGCAAGGTACGAGATAATATCCGCAAAGATGAAATCACTCGAAGAGGAACAAGGCCGTCTCAATGACCGAATGAACCGCGTTATGGTGGAAGAGAGCCATTTGCTTCAGGCGAGCGGAGCACATGATGGTGAGGAATTTCTAAGAAAAGGCGCAGAAGCTGCGAGATGCGAGGAGCTTGAGCGGGAGATTAGACAATGGGACCTGCTGCTGTTCGGAACTCTGGATAATGAGAAGTCAGCAGATCTTGAATCGCTGCTGCGTAGCTCTGATGAGGAAGAGTTGGTCGAGTGGGCCGAACAGGCTGAACGAGTGAAGAGAGAGACCGAATCGCAAAGGTTGGAGCTGCAGGAGCGGCGCGGACGAATCCTGCAAGAAATGGAGACGCTGGAGGCACGCGGTCGTCAGGGTGATCTTTTGCAGCAATTGGCTGAACAGAAGTCCTTACTCGGCAACGCACTGGATAAGTACGCTGTCATGGCAGTATGCCATGAGCTGATCGTCAGGGTGCGGCAAATTTATGAGGAAGAGCGTCAGCCTGCTGTATTGTTGGCTGCTTCGAATTATCTTCAGAGGATGACCGGAGGGGTATATTTTAGAATCCTGATGAAAATGGGCAGTCAGGAGCTGTTGGCTGAGCATAGGGAACACGGTCCAATTGGCAGCTCATATTTGAGCCGTGGGACGGCTGAACAATTATATTTATCGATGCGCCTGGCTTTGTCTGATGCTGTCTCAGGCCAATTGAAGCTGCCTATTCTACTCGACGACCTGTTTGTCAATTTTGATCATTCCCGTATGACCGGAGCTTTATCCGTAATCCAGACTGTCTCAGAGCAGCATCAGGTTATTATGATGACGTGTCATGATCATATTGCTCAAGGTGTAATGAACAAACTGCCGGATTGTCAAATCATCCATTTATAGGTTTGGATATCGCCGAGTTATTTCTTTGTGCGATGTAATGCCAGTACGGCAGCCCATAGAAGACTGAACAGACCGAATAACGGATACAGCACGGAAAGCAGCGAACTGAAACCAAATTGGCTTGTCAAATAACAAATGAACAGAATCGTTATGGAGATGAATTTGCGGTCCAGATGAATTCGCTGCTGGAGCTGGAGCGTAATCCCGTAAATATCGGCGACAAATGTACTGAATATTTCCATGAATATCAGCAGGATATATATGATTCTAATGACGGAACCAAGCTGCTGAGCTATGTTTCCCATCGGGATTTCAAACTGGGTGATGCCTGGCATATTTGCAGATAATGCATAATGTCCGGCCATCAGCATAAATCCTACACCGGCTCCGCCTATCAGACCGCCCGAGATGATTGTTTTTCGGGTTGGCGCATGACTGCCAATCGGAACCAGGACAGCTTGAGCCATTGATAAATTAAAGGCGGCATACATGAGTGGCGAAGCCCACACACCCAGCATCCCCTGTTCGGTCTCCAATGTGAGGAATCGTGCTGCTCCGGGTGAGCCGGCAGTATTGGCTATTATCGTTAAAGACAGTATAATCATCATCGGAACTACTATGGAATTCAGCTTCATTACTCCGTCTATTCCTTT
>RCUU01001174.1_pt1 | contig 12936 bp, 14 predicted proteins | sample 2166211 | NCBI WGS metagenome assembly RCUU01 (sample SAMN09932620, study PRJNA488358) | compost metagenome | feature: garden; material: soil; isolation source: compost soil in phenylacetic acid-enriched culture | place: Germany: Experimental Botanical Garden Goettingen | collected 2016-01-27
TCCAAGAGGGGCCTTTTTTTATTTTTCAAGCCTGCCACGCCTGTTCGTCAGGAATACCGCAGCGTTTGACTGTGTAGTGTATAATAATATAATTAAGAAGAATTCATCATACAGGATGCAATTGCATGGCAAAAGGAGATGGATCCCTTGGGAAATTAACGCTGCAGTTCTCATATGAAAAGCAATGGAAGTTCGATGATTTTAATCCACGAAGGAGGTGCACCTATTCGTCGCCAAACCGGCGGGAATAGGAAACGTATTGGGTGACCCTTTACCGAGTCTTTATTCTGTAGGATTCATGGTGTTATTGGTGTTGCTAAACGGTTTTTTCGTATCGGCCGAATTTGCCATCGTGAAAGTGAAGAGCTCCCGGATCGAGGCTTTAGCCGATGAGGGGCGAAGGAATGCAAGGATCGCTAAAGAACAGTTAGGCCGATTAGAGGGGTACTTATCGGCTTGCCAGGTAGGGATTACCCTCAGTTCGCTTGGGCTCGGCTGGCTAGGAGAACCGGTGGTATCCCGCATGCTTGGGCCGCTGTTTGAAATGATGGGTTTGGGTGATAGGCCAGGGTTTATCGTTTCGTTAGCGGTTTCGTTTATTCTTATCGCTATTCTTCATATCGTGTTGGGGGAGCTAGCCCCGAAAACGATCGCCGTCCGCAAGGCAGAGGCCATTACGTTATGGTTCGCCTGGCCGATGCGAATATTTTACCGTCTGATGTACCCGTTCATCTGGCTGTTAAACGGATTGTCCGCCGGTCTCTTGCGATTGTTCGGCATCGCGCCGGTGTCGGAGCAGGACTCGTTGCATACAGAGGAAGAAATTCGAGTGATGATGAAAGAGAGCAGCGAAAGCGGATTGATCGACAGCACGGAAATGTCGTTAGTGGATAACATTTTTGAGTTTGCGGATACCACCGCCCGGGAAATCATGATTCCCCGGACCGAAATGATTTGTTTATATACTCAGCATTCGCTGGAAGAAAACCTGGAAATCGCCCTGGAAGGCACAAGAACCCGTTATCCCGTATGCAATCAGGACAAAGACCATATCATCGGATTTATTCATATTAAGGATTTGATTCGCTCTCAAACCCGTAATCTTCGCGATTTGATTCGTCCGATCATGGCTGTGCCGGAATCCATCCCGATCAGCGACTTGATGAAACGGATGCAGCGGGGGAGAACGCAAATCGCCATTTTAATCGACGAATACGGCGGAACCTCCGGTATGGTCACGTTGGAGGACATCGTCGAGGAAATCGTCGGCGAAATTCAGGATGAGTTCGACGAGGAACGTCCTGGCATCGAACAGTCGGATACCCATGAGTATTCGATCGATGGGTTGATGTTGATTGAGTCGATTAATGACCGATTCGGTCTGGAGCTGGATTCCGACGATTATGATACCATAGGCGGCTGGCTGTATTCACGGATCGATATCCTGCCACCGCAGGTGGGGCAAACGGTGGAATACGGCGAATATACGTACGTGGTGGAGGAAACCGACAACAAGCGAATCTCTCGCGTGAAGCTCATACGCCAACAGCTGCTGCCGTTGGAAGAAGCCGGCGCATAAAAGCAAATAGAACCGGATGTCTCTATTAGATCGAGGCATCCGGTTTTTGTTCTTCCCATTCCGTATTCAGCATTTTTCTAATCCCTTCCCGGGTACGAAATAACCGTTGACGGACGAGATTCTCGCATAACCCCATTCGATCGGCAATTTCTTTATAACTAAGGCCTTGCTTCCAGCGATATTCGAGAAGCATGCGGTATTCTGGTTTAATATGATGTAAATACGAACTGATGGCTTCTTCCAGCAGCTTGGTTTCCACGCACCCCTCGACAGAGTCCTCCGGCCATGCCGTGGCGGCGATCTCCTGTAGTGCACAATCTGTGTCAACGGAATTGTCGTGTTTCCGATTTTTACGCAAGTAGGTGATGGCCATATTCCGTGAGACCGTCCTTAACCATGCGCGTAAGCTGATTTCATTATCGAAAGTCGGTTTCTTGAGGACAACCATCAGGAACGCTTCCTGGATAATATCCTCGGTTGCTTGATGATCCTTGACCCTATAATAAACAGTACCGTATACCAAATCGAAATAGGCGTAGTAGACTTCTTCCTGGACATGTTCGGGGAGCTCCAAATAATTTGCGGTAAGTAAGCACTGTAACTGACTGGACATAAAGTTACCTCTCTATCTCGTATCCTTAATCCCATTCTAGCAATCCACTATCCCAATTTTACTCTACATTCACAATAAAAGGAATGTTTTACCATGAATATTACAAAATGCCGATCTATTTCGCCAGGTTTCTACAGATGACGTAACTGTAGTGATCTATTACAATAAAGGAAGTGTGTGTTCTGCAGCTGTGTAAGGCGAGAGGAGAGAATTCGTGAAGCGTTTGTTTTGGATGGGATGTTGGTCTTATCTACTGATCGGATTGGCGCATGTTGTGGTCGGTTCGTTGATGCCTAGTTTGCTGGAGCATTACGGTAGAACCTACGGTGACGGGGGGATGTTGATCTTCGCCCAGTTTTCCGGCTTCCTTGTGGGAGTATTGGTATCCCCCTTGTTGATAGCAAGACTCGGGAAGTTGAATGGTTTGCTTATCGCTACCGGAATGTTGTGTGCGGGGGAGTTCGTTTATACGCTGCTTCCGCCTTGGGAATGGATGTATGCTGTTGGAGCCGTAGCCGGCTTTGGATTTGGGATGATCGAAGCGGTGATCGGAACCATCATTATTGCTTCCTTCACGGAGAGAACAGCCGTGGCGATGAGCAGGTTAGAAGTCTTCTTCGGACTCGGGGCACTCCTGATGCCGCTGGCTGCAGGTGCCTTTATTCGATTGGAGTCTTGGCGGTATACCTTCCTGTTAGTCTCGGTTCTGGCATTCGTCCTCTTGTTCGCCTGGGGAAAAGGCCGCTTCGGTGATTTTAAAGAGACCCTTCAAGCTAGAGGTGTGAAGACGGCAGAGAAGGGGGATTGGCTGAAACCGTACCAGGGAACCCGAGGGCTGCTGCTCGTTGTCTTTATTGTTTTCTTCTTTGTGTACGTCGGCACGGAAATGAGCTTCGTTAATTTCTTGCCGTCTCTATTGATCGAGAAGCTCGGAATCACTAAGCCAACCGCTGCGTTCAGTGTGACTCTTTTCTGGGTGGCCATGACGATCGGTCGTTTATTTGCCGGTGTCATCGCGGAGCGAATTTCCTATAGCCGTTACGTGACCTTGGGCTGCCTGATCAGTTTCATCGTCATTGCTCTGTTTGCTTGGAGCGGAGGGATGGCTTTGCTGTTCACCTTCATCGTTCTGTTTGGTTTATTTATGTCGGGGCTTTTCTCCATCGCGCTCGTCTTTGCCAACAAGCTGTTGCCGGGCTCTGAGGAAACGACCCCCAGCTTATTGATCGCTTCAGGCGGCGTGGGGGGCGCATTGTTGCCCCTGTTGGTGGGAGAGACGATGGACATTGGCGGCGCGGACACGACGGCATGGGTATTGGCCGGGTTCCTAGCGTTGCTGGTTCTCTTAAGTGTGGCCGCTGAGATGATCCAGCGCAGCCGGGCCCATGCGTCATCCATGATATCAGCGAATGTCGAATCCTAAATTAGGATTACATCCTAAAAAGCGCCCCTTGGCAGAACGGATCTGCCAGGGGCGCTTTTTGAATTTCTCAGGTTAGAATGCCCAGTTTCCTTTCGCGAAGATCTGTTCCTCTGTACCGTCCGCGGTAACGCCATAAATATCCATCTCGGCGGATCCGACCATAAAGTCTTCGTGCGCCAGGCTGGAATTTAATCCACGCTGCGACAGTTCGTCCTGGGACATCGATTTCCCGCCGTCTAGGTTAAAGGCGTAGGCATTGCCGATCGCCAGGTGGTTGGATGCATTCTCGTCAAATAACGTATTGTAGAACAGAATGCCTGATTGCGAGATCGGGGAGTTGTGCGGTACAAGCGCCACTTCGCCCAGGTAATGCGAGCCTTCGTCCAACTCGACAAGCTGCTTCAGAACGTCGGCGCCAACTTCAGCTTGATAGTCGACGATACGCCCGTTTTCGAAAGTCAACGAGAAGCGGTCAATAATGGTGCCCCGGTAGCTAAGTGGCTTCGTAGCAGCTACTGTACCGTTAACCCCCGTTTTGTGCGGAGCGGTAAAGACTTCCTCTGTCGGCAGATTTGCCAGGAACGTATTTCCCTGCGCGTTGAGGCTTTCGGCTGCAACCCACAGGTGGCCTTCCGGCAACTCGATCGTGAGGTCAGTTCCTGGAGCTTTATAATGCAGCTTCTTATAGCGCTTTGCGTTCAAGTAGTCGGATTTCTGCGTTAAATTGTCGATGTGCTGCTGCCAAGCGGCGATCGGATCCGGCTGGTCCAGGCGAACCGTGCGGAAAATGGCTTCCCACAAGGCCTGAACACGTTGTTCTTCCGGAAGGTTAGGGAACACTTTATCCGCCCATACCTTGGATGGAACCGCAACGATCGACCAGCTGAATTTATCGGACATTTGCATCTCACGGTATTTGCTCATTGCTTTACCGTAAGTTTTCTGATGGTTGGTGAGACGTTCGGTGGACACGCCTTTCAGCAAGTCGGGATCGGATGAAATCACGTGCAGCACAGCCGCACCGTTCTCTACGAATTCCAGCATTTCGCCGGCATACCATTTGGGTTCATCCAGGAAGGAATCCTCCGCAGCCATATCATAGCGAAGACGAGTAACCACATCGTCGCTCCAGTTGACTTTGACGAATCTAGCACCGGCTTCATAAGCTTGCTTGACGATGAGACGGACGAGTTCCGCGCAATCAATGGTCGCGTTGATGATCAGGTTTTGGCCGGGCTGTACGTTCACGCCTATTTTGACGGCCAGTTCTGCATATTTTTCCAGTTTCGTTTGAAAATCGGACATTTACGGTCTCCTCCATACTTTGGAAATAGGTTATTGTCTTATCATACACCATCTCAAAACGAATTTGTAATGCGGGTCGAAGGGGTCAGCCAATAATAATTTTACCTTCCGGGTACTTCAGCAATTCCTTCTTGGACCTCGAGGTAAATGCGTAAGCCAACGTCAACGGTCCGATCCGTCCGAGGAACATGACCGCGCAGAGCAGCACCTTACTGATCTCAGTCAGCTTTGGCGTCACATCGAGGCTCAAACCGGCGGTGGCAAACGCGGAGGTCGTCTCAAAGAGCAGGTTCAGAAACGTAACGTCCTCGAGCGCGGATAATGCCATGGCGACGGAAATGACCAAGAACATCGCCAGCCATGTTTGCGTAATTGCCTTTATGATCGAAGCCTTGGGTAGACGTTGGCGGAAGAAGACAATATCCTGCTTACCGCGCATCATCGCATAGATCGCCCCAAGCAAAATGGCGAACACCGTGACTTTGATCCCGCCGCCGGTCGATCCGGGGGCCGCACCGATGAACATGAGCAGAATCAATAAAAACTGGCTCGATTGCTCCATATCCGCTACCGATACGGTGCTGACTCCGCCGGACCGGGAGCTGACGGAATGAAACAAACTGGCGAAGATGCGGTCCATCCAATTCATTGGACCCAGGGTATGCGGATTATTCGCTTCGATCAACAATAAGATCACTGCGCCGACGACCGTCAGAATGCCGGACATCGTCAGGACAACCTTGGTATGTAGGGACAATCGCCGGTTTTGCTTATAACCAAGCAGGTCGGCAATAACGATGAAGCCGATCCCGCCAAGGAAAATCAAAAGCATGACGACAAGGTTGACGAACGGGTCGCCAGCATACTCGGCCAACCCGCTAAAAGGCCCGTGAATTCGGCCGAATAAATCGAAGCCGCCGTTATTGAAAATCGAAATGCTGTGAAAGATGCCAAAATACAACGCTTGTCCCAGCGGCATGTCGCGGGCGAACCGGGCGAACAACAGCAGTGCGCCGGCCGCTTCGATCGTTAAGGAATACGCCATGACACGCAGGATCAACGGCATCAAGCCGCCGATCTGATGATGGTTCAGCGATTCCTGCAGTACCAGCCGTTCACGCAGCGAAATCCGGCGGTTGAACGCCAGCGAGATCAAGGTGCCTACCGTCGTAAAACCGAGCCCCCCGATCTGTACTAGCAGCAGGACGACGATCTGTCCGAACACGGTGAAATGCGTGCCGGTATCCACGACAGCCAGTCCGGTTACGCAAGCGGCCGAAGTAGCGGTAAAAAACGCATCAATGAGATCAAGCCGATGGCCCTCCGCCGTTGCGGGAGCAAGCGATAGCAAAAATGCACCCAGCGTGATTACCATCGCAAAGCCGAAGGTTAATATTTTTGCGGGCGAAAGCGCCGTTTTTTTTCGTTTCGGCAAGGGAAGTCACCTCCGTACATGTTCTGCATATTGCTATTGACTTAAAACATGGTACGATATTGCAAGAAGACTGTCCAATATTAATATAAGTAATTGCCGGATAAAGGAGTTGCGATGCATGACCGAGTTGAGTATTGTTCACGCAGAAATGAAGCGAGAGGAGGACGGGTCTTACATAGGCAAAACCGTCTTTGATGTCAGTTCGCACAAAGCAAGCTACGAAATTACGTTTTTTAGCCAAAAGGGGAAGGATTGGGATTACAGCCTTCACTATGCGAACGAGCCCGGAGTGGAAGAACAATTCCTTGCGATTGATGCGCGGCTCGAGGAGGACGACGATTGGTTTGATATCTTATTGGACGCCGCGCTGGATACACTTCCAGAGGTTTAATCCGTAACTCTTCCGGCGTACCGGGAGAGAGGGAGAGGAGGAACAAACCGTGTGGCAACACCCGTTTTACCGAACATCGCTGGGGATCATTTTGGTACTGACGATCATCTATTTGTTGTCCAAGGTCAGCTTTATCTTTAACCCGCTGGTAACGCTCGTGTCTATTTTGATTGTCCCGCTGACGATTTCCGGATTTCTCTATTACCTGCTTCGACCGATCGTTCAGTTTCTAGAGCGCAAGAAGCTGAACCGAATGCTTTCGATTCTGCTGATTTATCTGATGTTCGCGGGAGTGATCACGATTTTCCTGATCGTTGTTTGGCCGCCGCTGCAGAAGCAGATCATCGAATTCATGAACAACGTACCAAAGTTGATCGACGGTGTGCAATCGCAGATGAACGACTTCCGCAATAACCGTTATCTCTCAATGGTGACGGACGAAACGAGTCCGGAGCTGATGAACAAAGTGACGGAATATCTGAACTCAGCCATGGAAGCCATCTCCGGTTATTTATCGCACGTGGTGACTTTTCTAAATGATTTCGTCATTGTGGTTGGTACGGTGCCCATCCTGCTTTATTACATGTTGAAAGAAGACGAGCGGGTCACGCCGTCACTGGTACGGATGCTTCCGGTTCGATATCGCCGGGACGGGGCAGGCGTCATTCATGAGATTGACAATATGCTGAAGGGATTTATCGCCGGACGGATGATTAGCGCCGTGCTGCTCGCCTTTATGAGCTTCATTGGGTTTTGGCTGATCGGCTTACCGTACCCGTTACTTCTGGCAGTCGTTGGTGCGCTATTTAACTTCATCCCGTATTTTGGGGCATTGCTCGGAGCGATTCCTTGTGTCATTGTGGCGTTTACCGTCTCCCCATCCATGGTGGTATGGGTCATCCTTATCGTGGTGGTGGCGCAGCAGATCGAAGGCAATTTAATCTCCCCGTACATCTACGGCAAAACGATCAATATCCACCCTTTAACAACGATCGTCTTGTTGCTCGTGGCCAGTGACTTTGGCGGCATCCTGGGCATGATCTTGGCCATTCCTATCTATATGATGCTGAAGATCATCGTACTCAAGGCACATAAGCTGTATTTTGCCGAGAAAATCGAAGAACTGACCGAATAGGTTTTGCCAATCTTATTTCAACAAGACATCCAAGGTGATCAAAATCATATCTCACGCCCCCGTGATTGGGCGATGATTATTCTAATAGGTAGACATTCATAAGTCAGATTGATGACTTGTTGAATTACCTCTAGATAGATAATCATTACGCTCGGGGGATGATAGACATGGCAGTGAATGCCAAAGGCGGGAAGTACTTTTACGCGTGGAGCAAAATTCTTCCCGACGGATCATTTTACCTTCCGGATCAAGCCCTGCATGAGTACCAGATTCGCCCGGATTCCAACATTATACTGATGACAGGTCGGAATACGGCCAAAGGCTTTAGCGTCGTTTGCAAAGAGCTGATTGCAAACTCACCGCTTGCCACGATTTTCGCCAGCATTCCTCAGATTCAGCAATTCGCCATCCCGGAAGGGCAGGCCATTACCTTCAAAGAACGCTCGTTCTGCTGGGTTTATTTAAACAGCAAAGGGTATTTTACGCTGCCGCTAACGACGTGGCGAGAATTTGGACTCAAGCCCGGTGATCAACTGCTGAGTTTACGGGCTACCCATCTGGCATTTAACAACTTGTCGGAGGGGCCGTATATCGAGCAAGCCAAACAACTCCGCGATATTCATGTCTACGAATGAAACGAAGCGAACAGAGAACCAGCCAGTCGCCGATCCACAAATCGGCAGCTGGCTGGTTTATTTTTGTTATGGCCTTAGTAACGATCTCCGCTTACGGAAGTAGGTGGCATCACCTCATCGATCTGGCGTAAATCTTCGGAAGAGAGTTCCACATCCAGCGAACCTATATTTTCCTCCAAGTAAGATATCCGTTTCGTTCCAGGAATCGGCAAAGCTCCTTTGGCCATTGTCCATGCAATAGCCAATTGCGATGGGGTACAATTCTTCTCTTCAGCGAGTTCCTTCACTTTGTCCACCAAAGCCCGATTAAGTTGGAAATTCTCGCCCTGAAATCGAGGAAGTTGTCTTCGGTAATCCGAGGGGGCAAAATCCTCAAATTTAGTTACAGCACCGGAAAGAAAACCTCGGCTCAAAGGACTATAAGCCACAAACGTGATCCCGAGTTCGTTGACGGTAGGAAGAATGTCTGCTTCGACTTCACGGCTCCAGAGGGAGTATTCCGTCTGTAAAGCCGAAATGGGATGAATAGCGTGGGCCCGACGTATTGTGTCACTGGAGGCTTCCGACAATCCTACATAGCGGACTTTCCCGTCTTTCACCAAATCAGACATCGCTCCTATAGTTTCCTCAATGGGTACAGTAGGATCGATGCGATGATAGTAATACAAGTCGATATGATCCACACCTAAACGCATAAGACTTCGATCGATCGCTCCTTTTACATATTCGGGATGACCAAAGACGCCTTCAAAATTAGGCCCCACACCAAACTTTGACGCAATAATGGCCTGATCCCGCCGTCCTTTCAAGGCTCTGCCGAGCAATTCCTCGTTATGTCCGTTACCGTAGCAATCGGCTGTATCCAGCAAAGTAACGCCTAGTTCCAGAGCACGATGAATGGTGCGGATTGAGGCTTGATCATCGGCTTTCCCATACAGCTCCGACATCCCCATTAACCCTAAACCAATAGCAGAAACCTCTAACTCACCATGGCCTAAACTTCTCGTTTTCATGACTCTCCATCCTTTCATGATTTAGATTAAAGTTTTACCTGTATAGCTTACATGTTAAAGTTAACTTGAAGTCAAGCGCGATTTATTTACTGCGCTAAGCTGCTAAATTCATTTAATTATTTTGAATATATAGCGATTAAAGAAGTTTTTTGCTATGATCGGGTTAAAAATGATTTGAATATAAATTAAAGTTAACTTCAACGAATCGGAGGGGAGTATCCAGATGATGAACATTAAAGAAGTGACGCTCATGACAGGAATTACCGCTTCCACACTACGGTACTATGAAACTGAGGGATTGCTTCCCTTTGTTAAACGAGACGATAACGGAAAGCGTCTGTATGATCAGGAAGATTTAGAGTGGGTTCATTTTGTCACCGCGCTTCGATTAACCGGTATGCCCATTGTTCAAATCCAAAAGTATGTACGATTGTTTCACGAGGGTGATGAGACCATTGCGGAGCGTAAGAAAATGATGCTTGAACATAAAGGGGAGATCGAGAAGAAAATAAGCGAACTTTATCGAAACCTTGACAAGATCAATTATAAGTTAGCCCTATACGATGTTCTTGAAGCTCAAATCAACAACACCGATATAAAAATATAAATAAAACCTCCAAGTTTGCTCCCATTCCACTGAATAGGGCAGCATTTCCTGGAGGTTGTTCCCCGTTATCCTTTACTTTAAGCCGTTTGGGACGGCAATAGATACTTCGCGATCAAACTCGTATAGGCTTCCTTCGGGCGCAGACCAATCAGCTTCTCTACAGGCTGGCCCTGATGGAAGAAAATCACGGTCGGCGTAGACATCACGCTAAATTGTGCGGCCAGAGCCGGCAGCTCATCGCAATTGACCTTCAGTAGGTTAATGGCGCCGTCATAGCTTTCGTGCAGCTCATCCAATATAGGGGATAACACCTTACATGGTGGGCACCAGGGTGCGTCAAAGTCGACGAGGGTCAGACCCGGCGCTTGTAACGCCTGTACAAACTCATTTTCATGTTCAATCCGTTTCGTTGCCATTCTCATTCATCTCCATTTCGGGATTTTCGCTTAAAATATGGCGGATCCGCTCCTCCAGATTCACCTTGATTGCCTGCAGCAGCTCAATCTGTTCACTGACTTCCTTCAGCTTACTGCGGTAAACGGGCATAATCTGGCGGCAGAACGCCTCTTTGCTGGTCATGACGCAATGCAGGAAGCCAGCGATTTGCTCCGTCGTAAGCCCCAGGCTTAAATAGAACTGAATTGTCTTCACCTGTTCGGCGGAAAAGCTATGGTAATCACGGTATCCGTTAGCCAGCCGTTGCGAGGAGATCAAACCTTGCTCTTCGTAATAACGAAGCGAGCGGATGCTGACGCCGGTTGCCTTGGACAATTCACCGATTCTCATCGCCTACGAATCACCTGCCTTCTTGGATTCATTATAAACCCTAACATTAATGTGAGGGTCAACTGCTTTTGTAGAATGCAACTAAAAAACTTCAGCATTGAGTACGACGGCGGGTTCGCGGATCGTGTATAATGTAAGAAATTAGGCGCCTATAAGCGGGCGATAAAGGAGGATCACGCATGAAACCGGCTTTATTGATCATCGATATGCAGCAAGCCTTTTTGAACCATCCGCGAATCCAAAGCGAAATTGCGGGAGCATGCGAGTACATTAATACGGTCGCCGACATGTTCAGGGAGGCGGGGCGGCCGGTCGTTGTCGTCCAGGATAAGGATGGGGGCGAAGGGACTCCAGGGTACGAGGTGATTCCTGAGGTGAAGCTGGCTGAATCCGACCTGCGGATTTCTAAAGCATGGAACAACTCGTTTTGGAAAACCGATCTCGAGCAACTCCTCCGCGAACAGGGCATCGATTTCGTGGTGGTATGCGGTTTTGCCGCCGAACACTGCGTCACCTTTACGTTTAATGGAGCGGTGGAACGCGGATTTGGCGCAGCCATTTTGCAAAAAGGCATCCTCGGTGAGCATCCCGATTCGGTTGCGGCGGTCTATCGGGATCGCAGCTTGATCAGCTACTCCGTGATTCGAGCTATTTTGAAGCACTCCTAATTCATGACATTACATAATTAAAATTCATTCATTTGGAGGCGTTTATTTCATGAATGCACATGAAATCGATTATCGGATTATCGGCAATGAAATGCAGTGCGTGGAGGTTCACTTGGATCAAGGAGAAAGCGTGATCGCTGAAGCCGGGAGCTTTATGATGATGGACCCGGATATCCGAATGGAGACGATCTTTGGCGATGGCAGCAATCAAGGCGGCGGCGGACTCATGGGCAAACTGATGGGGGCGGGCAAACGGATGCTCACGGGTGAGGGTTTGTTTATGACCGTATTCACCAATGCCGGCTACAATCGTCAGGCCGTCACCTTCGCTTCCCCGTATCCCGGCAAAATCGTGCCGCTCGACCTGCAAATGCTTGGCGGCAAAATCATCTGCCAAAAAGACGCTTTCCTGTGTGCCGCTAAAGGGGTGTCGGTCGGGATCGAGTTCCAACGCAAACTCGGTACCGGCTTCTTCGGCGGAGAAGGCTTCATCATGCAGAAAATCGAAGGGGACGGTCTGGCTTTCGTGCATTCCGGTGGCTTGGTGATTGAAAGAGACTTGGCTCCCGGCGAAGTGCTGCGTCTGGACACCGGCTGTTTAGTGGCTATGACGTCTTCGGTCAACTATGACATCGAATTCGTGAAAGGCGTAAAGACGGCTCTGTTCGGCGGGGAAGGGCTCTTCTTCGCGACACTGCGCGGCCCTGGTAAAGTATGGGTCCAATCGCTGCCGTTTAGCCGTTTGGCGGACCGCGTGTTGTCCGCATCCCGTTATTCGGGCCGCAAAGATGAAGGCAGCCTGTTAGGCGGTTTAGGCAACTTGCTGGACGGAAGATAGAAGGCGAGGTAGGATTCCCTCTTCCGCGGTGAGAAAGGCGGTTGACATTCCACTCCTCAAGTAACTAATATGGTTACAAGAAGATGGGAATGGGGGATAGGCTTATCATGACAATCAGTTCCAGATTTTCCGTGGCCATTCATATATTATCCCTACTTGAAATTAACAAGGACGGGATTAGCACTTCGGAGTATATCTCCGGCAGCGTAAATACGAACCCCGTTGTGATCCGCCGAATTATGGGCATGCTAAATAAAGCGGGCTTGGTTGAAGTGCGCACGGGGGTTGCCGGGTCGAAGCTGTCGCGGCCGCTAGATCAGATCACACTGCTTGACGTTTACCACGCGGTGCATGTCGTGGAGGAAGATGGATTGTTTGCCGTACATGATCATCCTAACCCGGATTGTCCGGTCGGCAAGAATATTCAATCGACCATCGAGCCGATTTTCTCCCTGGCCCAAAAAGCGATGGAGAACACCTTGGCGGCCGTGACGTTGCAGGATGTGGT